>Ga0209169_10001707_pt1 | contig 13364 bp, 10 predicted proteins | sample HubBroMetageWRM4_FD_188346 | JGI IMG/M metagenome (GOLD analysis project Ga0209169, IMG submission 188346) | Warmed soil microbial communities from the Hubbard Brook experimental Forest, New Hampshire - Hubbard Brook CCASE Soil Metagenome WRM 4... | ecosystem: Environmental > Terrestrial > Soil...
CCGTATTGACTGGGTTTCCCAATCATCCCACCGGTGTGGTGCCGCCCGAGTATCGCGACAAATTCCGTCGATTGGTCGCGCACGAACAAACCGATGGCGTAAACGTGGTTCGCACCTGGCTGCTGCCTTTTCCGAACCGCAAAGCGTACGAGCGAATGCTGAACTACAGTTCGTTCTGTGCTTCGGCGGCCACGACAGGTCTTTTCCTGTCGCAGCCTGACGTCGTGATCGCCTCCTCCCCGCAATTGCTGGTCGGACTCTCCGGTTGGTGGCTGGCGCGGTGGAAGCGTGTGCCATTTGTCTTCGAAGTGCGCGATCTCTGGCCTGAATCACTGGCCGCGGTCGGTATGGGCGACGGCAGTTCGTTTCTGCACCGGTCTCTCGCCGGCATTGCCGGCTTCTTGTATCGCCATGCCGATCGAATAGTCGTGGTCACACCCGCTTTTGAGGACTACCTGGTGGAACACTGGCATGTGCCTCGGGAAAAGATTTCGGTGATCGAGAATGGAGTGGAGACGCAGCTTTTCGCTCCAGAACCATTTTCCAGCGAAACCGTAACCAGCTTGAGAAGGGAATTGCGCGCGGAGGGAAAGTTTGTTGTCTCCTACATCGGCACCATGGGAATGGCGCATGGCCTGGAGACCATCATTGCCGCCGCAGTCCAATTGCAGGATAGGAATCCCGAGATCGTTTTTGTGATGCTGGGAGAAGGCGCCGAAAAACAGTCCATCGTCGCGCTGGCGCGGGAGCGCGGCCTGAACAATCTGCGTTTTGTCGATCAACAGCCCCGCGAAAAGATTCCTGCCTACATTAGTGCGTCGGACGCTTGCCTGGTTCCGCTCAAAAGAACTGAATTGTTCAAAACCGTCATCCCTACCAAGATGCTGGAATTCATGTCCTGCGCGCGCCCCGTGATCCTGGGCGTTGATGGGCAAGCGCGCGCGATTCTGGAAGAAGCTCGCGCCGGGCTGGTGATAGAACCGGAGAATTCAGACGCTCTAGTGAGCGCCATTCGCTATCTGGCAGCGAATCGCGAAGCGGCTCGCGAACTGGGGCAAAACGGAAGGGAATACATCGTGCGCAAGTTTTCCCGTCGTCACACCGCGGAAAAATACATCCGGGTGCTCGAACACCTCTTGAACTTACCGGAACCTCGCAGCACCGAACTCGCCGCGTAAAACACGGACGTCCCGCTTACGATGTTCCGGTTTAAGGATGCGCGGCCACGATCGCCAATCCGGATGCTGCAGCCACTGCCGCGTTGAAACCCGTCGCCGCCGCCACCCGGGCTCCGCTCAGCGGTACGAAAAGAATGTCATCGGCCTGCAGGGTAATGTCAGGAGCCTTCGCTTCCAGCATCTTCTTCAGCGGAACTTTAGTTTCGGTCATCCCCTCCGCACCCTTGCGGATGATGCGGACTCCGCCCAGTTTCGCAGTGCGGTTTGTCCCGCCCGCGAGCGCAAGCGCCTGCAACACGGTCAAGCTCCCGTTATCAATCAGCAATCCAGCCGGACGCCCCACATCCCCCACCACGTAGATGATCGGAGCCCGCGGCACCACGATGGTGTCTCCTGGCATGATTTCAATATCATCCTGCAAATCATCAGCCAGATTTCTGGGCAAGTTCACAGTAATCGCTTCGGACTGACTGTGCTGCCGCGCGATGCTTATCTTCCGCCCTGCCGCCGCGGTAAATCCCCCCGCCGCCGAGATCAGATCGTATAGCCTGCGATCCCCAAGGGCTGGGTAAACGCCGGGCTTGTTTATCTCGCCCAGAAGAGTCACACCCTGGGAAGGAGCTTCGTCGAGGAACATCGTAACGTGCGCATTGCGGACAAAGCCCCCATCCTCCAGCCGCTTTTCGATCAAAGCCTGCGCTTCTTCCACGGTGAGGTCCCCGATATGCACGTAGTCGATCAGCGGCAGGTAAATATCTCCTGCATTGCCCACTCTCGCCTTCGTGGTCAGCTCCGGCACGTTGTAGACTCCAACCTCGACTAAATCACCGGGTCCCAACTTCAGCGCGGACGAATTCGCCGTGGCAGGGCCAACCGAATCAGCCGGAGGGCCGCTCGGGGCAGGCTTCGCGGAGCCCGCGTTGGGAACAGTTCTGGTTGCAGCTTGAGAAATAGGCTGCGCCGCAGGCAGTGTCGGAGCCGCATTTTCCGTGGCGGAAGGTGTCGGCGCTTGTGCCCAGGCCTTGAACTCCCAACTGCAAAGCAAAACAAGGGCGAAAGCCAGTAACCCACGGCTCCCGGCAACCCTGAACCTGCTGAACTCCATTGGACCAGCCTCGGGCGGAAGAAGAATCGCTAAAACGGATCGCAAAAAGTAAAGCCGACCGCTAAAAAGTTTAGCACAGCAAGCCCCATGCCCATGATGTCGAGTTGGCGAGAATGCCCTTCCGGCATCGTTTTCCACAGATTTTCCACAGCGGAGAATTGAAACCGCCCCTCTCGGACTGCTAGATTGCCAAGAACGCTGTAATTCGCAGGCATCGAGACCGAACCCGTTAACTCACTACCAGCCGGCATCGTATTGCTGCAATACTTGGCTGTCAGGCGAGGATTTGCACCGATGTTCGTGTTTTGTGAACCAAGGGGGAATCGTTGACTGTAGCTTTTTTTGCCGTCTTCTTCCTGTCGCTGCTCGTCTCGTTCGTCTTCACTCGGTACGTTCGGGACTTTGCATCCGAGCGCGGGTGGGTGGCGGTGCCTTCGCAGGAGCGGCACCTGCACGCCAAGCCTCTGCCTCGCCTGGGTGGAGTCGCCATTTTCCTTTCCTTTTCACTGAGCATGGCGGCCGCCGCCGTCCTTGGCCGTTACATTCCGCACCTGCACGCAGCCTTTTCTCTCAAGACTCTGCTCACCATCCTGGTCCCCGCATCTCTGGTTTTCCTGCTGGGTCTTTATGACGATCTTTATACCGTAGGCCCCTATTCCAAGTTCGCAGTGCAATCTCTCGCCGCCACCATGTTGTTCATGGGCGGTCTTCGCATTCTCAACATCCCCGTTCTATTCGGCGAGCATAAACTCCCCTGGTTCGTGGGCTTGCCCTTCACCATCTTATGGGTCCTGGCCATCACGAATGCCTTCAACCTGATCGACGGGCTGGACGGCCTCGCCGCCGGTTCTGCCTTGTTCTCCACGCTCGTTGTGTTCGTCGTCACGCTGTTAAACGGATCCTCCCTGTTAACCCTGATGACCATCGCACTGGCCGGCGCGATTCTTGGCTTTCTGCGCTACAACTTCAATCCAGCAACTATTTTCCTGGGAGATTCCGGCAGTCTTTTCATCGGATTCGTATTGAGCGCGCTGGCTCTCTCTGGAGCGCAAAAAGCTCCCACCATTGTTGCGGTTGCCATTCCCGTGGTCTCCTTCGGCCTGCCGATTCTCGAAACCACGCTCTCGATTCTCCGGCGCTTGATCAGTGGTCGCCCTGTATTCACTGCCGATCGCGAGCATATCCATCACAAGCTGCTGCAACACGGCCTCACTCATCGCCAGGTCGTAATCGTGCTCTATGGGGTCTCTGCCGTGTTCGCCATGCTGAGCCTGTTTCTGCTCTGGCCCACAGGCAGCTCTCTTGGACTGGTTCTCGCCGTGCTTGGAATCGGCATCTGGATCGGCGTCCAGCGCCTTGGCTATCTCGAGTTGGGTGAACTGGGTCGCGTAGCCCAGCGCACCTTCGAACAACGCCAAGTCGTCATCAACAGCCTTGCCATCCGTCGAGCCACCGAAGAACTCAAAGCAGCTCGTGACTTCGACCAGATTGGCTCCATTCTTGAGGCCGCCTTCAGCTCGAACGACTTCGACGGATTTGACCTTCGATGCAAGCTCTTTCCCGGTGAATCCCATCCCGGCCCTGCTGAGCCGGGCTCGCCGCCGCGGCGCAGCGAAGTATCCTTTCACTGGGGTAAGACCAGAGGTGCGCCATCCCTCGAGGGTTCGGCGCTTTGGACTTTATCGCTCGATCTCGTAAGCTCATCCAATCGCCGCCGCGGCGCCATGACGTTTCAACGGCGTTATTCCCCGCGGCACCTGCAGGTTGATATCAATCTTCTGACTTCCGCGTTCCCCGTGGCTCTCGCCGATGCCCTCGACCGTAGCTTCCAGCGCGCTGTGCAAGTCATCCCGCTTGCTGGTCAGGATGATCAGGGGTTGATTGCCGCCCAGGCCGGGTAAAGCAACCACGCAAAACCCTCGACCAAAAAAAATGCACGCACCGGATGGTGCGTGCTCACTGAGAAACCGATAAGCAGGATTAACGATTAAAGCTTTGCGCTGGCGTAAGAATTAATCTCGCAATTCAAGCAAACTTCTTCAAAAGTTGGTGCCGTCCACTGCATAGTCCCTCCAGTAGTACAAGCTCGAAACTTCCAAGATTCTAAACCAGTGCTCTCGCTCAATCAATAGCCCAAGCAGAAAGGTAGTGTCCAAATGCCGATTTTGCTTTTCTTAGCGACCTTTGCGATTCCTTCGCGCACTTCGCGGTTAAAAGCTCTTGCTCCGCGAAATGAGAACACGGCGAGCGGAGAAAACTCAGGCAACGAAGCCAAGACTTTTCCACAGCAAGGAACCATTGCGGCCACTGCCTAACCTCTCCATCCCTGTTTACCTTGGACTCTCTCAGCATTGGCGGGAAGGGCGATTATGTTTGGCAAGACGATCTACGGCACCACTTTCAAGGATGTTAATTTCGTTCCTCTTCAGTCGGCTACCTTTTGTGTCCAGTGCGAACTGATCAGCACCAATCACCGGCCCTATTGCCTGGCCTGCGGAAACACCTCGCTGCTCAGCCTGTCCCGTGTTCTCGGTGGATCTCTTCGACAGCAGCAGACAGCACATCTCATCACCGATTCTGAACTCGACAGTCTTGTCCGCGATTTGCTGCGCACCGTCCCCGATCCCAGGGATTTGAACAGAGAAGTTTCCGATGATCATGCTCGCGTGCCCTCGACTGCTCTTCGCAGCCAGCTTCGCGTAGCCAATGCAGCCCATCCCGTTTCCGGTTACCGCGCCGTTCACGTTGGAGAAGAAGTCGACATCCACGCCGCCGAACTGGATCTCGAACCCGCCATCAGCGCCATCACCGAGCGCGCCCAGCATCTTACCGGTGCCACCGGCGCCGCCATCGCCTTGCGCACCGGCGACGAGATTGTCTGTCGAGCCCGCGCCGGCCGCACCGCTCCCGACCTCGGCGTCCGCTTGCAAACCGAGACTGGCATCTCCGCCGAAGCCGTGCGCACCGGCGAAGTCATGCTATGCCATGATGCCGAGCGCAACCCTCGCGTGGACCTCGCCAGCTGCCGCCGCCTCGGAGTCCGCTCCATTCTGGTCTCTCCGCTGCGCTACTATCGCCGGACCCTGGGCGTCTTCGAAGTACTGTCGTCATCCCCCAGCGCCTTCGACCAGCGCGACGTAGCAACCATGCAACTCCTTTCCAGCCTGATGGTTGCTGCCATTTCCCGCATTTCCAGCCTGCATCAGGCCCAGATTCTGCGGGCTCTGAGATAGAGCCTTTAGTTTTGCAAGTTTTGCAGCTTCCGTCCGGTCGCAGTTCGCCTGCCGATTTCTCCTGCTACTTTTCCACAATATCGGGTTAATATGTAGCTGCAACGCTTCGACCCCCGGGTTTCCCATGTCGGCCACCGTCCAGGCATCTCGACCCGCTTCCTTGAACCGCCGCCGTCGTGTGCGTCAGAAGGTGCACGCGCCCGCCTATGCCAGTTTCCGCGGCACTTCCCGCAGCGAGATGCTCAATCTCTATGAGGTCCTCGACATCAGCGAGGTCGGCGTGTCGCTGCAGTGCCCATCGCCACTGGAAATGAACCGGCAAGTAGACCTGTCTCTGGACCTCGCCGAAGCCAGCGAACAGATTTCTGCCTCCGCTCGCGTAATTTGGTCAGACTCCACCGGACGTGTCGGTCTCAGTCTTCCACCGCTGACCCACTCCGCCCAGCACCACCTGCGGGAGTGGCTCTTCCTCAACGCCATGGCTGCTGCCGCCAACGCCGCGCCTCCCGCGGACCTCTCATCTACGACCACGGAACATGCCGTAGTTCGGCCCAACTATACCGACACTCTCACCGCCGCCTCCGCTGTCCAGAGAGAAGCGGAATCCCTCGGGTCCGACCTGGAAGGGCTTCTCGCCCTCGTCGCTTCTCGCACCCAGTCTCTGCTTCGGGCTTCTGGCGCGGCAATTGCCCTTGCCGGGAAAGACGCGGGTACCATGATCTGCCGGGCCAGCGCCGGCCCCACCGCTCCGCCCCTCGGCGCAACCTTACAGGTGGGTTCAGGTTTTTCCGGCGAATGCGTCAGCACTGGAAAAATGTTGCGCTGCGATGACGCCGAGACCGACGCACGCGTGGATCGCGAAAGTTGTCGCGACCTGGGCATTCGCTCCATGCTGGCCGTTCCCATACGCTTGCGCGAAAGAGTCGTCGGCCTGCTCGAAGTCTTTTCCTCCGAGCCCAACGCCTTTGACGAGAATGATGGCTCTGTAGTGCAGCGCTTCGCTGAAACCATTAGCGCTGCAGTCGATCGCGCTGTGCGCGCGCATGGTTCCCCTGCGCCCGCTCCTCCCAAGCCTCCTTCTCCGGCCGACGGAAGCGTTCTTTTCGCTCGCGAGCCTGAATTAAAAACAGAAAAAGTAAAGCCAGAGAAAGTAAACGCAGAAAGCGACAAGAGAGAAAGAGACGAGGTAGCAAAGAAAGATGCCTCCGTCGATGCCGACGAAGTCGGCGGTATTCGCCTGCCCCGGGCTCATCTTTACCTGCTCGTTTGTGTTGCGGCCTTTATCTTTCTTGCGCTGGGCTACATCCTTGCCCCGTGGATTCAGGAAAAACTCCAGGCTCGCTACGGGGTGCACACGGTTCTGGCCTCGTCGAGGCCGCCGCAGCAAACCACTCCCATCCTGGCAGGCTCGGCCATCGAGACCGCAACCCTCGACCAACTCCGCCAACGCGCGAACCTTGGAGATCCAGCCGCCGAAAATGCGCTGGGCCTTCGTTACGCTTCCGGAGAAGGTGTGAACCGGGATGACAAGGAAGCTGCCGTTTGGTTCACCAAAGCAGCCGAGAACGGAAACGTAAAAGCTCAAGTCGCCCTAGCCACTCGTTACTGGGCGGGCCGAGGCGTCACCCCAAGCCTGAGCCAAGCCTACTTCTGGGCGGTTCTAGCCCGAGCGTCCGGCGACAAGGACAGCAAGAGTTTCGCCGAGATTCTGGCCGCCCGACTGACGCACGCCCAAGCAGCAGCCATCGAACAGAAAGCCGAAATCTGGTACGAGCAGCACGAATCACAAGCCAAGCCAACCGCCAGCCGCTAATCCACAATCCTGATTTGCACAATCCAGTGTGACATCCAACCTTGTCATCGATTCGCGACCAGTCCATCATGGTCTAGGCGGAGGCAGCATAGGTGCGGGAATAGCCCTGGGCACAAGTCCTTTGAAAACAGGATTTTGCCCGCAAGTGATTCTACCCCTTAGATTTTTGCATAATTTTCCGCTACCCCGATGATTCCAATAGACCAGGGGGGAGGGGGGTATACCCGAATCAAGCGGTGCGGACGCCCTCGTCCGCGCCTAGCGGTAGTCGATGAAGATGAAAATTCATCTCATGTGGGGACGGGCGCCTTCGCCCGTCCCGCCAAGCGCAGCGAGGCGTTTGGCAGCGCCCCAGATGACGGCATTCCTCACCACGAACCGCGCTCATAAGGAAATATTCACATTCATCGCGATCCATAAATCGAATACTGATGCGTCCCACCGATCTTGCCCAGCGCCTCACTCTCACTCAACACATGCTCAAGCAGCGGATTATGGTAAAGCACATACACAGCCCGTGGATGCGCCCGCAAACTCCGCTCCAGGTTCGCCATCATTCGTCTCAACCCCGATTCTGGAAACGGGTTAAAGAGGTAGAGCACGCTGGGCTCGGCAGGAAAAGGGAACTCGGTTGCATCCGCGCAAATCGACTCCAGCGCAAAGCACTTCTGCGATTCGTTTCGGTACTTGCCGAGGTTGTCCAGAGCGGCCGAATACAAAGCAGGCAAAAGTTCCACACCCACGATCCGGCGAAAAGGATACTTCGAAGCCATCAGCAGTGTGCGTCCCTTACCTGATCCAAGATCGATAAACACAAAGTCGTGGAAGTCAGAATGACTCTGCTCACTCAAAGCCTCCAGCATCTCGTGGAACAGATCGGGCTCCGTGGGCTGATACGGCGAGTGGAAGACTCCAAGCAAGCGCTCTCGCCAACTTACCGCAGCGCTCGTCGTGTTGACGCGATTTTCCCAATCATATTCGGCATCGCCGTAACGCTGTCGCTGGCGTTCCGGAGTGGAGTCGCGAACGAACTCCCACAACGCCGCCAGCAACTGGCGGCTTGCCGCGAGATGGCCTTCGCGTCCGGCAATATCATTCCACCATTGCCAGGCCGCACGCGGCAGGCTGATTCGGGACGACGCGGAGCGATCGATGTCGCACATGCTCCGTCATCATAAGCGATGGCAAGACGACAGTAATGAGATTACGGCTGCGGCGAATCGAACGTCGGCAAAGGTTTATATCCTGGAGGCAAGCCCTTGGTCACGAAAGGAAAGTCTTTTGGGACGCGAAGTTCAATTCGTCCTTCGGGAGTCATCTTGTAGGGATGGCCGTCGGGATCGACAGGAGTTCCCAGCAATCCCTCCGCCGCCACGAGTTCTGCCATGCTTGCCGGCAGGCGTCCGGTGCGCTCTCCGAAGCGGGTTACCGCCTGTTGCAGATGTTCGACGTCTTGATCCACGCGGAGTGCGCGCAGATGGTCAACTGCATTCTGCTTGATCAGTTTGTCGTGGCTGTTTTGATAGCTTGCCGACCACAGCATCCGAGCGGTGTCATAGTCGCCGGCGTGTTGCGCCATCTGCGCGGCCAAAACTTTCAGGAAGGGATGAGCGTTCGGCACCTGAGATCCACGCGCGAACGTCTCTGCGGCTTTCTTGTAATCCTTGAGCTCGGTGTAATAGACGAAACCCAGATCGTAGTAGAGCCTCCAGTTGTCGGGATTGTTCTGGATGCCGTATTCCATCAAGTCGATTGCGTTCTGGGGCTCGCCCGCGCCGAATGGCGGCTTAGGTGCAAGAAAGAAACTGCCGAACTCGTAGGCAACTACGAGGTGCGGATCGAGGTGAGTCGTGATTTCGAGAAGCGGCGCGAGCAGATTGTAGCTCTTGGCCTCGTAATGATGCCGATTGCCGAAGTACTGGACGGCGCGAGTCCAGTAAATGCAGGCCATCAGGCCGTCATAACCGAGGCTGGCGCGCTTGATCACTTTCGGCGAACTGAGGAACAGGACTTCATCGAGCGTCGCTTGCGGGCGAAGCTGGTCGGCGCGATGCAGCACAAACGAACTGGCAGCCAGAGAGAGGACCAGACAGGCTCCCGCGATGATCGAAATTTTCTGGCGATGGTTCATCTCAGGTCGTCTTTATTTCAAATCGTCTTATTTCAAATCACGGTATTCGAAGATCAGCACGGCTCCGCTCAGCGCCATGATGGCATAGAACAGGGCATAGAGAGTGTTCTGCAGGACGAGTTGCGCAGCCACCGGCTGCTCATGGGCGATGGAACTGATCACGTTGAAGGCGGAAAAGTTCGGCACGAGGTAGGCTGCGCCCGTGGCCAGCCAGCGCGTGAACCCGTGGGTCATCGCTGCGAAGTTACGCAGGTCCTCGGCGAAGCTTCCGATTACGAAGAGCGAGAAGGCGAAGACGGCGGAAAGCAGCGGCGAAGAAAATGACGAGAACAATAGAGCCAGTGAGCAGATGATCAGGAATTCGAGAATGATGAAGTAGAGAGCGAGCAGAATCAGGGCATCGGCGCGCACGAATTTATGAGAAATGTAGAACAATGCGGCGAACACGCCGATCGCCATGAAGAACGTATTTACCACCAGCGTAGCCGACAGCCCAAAGAACTTGCCGACAATAAACTCCCAACGGCGGACGGGACGGGAAAGCACTGTGTAGAGCGTTCGTTTTTCGATTTCTTTAGAGACCAGACCGATGCCGATAAAAATCGCGATGACGACGCCGAACAGGGAAACTGCGGTGAGCCCGAGGTTGATGACGACCAGCTTCTCGATCTCGATCGAAATCTGGCCGACGAGGATGGCTGCTCCGGAGAGCAGCAGGACGAAAGCGATCAGGTTATAGAGAACGCGGTCGCGAACTGCTTCGCGGAAGGTGTTCGACGCAATGTAGGCAATGCGGGTTCTCATGCCGTTATCCTCATGCCGTCGTACCGGCTGTGGTCTCGGCGCGCCGCAGCTTCTCGACGAAATAGGCCTCGAGCGATGTGCGAACAGGGATAACTGCGATCAAGCGCAGCCGTTCGCGCCGCAGCGTATCGATGACCATGTCCTGCTGGTTCTCGTTAATGATGACGCGGACCCGATCTCCGGTCACGTGGCATTCCGCGCCCAGCGCCTTGATCGAGGCCGGTATCTGCGAGCCCTGCCAGATCACCTCGACCTTGCCCTGAACGCTTGAGGTCAGCTCCTCGATTGCACCCACGCCGCGGAGCTCTCCCTTATGAATGATGGCGACGCGGTCACACAGGGCTTCGGCGTCGGAAAGAATGTGGGTGGAGAAAAATACGGTCTTGCCTTCGTGCTTGAGCTGCTCCATCAGGTCGCGCACTTCGCGGCGGCCCATGGGATCGAGTCCGGACATGGGTTCGTCGAAGAATACGAGCTTGGGATTGTGCAGGATAGCCTGGGCGATTCCTGCCCGCTGCAGCATGCCTTTGGAAAACTTACGCAGCTGCACACCCTGCACATCGCTCAACCCGACCTGATCGAGTACTTGCTCGACGCGCTGTTTGCGCTCTTTGGGGGGAACTCCGGAAAGCTGTCCATAGTATTCCAGCAGTTCGTGAGCGGTGAGATAGTCGTAGAAGTAGGGCTGTTCGGGAAGAAAGCCAATCTGCGCCTTAACCGACGGATCGGTCCATTCGCGGCCGAGTATGCGCGCCGTTCCAGCGGTAGGGAACACAAGTCCCATGAGCAGCTTCAAGGTGGTGGTCTTGCCGGCGCCGTTGGGGCCGAGGAAGCCGAAGATCTCACCGTCTTCCACGGTGAGCTGCAAGGGACTGAGAGCGCACTTGGGCCGCTTGCGCCAGAACCCGACCATGTAGGTCTTTTCTAATCCCAGAATTTCAATCGCGGGCATGGCACTCCAACAGAGAGAAGGTAGAAGACTGCCTTCGTGACAGATTATAAGCAATGAGTTTGGTTTTTGGGGCTGCGTGGAGTGTTACGTCCGTCACCTGCCGAATAGGGAAGCGAGCCGAACGCGCGATTATTGTGTCGCAAAGGGCGCGACACATCGCGCGGCTCGCCCGGATCCTTCGCGAGACAAAAGGCGTCTCGCTCAGGATGGCAATCGAAACCACGATTATTGCATCGCCGAGAGAGCTGAGCAGGCTGCGTAGCTTGCGACCAGGGTAATGGTGCCCGCGGGCTGGGTGCGCAATACGGCGTCCTCGACGGAGCAGTAGGCGCGCGTGCCGTTTTGGCTGCTTATCGGCGTACCGGTTGAATAGAACTCGTTGTTGGTTGTGCTTCCCGCGCTCGCCGTGCCGGTGGCGTTGAAGTTGTAGCCGCTCTTGCCGGCTCCGGCGCCGTTGGTGGCGAGAAAGTTGTCGATCAGGCAGCCTGTTGCCATGCCTGGAGTGCAAGGGGACGCGCCGCCCAGCGTGGCGAGAGCTGCCGGGAACCCGACGGTTGGGTAGGCACCGAAGTAAGCAACTTCCCCTGTGTTGATGGTGCGAACGGAAGCAGCTGCGGAAGAATCGTTAGCCGCCATGCGGGCGCGCATGAAATTCGGGATCGCGATAGCCGCGATCGTCAGAATGATGGCTACCACAATCAACAACTCGATAAGTGAGAACCCTTGTGGTTTCCGCATGAGTGCCGTTCGTTACCTCAGTTGCCAGTGCCGAGTATCCAGTATCCAGCATCCAGAAAACTGATTTTGGACAAAAAGGTTGTGGCATGCGGAGGACCATATCGAAGCGGTTCGACACTTTGGTTCTGATCTGGGAAAATGCCCTATTTTCAGAGTGATGCAGCCCTCAGCCATCCATCTACACCGAGCGAAACGCCGGTTCCGGTCGCGCTGGCTCGCCGTTCTTGACAAATTGTGTCACTTTGCGACGAAACGCACTCTTCGCACCCGAGGCTCTGAACCCCATCTGGATCACGAACGGGGCAAGATGAGAAAACAAAAGGGAGCAGCGAAGTTGCCTTCGCTGCTCCCCAAGCTTTGTACCCTTTGCCAGATTGCGACTAGTTGGCCATCGGGTTCAGGGCTTGGCAACCGCCGTAGCTGCCGACCAGGGTAATGACGCCTGGAGCCTGCGTACGAATCACGCCGTCATCGAACGCGCAATACGCCTTGGTGCCCGTCTGAGCGCTGATAGGAGTTGCCGTGGTGTAGAACTCATTCGGAATCGGGCTGGCCGCGCCGGTCACTGCAGTCGCTACAAACAGGTAACCGCTCTTGCCGCTGCCTGCCGGAGTTCCGTTGCTAGCCAGGTTGTTATCGATCAAGCAGCCAGTCGCTACGGCTGGCGTGCAAGGTGACGCACCACCGAGGGCGGCCAAACCAGCATAACCCACGGTCGGGTAAGCTGCGAAGTAGCCGACTTCGCCGGTGCCGATGGTACGCTCGGAAGTGGCCGCGGACGAATCGTTGGCCGCCATACGGGCGCGCATCAAGTTAGGAATCGCGATCGCTGCAATGATCAGGATGATTGCCACCACGATCAGGAGTTCAATCAGTGAGAAACCGCTGGCGTTGCTCTTGTTGTCTTTCCGCATATATGTTTTCCCCCAAGTGTTCATGTTTTTCCCGCCCCCGAAGAAGAGGGCATTTTAGGAAAATCTAACGATCTCGTCTTTAACTGTTGCACCTCGGGGGCCAACTTAAGGGCTCGATCCAAGATTGACCCAAACCATGGATCCCCCTTTATTTTCAACTGGTGATGTGAATACGGTGTTTGGTAGTTGCCAGAGGAATCCGCCGCAGCCGCGAATGGTCAGTTTGAGATGACAGAAGTTGGCAAGGTGTTTCGAACGGCCAGCGGAATAAGGACAGATAAGGAGAAAAGAAAAAGGGAGCAGCGAAGTTGCCTTCGCTGCTCCCCGGCTTCGCACCCTCTCAGGTACTTTGCCAGATTGCTACTAGTTGGCCATCGGGTTCAGAGCCTGGCAACCGCCGTAGCTGCCGACCAGGGTAATGACGCCCGGAGCCTGCGTGCGCACCACACCGTCGTCAAACGCGCAGAATGCCTTGGTGCCAGTCTGGGCGCTGATC
>Ga0209169_10001708_pt1 | contig 13356 bp, 9 predicted proteins | sample HubBroMetageWRM4_FD_188346 | JGI IMG/M metagenome (GOLD analysis project Ga0209169, IMG submission 188346) | Warmed soil microbial communities from the Hubbard Brook experimental Forest, New Hampshire - Hubbard Brook CCASE Soil Metagenome WRM 4... | ecosystem: Environmental > Terrestrial > Soil...
ACGATGACCTTGCCCGCATGCGCAGGCTCGCGCGCAAGACGCAACGCGGCCGTCATGGCTGCGCCGCAGGATATCCCGCAGAGCATACCTTCCTCGCGCGCCAGGCTCCGCGCCACCGCGATCGCTTCCTCGTTGCTCACCAACTCGACGCGGTCGACCAGCGACAGATCGAGATTTTTAGGAATGAAGCCCGCGCCGATGCCCTGGATCTTGTGAGGGGACGGCGTCAGAGGCTGACCCGCCAATGTCTGGCTGATCACCGGCGAGGCGGTCGGCTCGACGGCAACGGTCAGGATCTTCTTGGCCTTCGTATGCTTGATGTAGCGCGAGACGCCGGTCAGCGTGCCGCCCGTGCCGACCCCGCTCACGAAAATGTCGATCTTGCCCTCGGTGTCGTCCCAGATCTCGGGGCCGGTGGTCTTCTCGTGGATCGCGGGGTTCGCGGGATTGTCGAATTGGCGCATCAAGAGATACCTGCCCGGCTCCGCGGCGGCCAGTTCCTCGGCCTTCGCGATGGCGCCCTTCATGCCCTTCGCACCGGGGGTGAGCACGAGCTTCGCGCCGAACGCGATCAGCACCTTGCGCCGTTCCATGCTCATCGTCTCGGGCATGGTGAGCACACAGCCGTAGCCGCGCGCCGCGGCGGCATAGGCGAGCGCGATGCCGGTGTTGCCGCTGGTCGCCTCGACCACGGACATACCGGGCTTCAACGCGCCGCGCTCTTCGGCATCCCACACCATGGCGGCGCCGATGCGGCACTTCACCGAGTAGGCGGGATTGCGGCCCTCGATCTTGGCGAGAATCGTCGCGCCGCTCGAGGCGTCCAGCCGATTGATGCGCACGAGGGGCGTACGGCCGATGGATCGGGTGTTGTCGTCATAGATGGGCATGGGGCACCTCGAATGTATCTTCCGCGAATTTTCCCCCCAAGGGTGGGGGAAAAGCCATAGAACTTTGTTATGAGCGCCTGCCCGGCGGTTATAACGTATTGATTTGCAGGGGTCCGGGGGTGATCGACAGGGGTTGCGGACGGGCGATGATGAAGCCCTGCACGAAGTCGATGCCCATCTGCTTGACCGTGTCGAGCGAGAGCTGATCCTCGACCTGCTCGGCGACGATACGGAAGCGCAGGCTCCGCGAGAGCTCGATCATGGCGCCGACCATCGCCTGATTCACGGTGTCGACGGCGAGGTTGGCGATGAATGAGCCGTCGATCTTGAGATAGTCCATGGGCAGGGTCTTCAGGGTGGAGAACGAGGAGAGCCCGCTGCCGAAGTCATCGAGCGCGAACTCACAGCCCATGCCGTGCAGCACCGCGATGAATCGGCGCACATGGTCGAGGTTCGCGACCACGGCGCTCTCGGTGACCTCGAAGCAGATGTCGACCGGGTTTGCGCCGGTGTGGTCGAAGCAGTCGACCACGAACTCGAGGAAATCGGCATCGCCGAGGGTCTGGCCCGAGATGTTGATGGCGACGCTGCGGCCCGGCGGCAGCTTCATGCCGCCGCGGCCTAGCGCGGACAGCACGGTCTGCACCACCCAGCGATCGACGTGCGGCATCAAGCGATAGCGCTCCGCGGCGCGAATGAACTCGCCGGGCGGCTCGCTCGGCTGGCCGTTCTCGGCCTCGAGCCTCACGAACACCTCGAGCGCCGGACCGCGCTCGACGTTCGCATGCGCGTGCACGATGGGCTGATAGTAGAGCTCGAAGCCGTTGTCGCGCAGCGCCCCCTGCAGCTTCTGCAGCCAATGGATCTCGCCGCTGTGACGCGCGTTCGCCTCCTCGCGCGCGGAGTACACGTGCACGTGCACGCCGCCCTGCTTCTTCGCAACGTAGCACGCCGAGTCCGCCGAGTTCATGAGATCCTCGATCGAGCCCCCGCCGCGGCCGATCTCGACGAGGCCGATGCTCACACCGATGTTGAAGATCTTGTCCTTCCAGACGAAGCGATAATCGTTCACCGCGCGCACCACATCGTCGGCGATCTGTCGGGCCTTCTCGAGCGGACAGCCGACGAGCAACAGCGCGAACTCATCGCCGCCGATGCGGCCGGCCGTGTCGGAGTCGCGCACCGCGTCCTTGATGATGGTCGCGACCTCGCGCAGCATGTTGTCGCCCGCGGTGTGGCCGCAGGTGTCGTTCACCACCTTGAAGCGATCGAGATCGAGATAGCACAGCGCGTGCGCCACATCGCCCGCCTGGGCGGCGTCCATCGCCTCGCGCAGCCGCCGCTCGAACTCGCGCCGGTTGACGAGGCCGGTGAGCGCGTCGTGGCTCGCCTGATAGCTCATCTGGCGCGTGAGCCCGCGCATCTCGCTGGTATCGTGCATGACCAACACCAGGCCCAAAATGAAATCGTTGCCGTTCGACTTGAGCGGTGTGACGCTGATCTCGACCGAGCGCTCGAGCGAGCCGTTCACGGGCACGAGCATGGCGCGCTTGCCCATGGTGACACGGCCTCCGGTCGCGAGCGCCTTGCGTACCGGATCGCCGAGCGAGCGGCGGTCACTCTCATCGACCAGCGAGGCCACGTCGGGGAAGGTCTTGCCGAGGACCTGCTCGGAGGTCTGGCCGAGAAGCGCCGCGGCCGCGTGATTGATGTAGTCGATACGTCCTTCCGCATCGACCGTGATCACGCTCTCGCCCATGGCATCGAGGGTGACCATGGAGCGCGGGCGCGACGGATTCGACTCCTGCGGCACACTCGACAGCATTTCGAGCGCGGTGAGGAGCAATGCGGGCTCACCGGCGGTCTCGATGACGGTGCTCGAGATCTCGACGCGGGTGACCTCGCCATGCTTGCCGACGAGCTCGATCTCGTAGCGCTCCGCCGATGATTCGCCGGCGAGGCGGCGCTGCAAGTTGGTGGCCACCAACTCGACATATTCCGGGGCCGCGAACTGCGCGAGCGGCTTGCCGACCACCTCGGCCGCGCTCATACCGAGCATGTCGAGGAAGCGCGCATTGGCGAAAACGATGTTTTCCCGATGCACCAGCACGGCATCGTGCACCGTCTCGACCAGGCGCTGGAACAGCCCCTCGCGGTCCTTCAGACGCGTGCCGCGCCGATCCAGATCGTCGAGCAGCTCGTTGATCGCTCTGCCGAGCTGCGCGAGCGGTGCGGATTGATCCTCGATCCCGATGCGGGCCGCCGGCAGGTCGGCGTCGCCGAGGCCCTTCAGCTGCTGGGAAAATGCGGCAACGGCTCGTTCCTGGCGGCGCTTCCAGCGCAACAGCACCCCGGCGCCCACCGCTGCTAAGCTTAAGGTCAGGAACCAGAGAGCGAAAGGAGACAAACTCAACGATGACCTCGTTTGCGATTCCTGCGACGCTTTATGTAGTGCCCCCCTTTGGTGGGCGCGTCTTCCGTCGGGTGCGTTGAGAGAATACCCCACAGGCATGGCGAAGCCTGCGGAAATTGACCATAATCGGCGGCTTAATCACCAAAGGTATGCATGGATACTCTGGCCGCTCGGCAGCAGATGGTGGATCAGCAGATTCGCACGTGGGAAGTGCTCGATCCGCGAGTACTCGATGCCATTGCGTCAGTTCCGCGCGAAGCATTCGTGGCGGCAGCGTACAGGGAGCTCGCGTTCGCCGACGCGCCGCTACCGATCGGCTGCGGTCAGCTCATGCTCGCTCCGAAGGTCCAGGGGCGCATCCTGCAAGCTCTGGAAATCAATCCCGCGGACGTCGCCCTCGAAGTCGGCACGGGCTCCGGCTATCTCAGCGCATGCTTGGGACTGCTCGCGAGCTCGACGCGCTCGATCGAGATCCATCCGGAGCTCAGCGCCCAGGCCGCTTCGAACCTGCGCGCCGTGCGCACGGCGCGCGTGCAACTCGAGACGCGCGACGCCTTCTCCGCGGCGCCGCTGGGCGACTACGACGTCATCGCGGTGACCGGATCGCTGCCGGTCTACGATGCGCGCTTCGAACGCGCACTGCGCATCGGCGGCCGCCTGTTCGCCGTGGTGGGATCGGCGCCCGTGATGGACGCAATCCTCGTGCGCCGGGTCGGGGAGGCTGAATGGATCCGCGACAGCCTGTTCGAGACCGTCATCGACCCGTTGATCAACGCAACCGCGTCCCGTGGGTTCGTGTTCTGATGGTGGAGGATCTCACGCCGCGGGAATTTCTCGACCAGCGCGCCCAAGGCGTGCCCATGACGCTCATCGACGTGCGCGAGGACTGGGAAGTCAAGCTTGCACCCGTTCCGTCACCCAACCTCCACATTCCGATGGGCCAAATAACGCAGCGGGTCGGCGAGCTCGATCCGAACGCGGCGACGGTCGTGATCTGCCGCTCGGGGGGACGCAGCGCCCAGGTCGCCCAGTTCTTGTCGACGCGCGGCTTCGGCAAGGTGTTCAATCTCGCCGGCGGGATCCTAGCCTGGTCCCGGGACATCGATCCCAAGATCCCGCAGTACTAGAGCGATGCACTTCGCGCTAGTTTCCCGGTTCCGTTTCCTTGGGTGATATAGTCATATATAACACCGCATGAAATCACCATTTCTCGTGCTCGCCGCATGTCTGTTCGCGAGCGTCGCGCCGGCGGCGGACTTGCTCGCGGTCTATCAGCGCGCTCTGCAGAACGATCCGCAGTTGAAAGAGGCTGAGGCGACACGGCTGGCGTCGCTCGAGTCGAAGCCCCAGGCGATCGCAGCACTATTGCCGCAGATCTCGGGCAGCGGGACGATCTCGCAGGAAAAGGACAAGGGCCAATCGAACCAGACTGAGACGGTAGAGGCCGACGGAACGACATTCACCGAGTCCTTCCCGTTCAATGGCCGCGTGGACACCACGACCCACAAGTACGGCGTCGACCTCTCCCAGAACCTGTTCAATTGGAATAACTGGGTGGCCCTAAAGCGCGCCGACGCGCAGGTCGCGCAAGCCGAGGCTGATTATCAGGCGGCCCAGCAAGACCTGATCTCACGCGTGGCGCAGCGCTACTTCGACGTGCTCGCGGCGGAGGACGACCTCGACGCGCAGCGGGCCAATCTCGAATCGGTCAACCGCCAGCTCGAGCAGGCCGAGAAGCGTTACCAAGTCGGCCTGATCGCCGTCACCGACGTGGAGGAGGCTCGCGCCGCCCACGACAGCGGCGCCGCCGCCGTCATCGCCTCGAAGCGAGCGCTTGCCTCGGCGCATGAGTCGCTGCGTGAGATCACGGGCGATGCGTTCGATTATCTGGCGCGGCCGATCGAGCCCTTCGAGCTCGCGACGCCCGATCCGGTCAGCGAGGACCGGTGGGTCGACATGGCCCTGCAACAGAACCTGTCGCTGGTCTCGAGCCGCCTCGCAGCGGATATCGCGCGCGAGAACGTGAGCGCCGCGCGCGGCGGCCACTTCCCGACCCTCGATCTCGTGGCAAGCCGCTACAAAAACTCCGTCGGCGGCGACTACATCAACGCGAACGGGACGCCTTACGGCAGCACGAGTCTCGATCAGTATCAGAACGTGATCGGCATCCAGATCTCCGTGCCGATCTACACGGGCGGCATGGTCGCCTCGCAAGTGCGGCAGGCCGTATATCAGCATCGAGCCGCAAAGGAGCGGGTGGAGCGCGTCGCGCGCCAGACCGAGCACGATGCACGCGATGCCTACCTCGGCGTTCTCTCGGAGATCTCGCACGTCCGCGCGCTGCGCCGCGCGCTCGAATCGAACGCCGTTGCGCTGAAGGCCACCGAGTCCGGCTATGAGGCGGGCACGCGCACCGCCGTGGATGTGTTGTCGTCCCGGCGGCAATGGATCCAGGCTCAGACCGACTACTCGCGCAGCCGCTACGACTACATGGTGAACATGGTGAAGCTGCAGCAGGCTGCGGGCATCCTGACGGAGCAGAGCTTGAGCAGACTCAACGCGCTGCTCAAAGACGAGCCGCCGAAGGCTCCCGAGGCCCCGGAGGACACTGCCTCAGCCGCCGAGGCGCCTCCTTGAGGACCTGCCTTTAGCCGCCAGCTGTCGCCTCGAGGGCTCGCCCCCCGGCCGCGAGCAAGGGCTCAATGAGAGCGAGCAGCCGTGCCAGGCTCCCGCGGTGTGCCTCGACAAAGCTTCGGGCGCTCTCACCCATGCGCTCGCGCAGTGCCGGATCGGCCAGCAGCCGCCCGGCCGCAGCGGCGAGCGCGACACCATCGGCCACCTCGAGGGCGCCGCCCGCCTCGATCAGCAGCCGCGCGATCTCCGGCCCGTTCTCGGTGTGCGGGCCCGTGATGACCGGCACGCCGAGAGCGGCGGGCTCGAGCAGGTTGTGACCGCCCACCGGCACGAGACTCCCGCCCACGAAGGCCACGTCGGAGGCCGCGTAGAAGGCCGTGAGCTCGCCCATGGTGTCGAGCAGCAGAACTTGCGCCTCGGGACGCACCGTCTCGCTCCGGCCACGCCGGTCGAAGACCAGGCCGCGGCGCTCGAGCAGCGCCGCGACGCCTGCGAAGCGCTGCGGATGGCGCGGCACCAGCACCAGGAGAGCGCCGCGGACCGCGCGCTCCAGCACGGCGTGCGCGCCGAGCACAAGCTCCTCCTCGCCCTCATGCGTGCTGCCCGCCGTCCAGACCGGACGCGCGCCCAGGTAGCGGCGGCGCAGCTCGCGCCCGCTCTCGGCTACGGCCTCACCGGGCCGCATGTCGAACTTCAGGTTCCCGACCACGCGGGTGCGCGCCGGATCGGCGCCCAGGGCAATGAACCGGTCGGCATCCGCGCTGCTCTGGGCGGCGACCCAAGCGTTGCGCAATCCGGCGCTGAAGAGCGTGCCGAAGCGGCGATAGCGCGGCACGGATCTCGCCGCGAGCCGCGCGCTCGCGAACACTACGGGCACGCCGCGCCGGCCGCACTCATGCAACAGGTTGGGCCACAGCTCGGTCTCCATGATGATGGCAGCGAGCGGACGGATGCGCGCGAGGAACCGGCGCACCGAGCCCGCCGTGTCATAGGGTAGAAAGCGCACCTCGACGTCGGCGCCGAACAGCGTCGCTGCTTGCGCGCGCCCCGTGGGCGTCGCCGTCGTGAGCACCAAGGGCACGTCGGGATGGCGCGCGTGGAGCGCCCGCACCAGCGCCGCGGCGGCGGAGACCTCGCCGACCGACACCGCGTGCAGCCAGATGCTGGGCACGGCCAGGCGCCGACCCAGCCCGAAGCGCTCGCCCAGGTGAGTGCGATAGGCCGGATGCTTCGCGGCGCGCACGAGCGTCGCCGCGAACACCGCCGGCGCCGCGACCCGCGTCAAGACGCCGTAGACCAGACGCATCATGGATGAGGCGCGCGCGACTCGTAGCCCGCCTCGAGCAGCGCCCATTGCTCCGGCAAGACGCGGCGCATCGCGGACTCGCCCGCGATTTTCGCGAGCGAGCGGTGCAGTCGATCGAGATTGCGCGCGGCCCAGGCGGGCTGGTGCGCCCCGCCGCGCTTGCGCAGACGGCCGCGATCGAAGTCGATCACGCGGATCGCCCCGTCGGGCCCGACCAGTACGTTGTGTGCGTTGAGGTCGGGATGATCCGCGCCCGCGCCATGCAGGGCGGCAACAGCCGCCCCGATGGCCCGCCAGTGTGTATCGTGCAGCGTACCGGCGAGCAGCAAGGCGCTCATCGGCTGCGCCGCCTCGATCCGCTGCGTGATGAGATCGCAACGATAGGCGAGTCCGCTGCGGCGGTAGCGCGCGCCGACCGGCGCCGGCACAGGCAGGCCGCGCGCGTGCAAGAGAGCAAGGAGCCGGTACTCGGCGAAGGAGCGCACACGTGCTTCCCCGGCCCAGGCATACCGGTCGCTCGAGACGCGCGCGACCGCGCCGCCGCGCCGGTAATGACGCAGCACCCAGGGTTGCCGCGCCGGGCCGACGAACCAGGCGGCGCCGCGGCCCCGATCGGCGGGCACGAGCTCTGCGCGCGCGCGCCAATACTCCGGATCGAACAGCGATTCGCCGGCGCTTTCGAGGAGCTCACCCGCGCGCGCCGGATCGACGAGCAAGGCGCCTTGCGCGGTGGCGATGCGTCGGCCGACGTCCTTCATATCCCATGCCGCGTTCTCGAGCACCTTGCGCTCGAGTTTAGCATCTTCGGCACGGCGCGAATTTCGCTAAGATGCGGCCATGAACGAGATCAAGGTGCCCGTCTCGCCGGGCGAGCTGCTGGACAAGATCACCATCTTGAGGATCAAGTCCGCACGTATGCGCGATGCGGGCAAACTGGCCAACGTGCGCACCGAGCTGGAGGCGCTCGAGCGGATCTGGAGCGCGTCGCCCTACGCCGCCGTCGACGTGGCGAGCGAGGTGAGCGCGCTGCTCGCGGTCAACGAGCGCCTCTGGGCCATCGAGGATGACATTCGTGACAAGGAGCGCGCGCAGAGTTTCGATGGCGAGTTCGTGCGGCTGGCGCGCGCGGTATATATCGAGAACGATGAGCGCGCGGCGATCAAGCGGCGGCTGAACGTGAAGCTCGGATCGAGCTTGATCGAGGAGAAGTCGTACGCCGACTACAAGTCGTAGGGAGACCGTTTCGATCGAAGCGCACGCCCGCAGTCGCCGACGCGATGAGGAACGCTCGAATCAGCCCCGATTGAGCGTGTACTCGGCCCCGCAATAGTTGCACTTGGCCCAGCCGGTCGGCTCGATCGCGAGATAGACGCGCGGGTGGGAATTCCACAGGTACATCCCCGGCATTGGGCACGACAGCGGCAGATCCGCGGGTGTAACCGTGTACTGGTGCTGTGCGTTCGCCGGAATGAGAGCCGGAGCCGCAGGTGCGCTCGCCATCGTCGTCGCCATCTTCCTCGCCGTCCTCGTATTGCAGTCTTTAGCCGATCAGCCGAAGGTCTCGCGCCAGATCTCCTGAACGCGGGCGCGCCGCTGCGCGTGCTCCGCAGCCTCGACCACCCGCTGCCGGCCCTCCAGCGACAGGTGATGCAGGAGCGTACGATAGCCTATATACGTTTCTTTGAGCCAGCGCGCCGTCGCATCGGCCACCAGGCCCGCGGCGGCGAGTCCGTCCAGTTGGCGCACGTTGTCCGAATACCGGACGAGCTCCGGATGCCCAGCCGACCCCTCCAGCACCCAGTATTGCACCAGGAACTCGATGTCGGCGATCCCACCCGCGTCCTGCTTGATGTCGAATTGACCGGCTCGGGACTCGGACAGCTCGCGGCGCATCCGCTGACGCATCTCCGCCACGTCCGCGCGCAGCGTGTCGCGATGCACGGCCGTGCACAGCACCCGCCGTCGGGCCGCCTCGAATTGCGCACAGAGATCCGCATCGCCCGCCACCGCGCGCGCGCGTAGCAGTGCTTGATGCTCCCAGGTCCATGCGTTCTGATGCTGGTACAGCTCGAACGCCTCGATCCCCGTCATGAGGAATCCGCCCTTGCCGTTCGGCCGCAGGCGCATATCGACCTCGTAGAGCCGTCCGGCGGCCGAGTGCATCGTGAGCAGGTGCACGATGCGCTGTCCGAGCCGCAGGAAGAACACGCCATTGTCGACGCCGCGGGTGGTTTGCTGAAACTCGCCGGCCGAGTCGTGCAGGAACACGAGGTCGAGATCCGACCCGTACCCGAGCTCGAGGCCGCCGAGCTTGCCGTAGCCGGCGGCCGCCACCTTGACGATTCGCGCCGTGCCTTCGTTTTCTCCGCAGCGAGGGACCCCGTGCATCGTGGTCATCTGGGTCCAGGCGAGGTCCATGCAGCACTGTACGATGAGCTCCGCGATGTCGGTAAGCCGATCGCTCACCTGCATCAACGGCAGCCGCTGGGTCAGGTCCGCCAGAGCCACCGAGAAGGTGGCAACCCGCTGAAAGACGCGCAGCGCCTCGACCTCGCGTTCGGGGTCGTCCGGCCGCAGCCGCTCCGTGCGCGCGGCCAGCTCGCGGCTGAATCGCGCGCGCGAGGGCAGCTCATCGAACGCCTTGGCATCGATCAGCTCGTCGAGCAGCAGGGGAAAATCGGCGATCTGGCGCGCTAGAAAACCGCTGACCGCGCACACGTCGATGAGCCGATCAAGCGCCGCGGGCTGCTCCTTGAGCAGCGCCAGGTAGGATGAGCGCGCGCCGATCGCATCAAGTACCCGCAGCACCCGCTCGATCATGGTGGCGGGGGAGGCCTTGAGCGCGGCCGTCTTCAGAAGCCGCGCCACGATGATGCGCACGCGCCGCCGGCCCGTATCGTCCAGCCGCCGGTAGGGCGCCGCCTGCCGGTAGGCATCGAGCAGCGGCGCCACCGCCGCGATCTCGGCGTGCGGAAATCCTCCCTCCGCCAGATCTTCGGCGACGTCGTCGCCGGGCGAATCGAGCCAGCCCAAGCCGACTTCGCCCTCCGCGCTGCTGTCGGCCGCCGCGAACAACCAGGAGTCGAAGCGATTCGTCACGACTTCACGCGCGCGCTCGATACGCGCGAGCGCCTCGGGCCACTCGGCCACATCGAGGGCGATGCACAAGCGCATGCGGTCCTGCGGATCGACCGGAAGACAATGCACTTGCTGATCGCGCATCATCTGCAGGGCGTTCTCGGCCTTGCGCAACAATAAATAGGCCTCTGCGAGCTGCGCAACCTCCTCGGCCGACATCAGCTTCGATCCCACCAGCAGAGGCAGCACCTCGAGGAGCGAGGCCCGCTGCAACCGCCTGTCGCTGCCGCCGCGCACGAGCTGCATGGACTGCACGATGAACTCGATCTCGCGGATGCCGCCTCTACCGAGCTTCAGGTCTTGCTCGAGCTCGCGGCGCGCCACCTCCCGTGCGATCAGCGCCTTCATATCGCGCAGCGATTCGAACACGCCGAAGTCGAGATAGCGGCGATAAACGAACGGGCGCACGAACTCGGCGTAAGCGGCCGCGTACGCGTCCGCCCCGACGATGGCTCGCGCCTTGATCCAGGCGTAGCGCTCCCAGTCCCGGCCGTGCTGCTGCAGATAGTCATCGAGCGCGGCGAGGCTTACGACCAACGGGCCGCTTTCCCCGAACGGACGCAGGCGCATGTCGACGCGAAACACGAACCCCTCGTCCGTTCTCGCGTCGAGCAATCGAATGAGCTCGCGTCCCAGGCGGTTGAAGTACTCTTCGTTGGCGAGGACGTGCGCACCGTCCGTCTCGCCGCCCTCCGCGAACAGGAAAATGAGATCGATGTCGGATGAGAAGTTCAGCTCGCCACCGCCGAGCTTGCCCATGCCGAGGACGATGAAATCGGCTTCCGCGCCGCCGCCGCACCGCGGAGTCCCGAAGATGGCGCGCAAATGGGTGCGCGCCGCCTGCACCGCCGCCCGGATGCAGGCATCGGCGAGATCCGAAACCGCGCGCAAGGTTTCTTCGACCGGCGCGCGCGCCGTGATGTCGCGCCACGCGATGCGCAACATGGCGCGACGGCGCCATGCGCGCAGCACGCGCTCGGCATCGGCGAGCGACGCGGCGGACGCGGCGCGGCGCTCGTATTCGGCGCCGGCCGCGCGCGCGTCGGACTCCGGCTGCTCGAGCCAGGCGAGCGCGTCCGGATCCTGAAGCAGAGCGGAAGCGGCGAACTCGCTCGCCGCCACGACCCGCGCGAGCTCGCGCGACCGCTCCTCGCCGAGAGACTCGAATCCCGCGGCCAGGCCGCCCCGATCTCGAGCACGCTCGCCGAAACGCTGCACCGATTCGTGCAGGCTCTTCGGCACCGATTCCAGCCAACGAGCAGTGACGTCCACGCGCGAGGATTGAATCACATTCCAATCGGGTTTACCGTGTATGCATCGGCAGGTCGACCGATCGGAGGGATTCGACGGGAGAAGGTCCGTGGTGGATGCGTTGAATCGCGTGCTGCGCTCTTCCGGGGCACTGCTGATCAGGTCATTTAGCGTCTTTGCGGCGATATTCGTGAGCGGAGCCCTCGGCTCCTCGCTGCCGAGCATCGGCAGCCGCATCTCGTTGTTCTTGCTGCCGAGCGGATTCGCCGTGGCCGGCATGTGCCGGTGGGGCTTGACGATTTGGAATCACCGCCTACTTCGGCACCGTGACTTTGAGCGGGCCCGCATGACTGGGGGGATAGAGAAGCGTCGAGGCCCGTGAGAACAGGACCTCGACGCTTCTCTATCCCCCCGGCATTTCATGCAGGACGCTCAAAGTCACGGTGCCGGAGGATGAGTTTCGAATGGCCACCGTCGATCGGGTGGCCTCATGTGCACAGGTAGGTTGCAAAATCAGATGTGGCCCCATCACCCGCCTAGCGTCGGCATGTGATATTGATCGGCCCGAGTTCTCGTCAGGCAGGGTGAGTCGAATCTAGGCACTTTGCCTTCGTGCCTAGATTCTACTCACCCTGCCTGACGACACCAACCGATCAAAATCACATGCCAACGTACCAACGTCGCGTTTATTTCGCCGTAGCCATCGAAGCATCCCAGCCCCCGCCCAATGCTTCGATCAATGCCACGCTGGCCTGCAGTCGCGAAGACAGCACTTGCAGGGCCGTTTCCTCGGCGCTCAACCTAGTGGTCTGAGCGGTAATGACGCTGCTGTAGGGAACCGTGCCGGCCTTGTATTGATTGAGTGTCAGCGCTTCGGCTTCGCGCGCCTTTTTGACCGTTTCATCCTGAATCACGCCTTCTTGCTCGAGCACCCGCAGGGTGACGATTTCGTCCTCGACCTGTTGAAAGCTGGTCAGGACCGTTTGACGGTACGCATCCACGGTTCCGTCGTAGGCCGCGCGCGCGCCTCGTACTTGAGCACGCACCAGTCCGCCGTCGAACAGGGTTTGCGCCAGCGTCGGTCCGACCGCCCAGACGCGATTGGAATTTCGAATGAGTCGGCTGAACGAAAGGCTCGAATACTGATCCTGCCCAGTCAAGGTCAGGTCCGGGAAATATCCGGCCTTGGCGACGCCGATTTGCGCATTGGCCGACGCCATCTTGCGTTCCGCTTCCGCGACATCTGGCCGCCGTTCCAGCAACGTGGAGGGCACGCCGGCGGGCACCGTCGGCACGTCTGAACGCATGGCCGAGGCGGTCAAGGAGAACTCTGCCGGCTGCTTGCCGATCAGCACGGCCACCGCATGTTCGAGGGTGGCGCGCATGATCTTGGCGTTGACCTGCTGCGCTTGACTCGAGAGCAGTTGCGTTTCGGCGGTGACCACATCGGCGCGCGCCGCGACGCCAAATTTATATCGGCTCTCAGTGATCTTCAGCGACAGCGTCTCGGCGACGACCGTGTCGTCCAGCAGCTTTTCCAATTGATCCTGGGCGCGCAGCTCAAAGTAATCGGTCGCCAATTCGGCCTGCGCGGACAGCCGTGCCGCGGCGAGCGCCGCCGAATTGGCCTGGGCGGCCGCGACATCGCTCTCCGTGGTGCGACGGATGCGGCCCCAGATGTCGATATCCCAGTTGGCCGAGACGCCGGTCGAATAAGTATTTTG
>Ga0209169_10001710_pt1 | contig 13345 bp, 10 predicted proteins | sample HubBroMetageWRM4_FD_188346 | JGI IMG/M metagenome (GOLD analysis project Ga0209169, IMG submission 188346) | Warmed soil microbial communities from the Hubbard Brook experimental Forest, New Hampshire - Hubbard Brook CCASE Soil Metagenome WRM 4... | ecosystem: Environmental > Terrestrial > Soil...
CGCCATGACCGCCAACGCCGCCACCTCCACCGCCGCCGCCTCCTCCACCTCCACCGTGTTGCGCGGGAAGCGGGGCGGCTTCAGCAAAGGCTGCTAACCGGAGTCTGGGCTGGTGAGAGCCCCTTCCCAAATCGTGAAATGCGGCCAGAACATAGGATGCTGATCCGGAAGTCGCCGAAGGAGGCACCAGACGGCTGTGTGGCGGCGTCATGTTCGGAGCCACTAAGCCACGCACATCGATGGGATAGACGGCAACGTTCGATCGATTACAGGTATCGATGACCGCAGTCAGTTCCGACTGATATTCGGGGTTCATTTTGAAACCGGAGGTGAGCATTATCAGCGACTTTCGTCCGGGCACAGTGGAAAGGCTCTTGGCCAGGCTACGCATAGCAAGCAGCACGGATTGAACGCCAAAATCCGCTTCGGCACTACTCAGAGACGGCCCTATGGAGGGGCTTCCCATCGAAGCCACCATCACAGGTTGCTGTGCGTTCGGCGATACTGATGACCCTTTCAAACCCGCCACCACCTGCTTCAAGCGCTCCGCGTCTGCGGTGAAGTTTTGTGAGATGTGCACGGTGCCGCCGAAATCCGCAATGGCTATCAAATGGTCGGGGCCCGCGTTTGCGTCAATAAACTTTGCGGCTGCATCCCGCGCTCTGGTCTGATCGCCCATGTCCATGGTGGAGTCGTCGAAAAACAAGACCAGGTAGTGCGGCTGTGGGTTGGTAGAATTCGCGCTCTCCTCAAACGAGAAACTGGTGACGGCTTGCTCCTTGCCATCTTCCCAGACCTTGAAGTCTTTCTGGGTCAGATCGCGAACGTACTCGCCCTTCTTGTCCGTGACGACGGTATCCACCAGAACCAGACGGGTCTCAGCACGGATCACGCCGGCGTCGTCCGCGCCCGCTGCGCTTGACTGTTGGGCATACACCCGCGGGATGCTTGACCCTGATTCTCGGAGTATCCAGAAACTGGCCAGACAAATCAGGCCAATGAAAAGAACCAGCCGGCGATGGCGCATACTTCACCTCCAAAATTCCTGCTTAACGAATCTCAACCGTCCCATTTTCCGCGGACATCATTTGCCCTTCCGCGTCCCTTACCACCAGCCGGACCAGGTAGCTTCCCGGCTTTACGTCGAAACTCGTCTTGAGCGTAAGGCCCCTGTCCACCCCGTGCTCCAGAGTCTCATCCTTCCAATGCATGGTGGCGATCTTTTCCGCGCTCTGGACAAGATTGCCATTGCGATTGAACAAGCCGAACGCACAAGTCAAGACGTTGTTATTGCGGCCGTCAGCTTTTCGAAAATGCAGGTGTCTTACGTCCACATGGGCGAGGACTACAATTTTGGCATCCTCATCGCTCGCTTTGAAGAACTGCGTACGCAAGTTAACTGGAAGATTGTGCAACTCCTCCTGGGAGTACATTGCGTCTTCGATTTCCTGCTTGGCCTGCTCGTCCGGGCTGGTGAAGTTCTTGGGTGCGTAATAGCCGCGGCGGGCTTGCAACGTTAACTTTTGCGCGTTCCTTAGCGTGACCTTCAAGCTGTGGAAGCTGCCGTCGAGCTTGAGGTTTTGCGGAACGAAGGCCAGCACATAAGAATACTCAGGCGTGTCGGCGACACGGCGGAAGCCTTCGTCGAGATCGTTATTGTTGTGGAAGAAAACCCCGCCCGTGCCATCGGCCAGGATGGCAAGCAGGTCGTCCTGCGCAGACGCGGCTGCAATATCAATCAAGGCCTTGCCTCCGGATGTCGGCATGCTGAGAGCACCTGCGCTCGGTTGCCGGCTGAATGCATTGTCTGGCGTGGAACGGCTGGCATCAGCGAACGATTCGATATAGAGGCCGCGAGCGTCGAGCGTATTAATGACAACCTGCGAACGAAGCGCGCGATCGATAATCTCGGTGTAGTCATACTCGAGCTGCGGAGTGATGAATCCGGGAGAAACGAGGACGACGCTTCGCTGGCCGGGCATCCTGGATACGTTGCGGACCACATCTCCCAGCAACCCGAGAGAGATGCGGCTTTCGTGGTCACCAGCACTTAATACGCTTGCGCTGGCACCTTGCACTAAAGCTGAGGCCATCTGCAGGGCCAGCGCTGCGGCATTGTTCGGCGCTGGTGGGCTACATGCAATCGCATCTTCGATGGCCACCTGCGTCGCCTGAGGATCGTTCTTGTTGACGATCAGATCTGCCTGGTAGTAGCTGATATCGGGGCAGCCTTGCTCGAAGCTGCGGGCGATGGGGCGGGGCTGGAGACGAAGCAAGGTCGCGTGGAGTTGCGAATGATCGTCGGTGAAGTCCAGCATTGTCTGTCCTGATGTACTGAAGATCGCGGCGCGATCCGTGGGCCGCAGCGTCGCCAAGTGGCGCTCCGCGGCCTCCCGCACGCGGGCGAGATCGCCGAACTCCAGATGCACATCGTCGAACAGGTAAGCTACAAAACGTTCGGCCACAGCAGGCACATTCCCGGTGTTGGAAGAAGTATCGGGGGAAGGAATCTCGCCGGAGTTCTCGATCGACTGCTGCCGCGCCTTTGCCGCCAGACTTCCCGGCTGTTCGACTTCGAACTGAGTGATTACTTGGGGCTTGCCCTTGTCGAAGACCTGAAAATCATCCTGGCGAAGATTTCCGATGGCGTGGCCCTGCGAGTCGCGGACCACTGCACGCACTACCACCAGCTTTACATTCACCTTGAATGTGGCAGGTTCGTCGCGAGAAGCGACTTCGGCAGAGTTTTGCTTAGTCTCGGGCTGAGAAACGGAGTTCGTGGCGGGAGCTTGCTGAACACCAACCTGCTGAACGGCAGCCTGAGCGAATAGAGGAGCTGGGCAAATCGAAAACCAGGTAACGCACGGCAGAAAACAAAGGAGCAGGCGTTGGGCGATAAAGAAGTCTGCGGCCGCACCACCGAGCGTGACCGTCCGCCTCACTTCCGGAGAACTCCGCATAAAAAACTCCAACCGCCGGGGAAGCAGGGCATTCCTTAGTCGACTCGCCCCACTAGTAGGGGTCTAGTCGAATGCTGCCAGACAGTGTACACCCCTTTTGGCGACTCAGTAAGATACGTTCCGCCCCTTCATCCATGCTAGTTTTAGGATGAACCTGAGATGACGAAGTTCGATTGGACAGAAGGAGCTCTTGCGGAAGGCTTACGTCTCTACGATGCCGGTGAGTTCTTCACCGCGCATGAGGCCTGGGAGAGCGTGTGGCTAAAGCTGCCAGAGCCGGAGAAAACCTTTCTGCAGGGACTGATTCAGGTGACTGCGGCATTTCACCACTTGCAGTGCGAGAATCGCCTGGGAACCACTCTCCTGTTGCAAGCAGCGCTGGGGCGACTCGACCGCTATCCAGAACTCTTCGGCGGGATTTCCGTTGCGTTGCTCCGCAGCGACATACGCGAGCGATTGCAGATGCTCCAAGCGGGTGAACCGGCGTGCCAACTGGTTTCGCCCCGCATACGACCAGGCTAGCCTATAGCCACATTCACACGAGACCATCCACAGGGGACCATGGATTCGACCGGCCCTATTCAGCCCCCGAACTTACTTGGCGCGCCCACTGCATGGCTTGCCAGTAAGCTGCCGACACCTCAACTTCGTTTAGATGGAGCTGAGTTGTAAGGTCTTTTACAGCCGCCCATTCCCCCGATTCTTGTGCCAGCATGAGCTGATAGAAGGGCCGCAGACGGCTGGTCGCCCCCAGCAGCACCGCTTTGCATTCCTGATCGATGGGGACATTATCGAGCACCTGGCGCATGGGAATCTCAAGAATCGTATCCATCAGCGAAAGCATGCCCAAGAGGAAGAAGTCAGAATCGCCGTGCTGAATTTTGGGCGAAAGCAGCTCACAAAAACGGGCGCGCACCAGGGCGGCGAGCACCAGGTCGCTCGACTTATCCTGGCCCGCGCCGAGGCTCGCTACCAAGCGGATCCAGCGGCGAACTTCACGCTCTCCCAGGATGGAGAGCGCGTGCCGCACGGAATGAATTTCGGAGGCGAAGCCGAAAGCAGCGGAGTTCAGATAACGCAGCAGACGGTAGCACAGCGATGCCTCGCCCTTGACCAGATTTTCTATGTGACGCACGTCCAACTCCGGTTGCGAAACCGCCGTCAGCATGCGCAGATAATTGAGCCGGTTGGCGGGAATCTCGCGCGCGGTAAGTATTTCCGGACGGCGGAAAAAGTATCCCTGGAAGTAAAGAAAGCCGGCTTTCTTGCTGGCGATAAACTCTTCGCGCGTTTCGACTTTTTCTGCCAGCAACCGGCAGCGCCATGGTCCGTACCGTTTCACCATTGCGGCCGCGTCATCGAGCGTGGTAGCCCTGAGGTCAACCTTGATGATGTCTGCAAGATCGGTAAGCGGTTCACGCGGATCGCCGGGCGCAAAATCGTCCAGCGCAATCATGTACCCGGCTTCCTTCAGCCGACGGCAGGCTGCCACCACCAGGTCATCGGCGGGAACGGTCTCGAGAATCTCGACCACGGTCTGGCCCGCCGGCAGCAGCGTGACGTAATCCTTGAGCAAGATGTCGCGGGTGCAGTTCACAAACGCCCGGCGTCCGTCGCAAAGTACATCGAGACCCAGCAACATGGAACTATTCAACGTGCTGCGGGAGGCGGCATCGGAATCCGGACTGCGGAAAAAATTTTCGATGCCGTCGCGAAACAGGAGTTCGTAACCGAAGACCTTCTCGTCCGTCGTGAGAATCGGCTGTCGCGCGACAAAATGGGTGCCCGATGGTGGCGCCGGTTTGCCTTCACCTAGGCTGAGATCTGAGGAAGGAGAAGTCACTCCTTCTCTATCGGCACAGCGTCAGCGAACGTTAGCCAGGATTAGCTTGACGAAACAGGCCAACTCGACGGTTCGACTGCCGTTGAGCCGGTTCAATGATCAGATTTTTCTAGCTGCGAACCGCTAATCGCTATCGCTTAGTCGTTATCCAGGTATTCGCCGGGCACATCGTCTTCAGGAACTTCACGAGTGTGGACTTCTCTTTCGTCCTCGCCGTCGGCCTCTTCAACACCCGAAACGACGCCAGCCTCGAACGCGTTTCCCTCCTCGATCAACTCGTCAACGCTCTCTGAATCAGCGCTTTCGACGTTGGACAGGCCTTGCAGATCTCCCGATTCCTCGCCCGAGAGCGGTTCCCGTACCGCCGGGGAGAATGCCGACACACTCCGCCCCGGACGTTTTTTCGGAACCTCCCTGTTACGCGCACGCGCGGTCTTCCCGCTGGCCACTTTCTTCACACGCTTCTTCTTGCCCGCGGCCTTGGACCTAACAGAACTGTTCTTGGCCCGTTTCTTAAGAGTTTTCTTGGTCCGCACCGGCTTTTTCGCGCGCGCTACCTTTCCCCGCGTACTCCTCTTCGGTTTCGCGGACTTCGGCTTCGCGGATTTCTTCTTACCCTTCTTTTTGGTAGCCATTTGCGCAGTCTAGCACCGGACGCATCGACGGGCAAAACCATTGCCGGTGCCCGGCTAGACGCCATCTCAGTGAAACGATCACACCCCGCGCACGAGGGTTATGCCTTTACGAACTCGGCATCGAGCGTGATCGTGACCTCATGTCCCACCATGATGCCACCGGCCTCCAACGTTGCGTTCCAGGTCAAACCAAAATCCTTCCGGTCGATGCGCGTCGTGGCCGAGATCCCGATCCGAGTGTTGCCCCAGGGATCCTTGACCGGAGCGCTTGGGCCCTCGACCTCAAATACAACGTTGCGAGTAACACCATGGATCGTGAGATTGCCTTCGACTGAAAGTTCGTCGGCTTTTACCTTCGAGACGCGAGTCGATTTGAAGGTCAGAACCGGGAACTTCTCAACATCAAGGAAATCCGCGCTCTTCAGGTGCGCATCGCGCTGCGGTTCCCGGGTGTTGATCGTGGTGGCATCGATCGAGGCTTCGATTTTTGATTTGGTGATGTCCGTACTGTTTAATTCCAATTTTCCGGTAACGCCAGTAAACTCTCCCTTCACGTTCGAGATCATCATGTGCTTGACCTTGAACTGGGCGTTGGAGTGAACGGGGTCGATGTTCCAGGTTGTGACAGCGGTTACTTCCGGTGCGGTGACTGTGCTCATGGTTAGCTCCTTCCTCACACAGATGCTTGTGGTCGTGGCTAAGTATGCAAAAAATTATCCTCCTCCTGAATGAGCTATCGGAGCAGTGGAGCGCAGTTGGCATCCGCCCGGTGAATCTTTTAACTTAGACTCTCATCTAGGTTTGTTCTGGAGGGTTCTTTGGCTCGTTTTCCCAAAATCTCCCCTGCGCTAAAAAAGCGCGCGGCGCGGATCGAAGTGCTTCTTATGGACGTGGACGGCACAATGACCGACGGCGGCGTCACTCTGCTCTCGCAGACCGACGGCATCGCCCTCGAAATCAAAACCTTCGACGCCCACGACGGCCAGGGACTAACCCTCGCCCAGACAGCGGGCCTGCGCACAGGCTGCATCACGGGCCGCGAGAGCGCCGCACTGCTTCGCCGCGCCCAGGAAATGAGGATGGAATTTATCTACATGAAACAACCGGTGAAGATGCCGGCATACGAAGACATCCTTCGAAGAGCAGGCGTCTCCGATTCGGCTGTCGCTTATATTGGCGACGACCTTCCAGACATCCCGCTGATGCGCCGCGCTGGCCTGGCCATCGCCGTGGGCGATGCCGTCCCCGAGGCAAAAGACGCGGCCCACTACACCACGAGAGCTCTTGCAGGCCGCGGCGCAATTCGTGAAGCCGTTGAGCTGGTTCTGAAGTCGAAGGGTATTTGGAAAGCGATGATCGACAAAGCCCGGGCGTGACACGATTCTGCCGGAAACCAGCGCTGTGGGCGGTTCATGCCTCGGCAAGCGCGCGCTTGTGCATGCACTCAAGCACCTGGCATATCATGTCATCCTCCCCGCTTCTGGGAGCTCACAAGTCTTAGTGTCGCGAATTAAGGAGGAGACTCCCTTGAGACTCAGTTACGCACGCTGCGGCGTCTTCCTGTTGGCCGGAGTCCTGGTTTGTGTGGCGGCAACATCGCTGGCGCAAACCCAGATAACACCTGGTCCGAGCACTCCTGGCCAACCTATTCCCGGAACAACCGGGGTGAGTCCGTTCGCAGCCAGCGTCCCGGCAAAGCTGGTTCCAGGAGTTCTGTCGCTTTCGTTTGAGGATGCCATCGACCGCGGGTTGAAGCAGAATCTCGGATTGCTCCTTTCGCATGCCGACGTTCGTTCGGCCCGGGGTCAACGCTGGGAGCAACTGAGCGCTCTGTTGCCACACGTGACCGGGGACCCTTACGTGGCGGAGTCAAAAATCAACATCGATCAGCTCGGCTTTGCCGGCCTCGCCAAAGCCCTCAATCTCTCGTCGTCGGTGGGCCCTTTTTCTTACTTCGATGCACGTGCCAATTTGACTCAGACGCTGTTCGATTGGAAGTCCATCAACGCTGCCCGCGCGGCCAACCAGAGTCTGAAATCCGCCGACTATACCTTCAAGGACGCTCGCGATCTGGTCGTGCTGGCCGTAGGCTACACCTACCTGCAGGCTATCGCCGACGAAGCTCGCATTGAGACGGCGGAAGCGCAGGTCAAGACGGCACAGGCGCTCTACGATCAAGCCAACGACCAGGTAAACGCCGGCACTTCGCCCGACATCGACGGCCTGCGTACCAAGGTTGAGCTCCAGACCCGGCAACAGCAATTGATCCAGGCGAGGAATAACTTCGCCATCCAGAAGCTGACCGTGGCGCGCGTTATTGGCTTAGCTTCTGGCCAGGAATTTGAATTCGCTGACAAGTCGCCGTATCAAGCGCTCGAAAGCCTTTCTGTGGATGCCGCTCTGGGACGCGCCTATGCGTCACGTTCCGATTACCAAGCAGCTATCAGCGACGTACGTGCAGCACAATTTGCCCGGAAGGCAGCGCTGGCGGGCTATTTCCCATCGTTGTCTGTCAACGCAGATTATGGCTTGGGAGGGTCGCATCCCTCCACGGCAACGGCAGTGGCTGACGTGCGCGGAACGCTCTCGATTCCAATTTTTCAGGGAGGGAGCGTTCACGCTGATGTTCTGCAGGCCGATGCCAGACTCGAGCAGAGCCGCGAGCGCCTGGAGAGTCTGCGGGCCCAGATCGACTCCGACGTGCGCGCCGCGCTACTGAACCTGCAGTCCTCTGCGGATCAGGTCAGCGTGGCGCGCAGCAACATCGAACTGGCGGAAGAAACGCTGACTCAATCGCGTGATCGTTTCAGCGCCGGGGTCACCGATAGCGTAGAGGTAGTGCAATCGCAGGAGGCGGTCGCGAGTGCGCACGAGCAGTACATATCGAGTCTGTACAGCTATAATTACGCGAAAATTTCGCTGATTCGCGCTCTGGGAATCGCGGAGCAGGGCGTCAAAGAATATTTCAAAGGACAATAAACATGGCGGACGAAAACCCACCCCGTTCCGAATCTTCGACGGATTCATCGCCTTTGGCGGAGAGAAGCTATACGCCACCGGTGCGCCCGAATCCCAAGCGGCGCAGAAACGTTTTGATTCTCGCCATCGTAGTCGTTGTGCTTTTCGCGGGCGTGTTCCTCTGGCGCTACCTGAGCAGTTATGAATCGACGGATGACGCCCAGGCAGATGTCCACCTTTATCCGGTCAGTGCGCGCGTTTCCGGCTACGTGGTGAAAGTCAACGTAGGCGACAACCAGTGGGTCGAAAAAGGCACAGTGCTGGTTGAGATCGACCCGAAAGACTATGAGGTTGCAGTCGCGCAGGCGCAAGCGAACCTCAATAGCGCGGAGGCGACGGCCCAGTCGCTGAACATCACGGTTCCCATAACGTCGGTAAACACTTCAAGCCAACTGAGGTTCACTGCGTCGGGTATCGAAGACGCTGACGCCGGGGTGGTCGCTGCCGAGCGGCAACTGGCCGCCGCTCATTCCCAATTGGAAGCGGACGAGGCCAACGATGTAAGAGCGCAAGACGATCTCCACCGCTACAAGGAGCTGGTCGACAAGCGGGAAGTATCACGACAAATCTACGATCAGGCGGTGGCCACCGCCAAATCGAGCACCGCGACGGTTGCTGCGGCCCGGGCCAGCGAGTCTGCGGCGCAGCAATTCGTCCAACAGGCCCGCAGCCGGCTGGCGCAAGCCAATGCGAACCACCAATACGCGGAGACTGGGCCGCAGCAAGTGTCGTCTACCCGGGCCCGGGTGCGGGCTGCCATCGCCGATGTTGAGCAAAAACGCACCCAACTTGAACAGGCGCAACTGAATCTCGGTTACACAAAAATCGTCGCACCCGTCACTGGCGAGGTGAACAAAACGGTGGTGGTTGGGATGAACGTGCAAAATGGGCAGCAACTACTTACCGTCGTGCCTCTCGATGAAGTTTGGGTCACCGCCAATTTCAAGGAGACCCAGCTCAAGCACATGCAAGTTGGACAGAAAGCGGAAATTCATGTGGATTCGAGCGGCCATAAGCTGAAGGGCCATGTGGACAGCATCGCGGGAGCAACGGGACCGCTCTTCAGCCTGCTCCCGCCGGAGAATGCCACGGGAAACTACGTGAAAATTGTCCAAAGGGTTCCGGTCAAGATTGTTCTCGAACCCGGTGAAAACAAGGATCGCCGACTTCGACCGGGCATGAACGTGGTGCCGGACGTTTACCTCAAATGAGTTCTGCCGCTCTCACACTCGATGAGGCAGTTTGGCGGCCTAAGTACAATCCCTGGCTGATTGCTGTCGTCGTGGCGATGGCCGCCTTCATGGAGGTGCTCGACACCAGCATCGCGAACGTGGCCTTGCCGTATATGGCAGGCAATCTGGGCGCGAGCAACGATCAGAGTACGTGGGTGTTGACTTCCTATCTGGTCTCGAACGCCATCATCCTCCCGATCAGCGGCTGGCTCGCAGGCGCATTGGGACGCAAGCGCTTCTTCATGTCCTGCCTGGCTGTCTTTACGGTGAGTTCTTTGCTTTGCGGCATCGCGCCAAGTCTGGGATTTCTTCTTCTCTTTCGGGTGCTGCAAGGCGCCGGTGGCGGCGGCCTGCAACCGATGGCGCAGGCCATTCTGGCAGATACGTTTCCGCCTCAGCAGCGAGGCCTGGCATTTGCGCTGTATGGAATTACGGCCATCATGGCGCCCACGATCGGGCCGACTCTGGGCGGGTGGATTACCTTCAACTATTCCTGGCGCTGGATTTTTTTCATCAACCTTCCGGTCGGCGTGCTCACGTGGCTCTTGGTGAGGCGCTTTGTCGAAGACCCTCCATATTTGGCCAAGCTCAAAGCGGCTGGGGTCAAGTTGGATTACATCGGCATTGCCCTCCTGGCACTCGGCATCGGAGCGTTACAGGTGCTGCTCGACAAGGGCCAGGAAGATGACTGGTTCGGTTCGCACTTCATCACGACTTTGATCGTGGTCGCAACCGTATGCCTGATTTCGCTGGTGATCTGGGAGTGGTATCACAAAACGCCCATCATCGACGTTCACATGTTCAAGGACTTTAACTTCGCCAGCTCGAGCCTGATGATGTTCACTCTCGGAATAATGTTGTTCAGCAGCCTGGTGCTGATGCCGCAGTTCCTCCAGACGCTTGTCGGCTACACCTCGGAACTGGCGGGGCTTGCTCTTTCGGCAGGAGGGCTGGTTTTGCTGATCGAGATGCCCATCATGGGGCAGTTAACAACCAAGATCCAGGCGCGCTATCTGATTGCCTTCGGCTGGCTGGCACTGTCGGTCTCCATGTTTTATTCCACGCAGCGAATCGATTTGCTGATCAGCTTCAGTGCGGCAACTTGGCTCCGCATCGCCCAGGTGATCGGTTTGGGTTTCCTGTTCGTGCCGATTACGCTGGTGGCATACATCGGAATTGCGCCGGAGAAGAATAACGCGGTCGCAGGAATTATCAATTTCATGCGCAACATGGGAAGCAGCGTGGGAACGTCTTTGGTCACCACATTAATTGCGCGGCGCTCGCAATTCCATCAGGCCAGGCTGGTGCAAAATGCCAGGGTCGACAACCCCAACTTCGTGAACTCGGCGAACGGCCTGGCCCAACAACTGGCTGCCTCCGGTGTAGGTAAGCATGAGGCGCAACTCACGGCTTATGCCAGGATTTATCAATCGCTGCAAGCGCAGGCCGCGAGCCTGGCCTACATTGATACGTTTATGGTTCTTTGCGTAGGATCCGCCATCATGTTCGGCCTCGCTTTTCTGTTGAAGAAAAATGATCCGGGTGGCGGTGGAGTGAGAATAGCGGAGTGAAACAAGCAGTCTGATGTAACGCAGGAGAGCTAAGTATCCGAGAGAGACATGATAAAAATCGTTACCATCGAACGCGAATACGGATGCGGCGGCGGCGAAATCGCCCAACTTCTTGCCAAGCAACTCGGCTGGAAGCTTTGGGATGAGTTGCTGACGGAGGAGATTGCACGCCTTGCCGATTGCCCCAAGACAGTCGTCGAGGGCCGGGAGGAACGAACCGATCCCCTCTACTACAGGCTTTTCAAATCGTTCTTGCGCGGCAGTTATGAAGGCAGCATCAATGCTCACAAGCTCAAGCTGGTAGACAGCGAATGCATTTTGAAGTTTACGGAAGAGGTTGTTCAAAACGTGGCCAAGACCGGTAACTCTGTCATCGTAGGAAGAGGATCACAGCAGTTCCTCAAGAACCGCAAAGATGCGTTGCGGGTTTTTCTTTACGCTCCGCGGGAGAATAAAGTTCGACGCCTGCTGGCTCGCGGCAAGAGCGAAAAGGAAGCCGAGCAACTGGTGGACACAGTTGACCGCGAGCGTGTTGATTTCATCCAGAAATATTTCCACGTCGAATGGCCGGATCGCGCCATTTACCACACCATGATCAATACTGCGATCGGCGATGATGCTGTCGTTCATATGATTCTGGACGTCATGAGGACGGTTGAGACACGGGTCCCTGCGCTCGCAAAGTAGATCCGCCGTCACCACCCGGTGAGCAGGAATCAACCATCTCCTGCCTCGGAGAGCGTAGACTGCTCCGGAAAATTTCAAAATCTCGTCAGTATTTGAGCGACCAACAGCTTCTTCCAAGCGACTTTGCCCTCTTTGCCTGCCGACATGTAAGATGCACGATGTTCTGACCGGAGGATTCCAGGAATGCTCATCAGAAGAATGACACTGTGTTTCGCTGCGATTGCCATGCTGGGCAGCATGTCGGCGCGTGCGCAATCGGACTCCCAGGAAGATGGTCAGTTCCGCTTCCGCTTCGTAGGCCCGAGGGTGGGCAATCGCGTCGCGGCCATAGCCGGCGTTCCGGGCGATGCCAGCACTTACTACGCGGGAGCTGCCTCAGGAGGTATCTGGAAATCGATCGATGGCGGTAATCACTGGACACCGATCTTTGACAAGCAACCGGTCGCCGCCATCGGCGCCCTCGCAGTAGCGCCTTCTGATCCAAGTACGGTCTGGGCAGGAACCGGCGAAGCTTGGATGATCCGCGACAGCGACGTCATGGGCAACGGAATTTATAAATCAACCGATGCCGGCAAATCCTGGACCAACATGGGTCTGCCCGAAAGCGGCCGCATCGGCCGCATCGTCATCCACCCATCCAATCCCGATATCGTTTTCGCCTGCGTTCTAGGCCGCTCTACCGGACCCCAACCCGAGCGCGGCGTCTTCCGCACCACCGACGGAGGTCAGCACTGGGAGCGTGTGCTCTTTGCCTCGGAAAACGTGGGTTGCTCCGGCCTGTCGATGGACGCCCACAACCCGCGCACGTTATTTGCCGGTATGTGGCAAGTGGAGATGCATACCTGGGGTGAATTGAGCGGCGGCCCAGGCAGCGGAGTCTATGTTTCCCACGACGGCGGAACCAAGTGGACTCGCATCGAAGAACATGGCCTGCCTCACGCGCCGCTCGGAAAGATCGATATCGCGGTTGCTCCAACCAATTCGAATCGCGTCTTCGCCCTCATTCAGACCAAAGACCAGGGTTCCCTCTGGCGATCCGACGATGCCGGAGAGCACTGGAAGGCAATCAATTACCAGCGCGCCCTGATCGGCCGCGCAGGCTACTACATTCGCCTCGCCGTTTCCCCCGCAAACGACAATGAAGTTCTAGTGGCCAACAGTTCCTTCCATCAATCGCTCGACGGAGGCGAGAACTTTAAGGAAGTTCCCTGGGGCGGAGACACGCACGACATCTGGTTCGATCCCGCCAACGCCGATCGCTTCGTGATCACCGACGACGGCGGCCTCAGCATCACCACCGTACATGGCCGCGGCTTTCACCGCGCGACTTTCCCCATCGGCCAGATGTACCACGTCGACGTCGACAATCAGATTCCTTATTACTTTTACAGCAACATGC
>Ga0209169_10001713_pt1 | contig 13331 bp, 3 predicted proteins | sample HubBroMetageWRM4_FD_188346 | JGI IMG/M metagenome (GOLD analysis project Ga0209169, IMG submission 188346) | Warmed soil microbial communities from the Hubbard Brook experimental Forest, New Hampshire - Hubbard Brook CCASE Soil Metagenome WRM 4... | ecosystem: Environmental > Terrestrial > Soil...
CGACGGTGAGTGTGCTCTACGGGCGCGGCGACAGCACGCTCGAGGCCGCTACCACCGTGCCGGTGGGCGCAAGCCCGGTGGCGCTGGCCGCGGTCAGCAAGGCTACGGACAAAAGCGCCGGATTGGTCTCGGCCGATGGATCAACGGCTGCGGACAGCCCCGGCTCGGAGATTTCGCTGTCGCCCGACAGCCCAGGGTCCACGATGTTTGCGACCTACGCGCTGGCTTCGGTGCCGGGTTCCTCGAACGTCAACCAGGCGGTCCAACTGACGGCCTCGATTACCCTCACGGCAGCGACGCCCGTACCGACTGCGAATGTGGTGTTCAGCGCGGCCGGGACGCCTCTTTCCGATTGCGGCGGCGCGACCGGCATTGCCATTAGCGGCAGCAGCACGACTTATTCCGCAGTTTGCACCACGTCGATGATGGAGGCCAGCGCCTCTCCGGTTACGGTGACTGCAGAGTACCTGGGCGACACGAACTATGCGCAGCAGACGGCCACGCTGACGGGCGGGCAGAACGTGAGCCAACTGGTTTCCACGCTGACCATGACGCAGCCGGCCAACACGCCGGTCAACGAGCCCTTGACACTGCAAGCGACCCTGACTGTGCCCTTGGGTTCGAGCATCTCGCCTATCGGGCCGACAGGTTCGGTCACTTTCCAGGTGGATAGCGTCACCGTTGCCTGCAACAACTCGACGGCACTGGATCCGACCACCGGGATCGCCACATGCGCGCTTACCAACCTGCCTGCCTTTGGCGCGCACACGGTTTCAGCGATGTACGCCGGCGACCAGAACTATACCGGATCGAATGCGGGCGCATTGACCTTGAATATCATCCAGGCAAGCCCGACGCTGACGATCACGCCCACTGTATCCGCGACGGTCAACACCGCGGTGACCTTCACAGCCACCCTGAGCGTGGCAGCTCCGGACGCGATTACGCCGACCGGACCCACAGGCACGGTGACCTTCTCGGTGGATGGCACGCCGATCAGTTGCACTGTCGCAGCGACGGTGAATCCAGCCACTGGTGCGGCAAGCTGCCAAACGACCTCGAACCTGCTGACTGTCGGATCGCACACGATTGGAGCAAGTTATCCAGGCGACACCAATTACGCCGCGGCGAATGCATCGGCAGTCAACCAGACCATCACCAAGGCCAGCCCGACATTGGTTATTTCGCCCACCACTTCGGCTGCGCTGAATACGGCGGTGACGTTTACCGCCACCGTGGGTGGCGTCTCGATTGCGCCCATCGGGCCCACCGGAACAGTGGTCTTCACAGTCGGCGGCACCGCGATCACTTGCAGCCCCGCGGCCACGATCAATCCGGCCACCGGTGCGGCAAGCTGCCAGACAACCTCGAACCTGCTGGTTGGCGGAAACGACACAATTGGAGCCAGCTGGGTGGGTGACACCAACTACAACAACGCCACCGCGGCGACGGTTACCCAGACGATCACAAAGCTGACGCCCACGGTGACCATTACTCCCACCACTTCGGCGGCCCTCAACACCGCAGTGACATTCACAGCCACCCTGAGCGGCGTCACGTTTACGCCCATCGCTCCCACAGGGACGGTCAATTTCACGGTCGGCGGAACTGCGATCACTTGCAGCCCCGCGGCGACAGTGAATACAACCACCGACCAGGCGACGTGCCAGACGACCTCGAACCTGCTGATTGCCGGGAACGACGTCATTGGAGCCAGCTATTCCGGCGACACCAGCTACAACACCGCCAATGCTCCGAATGTCGGGCAGACAATCACCAAGCTCAGCCCCACGCTCGGCCTTGGCGTTTCGCCCTCCGGCACGCTCACCGTCGGCACGCTGGTTACTCTCACGGGTACGCTGACGGGCGCTACACTCACGCCGATCGCCCCGAGCGGCACGGTCGCGTTTACCGCGAATAGCGTTGCGATCAGTTGCCTTAGCCCCGCCACGATCACGGGCGGCGTGGCCACCTGCCAGACGACGTCTCTGGTTGCGCCGGCCGACATCATTGCGGCTACATACGCCGGCGACAACAACTACAATGCCCCGGCGGCTGCCTCAACCGGCGTGACGGTGAACAAGGCCAACCCGGTCGTCACCGCTTCCGGCACGCCCACCACCGCCGTGGTGAATCAACCCATCGTTTACACCGCGACCGTGAAGGCAGCTACCGGTTCATTACTGCCCACGGGAAGCGTTACATTCTCGCTGACCACCGGCGGCACGGTCATATGCAATTCGGCGCCAGTCGTGACGGCGACCGGAATTGCCACCTGCACCTATGCGTTCACCGCGCCAGCGAATCCTGGAACCACGGTGACGGCTTTGTATAACGACGACTCGAACTTCAACACCGGTACTGCAGTTACCAGCCCGGCCGAGGTTGTAACCGCCGCGGCCACCACCATGGCCATTACGGGCGCCACGCCCAGCCCGTCGTCGGTGAACCAGCAGGTAACGTTCACTTCAACCGTGACCCCAGCCTTCACCGGCACGGCGGTGCCGACCGGCACGGTTGTCTTTACCGACACGACCAGCGCCACGACGATGTGCACGCTGACGTTGAGCGGCGGCGCGGTGCCGGTGTGCAACTACACCTTCCCGGCCAACGGCACGCAGGCTGTGACTGCGGTCTATAGCGGTGACGCCAACTTCCTCACCAGCAACGACACGCCAACCCCATTCAGCCAGAGCGTGGGAGCCTCGACAACCTCCGTGATCCTGACCTCCGGGCCGAATCCGGCATCCGTGAACCAGTCGGTGACGTTCACCGCGACCATCAGCGCAACCAGCGGATCGACTACGCCGCAGGGGACGGTGGTCTATACAGACACCACCACGAGCACGACGCTTTGCAGCGTCACGCTCAGCGTGAGTGGAACCGTGCCGGCCTGCGCGGCTTCCTTTGCCACCTTCGGAACCCATAAGGTGTCCGCGGCCTTTACCAGCTCGAACTCGAACTTCAGCAGCGCAACGTCGAATTTGTTGTCCGAGACCGTGAACGCATCCACGACGACGACGGCTCTCACGTCCTTGCCGGCAAGCTCCAGCGTCAACCAGACGGTGGTCTTTACGGCAGCCGTGACGCCCACGTTCTCTGGAACAGCCAAGCCCACCGGGACGGTCACCTTTACGGATACGACGACCTCCACGGCGCTTTGCAGCAGCGTGGCGTTGACCGGAGGATCGGCCACTTGCAGCGTGCCGTTCACCGCATTCGGCTCGCAGACCGTTGTGGCTACTTACACCACCGGCGACACGAATTTCTCCGGCAGCACTTCCAACTCGGTAACCCAGGCCATCGCCACCGATCCAACCGCAACAACAGTTACCTCGAATGCGGCTTCGGCGACGGTGAACCAGATGGTGACCTTCACCGCGACCATCGCGCCGACGTTTACCGGAACGGCTCACCCCACCGGCACGGTGGCCTTTACCTACATCGTGAACGGCGGCTCGCCAGTGACCTTGTGCGCATCGGCAACGGTGAGCACCAGCGGCAGCGGCGGAACCGCAACCTGCACGCAGCCTTTCTCAACCAACGGCAACTTCTCGGTCACGGCGACGTATTCCGGCGACACAAACTTTGCCACAAGTGCAGGCTCGGTGCTTCAGCCGGTTGGGCTGACACCGACGACGACCACGGTTGTTGCCTTGCCCACCACATCGAGCGTGAACCAGTCGGTGCTCTTCACGGCGACGGTGACGCCGACTACCACGGGCTCGACGAATCCCAGCGGTTCGGTGACCTTCACCTATTCGTTCAGCGGCGGGCCGTCGGTGATCCTTTGCTCGGGACAGGCTCTTACTGTAGCAACTGGAAAGGCTACTTGCACGGGCACACTGCCGTCGGCCGGGTCCTATACAGTCACGGCAAACTACAGCGGCGACACGAACTTCGGATCGAGCTCGAACAGCGGGAGCCTGCTGGCTCTAACCGTCACGCAGCCCACGACTACGCTCAGCCTGTCGTCCTCGCCGACGGCTTCGGTAGTCAACCAGCCGGTCGCCTTCACTGCCGTCATCACTCCGGCGTTCACAGGCACAACGCTGCCGACAGGAACGGTTACGTTCACCGACACATCCACGAGCACGACACTGTGCACCATCACGGTAAGCGCAACGGGAACGGTTCCAGCATGCAACTTTGCATTCCTGGCCGCGGCCACGCACACCGTCAGCGCCACCTATAACGGCGACGCCAATTTCCCCAAGACGTCCTCCAACGTGGTGACCGAAGCTGTGAGCCAGAGCACAACGACGACAGCAGTTGCGGGGGCGCCCTCGTCTTCGTCGGTGAACCAGCCGGTCACCTTCACGGCGACGGTGCTGCCGACCGTTTCAGGCACAACCATCCCGACCGGAACAGTGGCCTTCACCTACGTTCTGAACGGCGGGTCGCCGGTTACGCTGTGCGCATCGCAGGCGCTGAGCAACCTGGGAATTGCCACCTGCACCGACCCGCTGCCTGCGCAGGGAGCCTACACAATAACGGCAACCTATTCCGGCGACGGCAGCTTCAAGACATCGTCGGGCAGCACACCGCAGAGCGTTGCCGGAAGCCCGACCACGACCACAGTGGTTGCCTCGCCCAACCCGTCCAGCGTCAACCAGCCGGTTCTGTTCACCGCGACGGTGAAAACCACGGTCACGGGCTCAACCAGCCCGACGGGGACAGTGGCTTTCACCTATTCGTTGAACGGCGGAGCCGCGGTCACCCTGTGCGCGGCTGCGCCGGTCACTTCCTCGACCGGCATCGCCACCTGCCTGCAGCCGCTGCCGACAGAAGCGCCATCCGCCTCGCCCTATGTCGTCACCGCGAAGTACAGCGGCGACGCAAACTTTGTCACCAGTACCAACACCGTGAATCAGACGGTGAATCCGGCGACTCTGGGTATCGTTGTTACTTCTTCGCTGGGAACTTCGCTGGTCAACCAGCCGGTTTCCTTCACGGCAACGCTGACCCTGGCAAACTCCGGCGTAGCGCAGCCGGCGTCAACGGTGGCCTTCAAAGACACGCTGACCGGTTCGATTCTGTGCGCCGACGCAGCGCTCACCGCGGCCGGCACCGGCGTCTATACGGCCTCGTGCAGTCCGCCGGTTTCCAACGTATGGATCGCGGGCACGCATCCGATCACTGCGACCTACAACGGCGATCCGAACTTCCCGGCAACCACTTCGCCCGTCTTTTCGCAGACAGTGAAGGCAACGCCCACTGGCGCAGCGGTGGTCTCGTCGATTCCCGTCATCGTCGCCACCCAGTCGGTGACCTTCACTGCAACCGTCACGCCGACGCAACTCGGGCCCGTGGTGCCATCCGGCTACTTTACCTTCACGTCCTCGGGCACCTGGAACCCGGCGGCATCGTGCCAGGCGGCTCCGGTGGCTCCAATCACCGTGGGCGCCGGCATCGGCGGCGCAACAGCGTCCTGCACCGCAACGTTCCCCGGAACAGCGAGCACCCAGACGATTACCGCCGTTTACGCCAACGATCCGAACTTTACTTCCAGCAACAGCACGGTTACCGAGACGGTGGCCAACTTCAGCATCGCCAACGCGGTGACTTCGGTCGAGAACACAACCCCATCCACCGGGCCCGTCACGCTGACGCAAGGTTACGCGACGGCCACCAAAGGGGCAGCCGGCACCGATCCATTCAACCCCACCACGGTAAAGGTGGTCGTCACTTCCAGCGGCGGTCTCACCGACCTGCTGAACATCAGCTGCGTGGTGACCAATTCAACCCATGCGGTGGTCACCGATCCGTCGTGCACCATGTCGACAACAAACACGCCGCCAACCGCCACGACCCTCTCCGGGGCCAACGGAACTTCGCTGATTTACACGTTGGCCGCTTCGGCCACGGCGCCGGTGGGAGCCTACAGTGTTACCTTGTCGGCCGCCGACAACTCGACACCGGCACTGTCGACGGCCGCGGCGCCGCTGACGCTTAATATCATCGGCGTGGCCAACCCGTTGAGCCTGGCCCAGGGCGCAAGCGGACAGGAGAACGTCGCCTTCAACACCTTCTCCGCGCCGCAGGCGGACACCTTCTCTTCAGTGGCTTGCGGAACCGTGGTTCCGCTGGTCAACGGTGTGGCCGGAACGGCAGTCAGCAACCCCGGCGTCAGCTGCACCAGCACGATTCCCTCCGGAGGCATTCCGATCGTCTCGGGAGGAATCACTACGGTTGCGGTAAGCATCTCGACCTCGACCAAGACCGCCGGGCTGGTTAAATCGAGCAACATCTCTTTGGCGGCCTTCCTCGGCGTACCGCTTTTGGCGCTGATGGGATGGGTGGGAAGCAGAAAGTCGCCGCGCAAGAACTTCTTCCGCTTCCTCGGCCTGCTTCTGTTGCTGGTGGGCGTCTCCTACGCCAGCGGCTGCGGAGGCAGCTTCACTTCTTCAAGCACGACGACGACGACCGGGATCGCGGCAGGGAATTATCTTGTTCAGGTGGTCGGCACTGACCAGAACGGCAACAGTTACTACTCGGCAATTCCGCTCGATGTAAGTGCAAATTGAGTTCGCAGGGAAATTGGGGCCGCATTCGGCAGACCGGGAAAGACCATCATTTGCGCAGATAGCGCAGGGGAGAATTTGTGAAAGCCAAAGCACTGTTGCTCTTCGTTTCGTTTGCATTTGCGCCCACGCTCTGCTCGTTCGGGCAGGTCGATTGCACCAAGTCGACGAAATTGGTGTGCCAGTTTCCATTCAGCACACAAACGTTGACGGTGTTTGCGGCGGGCAGCAATCCAACCAGCGCCATGGCGCTGGCCAATGCTGCCGAGGCTGTCGCGAATCCGATTAACGCGTCCATCGCCACGCAATTGACGCAGCTCCCGATTCCCAGCGCCACGGTCGGCGTAGTCACGCTGCAAAAGAAGGGAAGCGAGTTCGGAACCGCATTCGACAACCTTGGCCCGGTGCTTACCGATCGTCCGGACACGGTGGGCAAATATCATATCTTTGCCGGATTCAGCTACCAGCACTTCAATTTCAATTCGCTGGCCGGCGTAAGCCTGAAAAATATTCCCATCGGTTTCCAATATGCCGCCGGGACGAATGTCACATCCTTCGACGCAGTGAGCAACCGGGTCAGCTTTCAACTCGATCAATACGTGGGCGTAGTTACTTACGGCGCTACCCGAAAGACGGACATTTCCGTTATCGTGCCTTTCAATTCCGTCTCTCTGAATGTGGTTACATCCGGCTTTCAGGGGTACCAATTCAACTCAACCACACAGAGTTATGGCCAGATATTCTCTCCGACGACGTCGGTCTCTTCCAGCGGATCGTCCAACGGAGTGGGGGACGTCCAACTGATCGTCAAGCAACTGGTGATAGGCGGGGAGGGGTCCCGCGGCGCGGTGGCGGCCGGGGCTTCGGCGCGGTTTCCCAGCGGCGACGCACTCAACTATCTTGGTTCCGGTGCGTTCGGAGGAAGCATCTACGGCCTCTTCGAATACCGCGCGCGCCTGGCGCCACATATGAAGTTCAGCTATGAATGGAACGGCAACTCGCAGGTGATGAATCTTCAAAAGGCGCCCAATACCGGCTTGCCCGGCGGACTGCAATATGCGGCCGGCGCCGACTTCAAACTTGTCCGGTCACTGACGGTGGCAGCGGATCTGCTGGGCAACCAATTCGTCAATGTCCCGTCATTTACATTGTTGCCGACGACGCTGCCGAAGCCGGTTGTTCCGCAAGCCGGAATTCCGCCCACCATTCCGGGCACAACGCCGACAAATCTCACCTACACAACAGCCAACTTCAGTGGCGGCTTGAAGTGGTCGCCCAAGGCGCACTTCCTGTTGTATGGGAACGTGCTGCTGCAGTTAAACAACGTCGGCCTGCGCAGCGACCCGGTGCCGCTGTTCGGCATCGCCTACAATTTCAAAGCGCACTAAGAATTTGCACCCCAAAAATTAGCGGCGCGCCTGCAGGACAGGCGTGCCGCTTTTGCTTGATGAGGAATTCGGCCGGTGGTGTGAATAGTGTGGACCGGCTCAGTTGCCGCGATTGACAAGCCTCAGCTCGCCGGTGTTGACGCCCACTGGCTGCTGCTGACTCAACGTCTCCTGGATTGACTGCAGAGCCTTCATGTGTTCGGCAATGCGCTGCAGCGTGCGGATGAGGTAAACGTCGCCCTGCTGCTGCGCGTGCCAGCCGGCGCACAGGCTCAACGCTGAGGCCACTTCAAAATCGATGGCCGTCACTTCAAAGTCGATGGCTTTCATCAGGGTTTTAGCGCGCCGTATGGTCCCGGTGTCTGATGAAGCCGGGCGGTCGGATTCCTTGGCCTGAACGGCAGTCTCGCGCGCGGGGGGGACGAGTTCGGGACGGGCGTATGGGTTCGGGAGTGGAGCGGGATTCGCGGACATCTTCATTTCCCCCTTATCGGCGCTTTGCGCCTTATCCCAACTGAAATCATCGTCTTCGGGAGAAAGAATTGAAATACCACTTAAACTTCCGGAATCGGGAAGTGGGTGGTATGCGCGTACAACTAAAGGGTGAGTTGGCGGGATTGCGGACGGTCTCTGCCTGGTGGAAATCAAGGTGCCGACGCGCGGCGCAATCGCGATGTCCGGAATTCCGGGACGCACTCAAGCCTGCGGGATGCATGCTCCACTTATGCTCATGGAGCCTGTCACGTTCCGCGTGGGACACTCAGCATTGGTTACTGAACCGTGAGGGTTATCGTTCCTGCTTCCGCCGTCGTGCCCGAGGTGCCAGTTACGGTCACGGTGTAGATTCCGGCCGTGGTGGCGGGAGCACTGGAAACCTGGCTGCAGGCACTCCCCGAGCTGCCGCCGCATGCAGCGGCTCCGCAAGCAATGGTGATGAGGAGCATTACCATTCCGAGCAACGCCAGCCAGCGACGCCGTTTCGACGCCGCCCCAAAAAGCAGGACGCATGCGAGCGCAGTGCTGCCCGTAGCATACCAGGGAACTCCGCGTCCGCTCAGGTTGGCCGCAGCGCAGCCGCTGGCGATTGCCGCAGTGGTGGAGATAGTGAGAGTCGCCGATCCCGCGCCGGCCGCCGTAACACTCGAAGGGCTCGTCGTACCAAAACTGAAAGTGGGTGGGCTTACGGCTCCGCTGGGGCCGGAGGTAAGAGCTGCTGTGAGCGTGACGCTGCCCGTGAATCCACCTGAAGGCGTCAGAGTGATGGATGAAGTGTTTCCGGTGGTTGCGCCGGGGGTGACGGTGACCGCTGTGCCAACCACGGTAAAGCTGGGGCTTGGCGGAGCAGTGACCGTGACTGAGGCTGTGCCGGAAGCGCTTGTGTAGGTCGGGAAGCTGACTGTATCGGGCGTGTAGGTGGCAGAAAGTGTGTCGGTACCTGTCGCCAGCGCTCCAGCGGGAATAGTAATTGATGCGCTGCCGTTGCTGAGCGTGGTTGCCGCGGATGCGTAGGTCCCGCTCGTCAACGTCACGGAGCCGGTTGGCCCAGGAGTGGAATGTGAGTCGACAGCGACCCCTACGGTTAGTGTCTGCGCGATTGTAATGATCGATGCGGAAGTCGTGAGTAACACTTGCGGCGTGATCTCCACAGTAGGGGTGACAGTGACTGAGGCTGTGCCGGAGGCGCTGTTGTAGATCGATGAACTCGCTGAATCCGGTGTATAGTTGGCCGTCAGCGTATCTGATCCAACCTCCAGCGCTCCGGCGGGGATGCTGAATGTTGCGCTTCCGTTAGTGATGGTTGTTGGCAGGGAGGTATAACCGCCGCCCCCTGACAGCGTCACCGAACCTGTCGGCGTCGTATTGCCGCTTCCACCATTGACGGCGACTGTCACGGTCAAGGCCTGAGCCGTCGTTATGCTCGATGTGGACGGAGTCACCGTCACGGTCGGCGTAATCTGCGAAGGCAGACTTATTGGAGCGGATGTACTTGGCTGGTAGCTGTTGTCGCCGGGATAGCTTGCAACAACCTCGTGGAAGCCAGTGCTCAACGGCAGCACAATCGCCGCAGCAGCGGTTGCGGATTGGGTCGCCGTCTGCAGGACCGTCACGGTATTGCTGGATCCGTTGGCCACGGCAATGTCTGAGATACTGTCTCCATTGAAGTAGCCTACCGCGATAGATTCAAGGTTCGTTCCCGCCTGCGGAGTCGCCCCTGTTGTAAACGTTCCGTCTCCTTTACCCAAGAGAATGGTTACTGTGTTGTCCCCCGAGTTCGTCACCGCCAGGTCGGGGATGCCATCTCCATTGAAATCGCCTACTGCAATGGCAGTGTGACCGACCCCTGTTGCGGGGTTCGCCGCAGCAGTGAAGTTTCCTTTGCCGTCACCCAGCAGCACGGTAACCGTGTTGCTGGTCGTGTTGGTCACGGCCAAGTCGAGTATGTCATCTCCATTGAAGTCGCCGACTGCGATGGATTCAGGACCTGTACCCGTCTGCGGACTCGCCGCCGCCGTAAAGGTTCCGTCTCCGTTCCCCAGCAGAATCGTTACGTCATTGCTCTCCGAGTTCGCTATAGCCAGGTCCGGGATGCCGTCTCCGTTGAAGTCGCCGGCTGCAATGGATTCAGGGCTCGTCCCTGTTTGCGGGCTGCTGGCGGTCGCGGTAAAGGTTCCATCTCCGTTGCCCAAGAGTATTGCTACCTCGCCGCCTGGCGAAAAGGCCTGACCGGAATCCCAGGCCGAAACTGCCAAATCCGGAATGCCATCACCGTTGAAATCTGCTACTGCGATACCCGTGGTCCAACCGTGATCCGATATCAGATCGGGGTTCGTTGCCGCGGCTGTGAAAGTTCCGTCGCCATTTCCAAGAAGCACAGTGAGAGTGGCCACCGCACAAGCCTGGGGTGGGATGCATGGGAGCACACCGTCGCCTGCCACGGCCAGGTCCGGGATGCCATCTCCGTTAAGGTCGCCCACCGCAATGGCGTTGGGATTGTAATTCGTTACAGGGCTTGCCGAAACCGTAAAGGCTCCGTTCCCGTTGCCCAGCAGGACCGTTACCGTGCTGCTGCCATAATTCGCGACGGCGAGGTCCGTGATGCCGTCACCGTTGAAGTCGCCCTCCGCGATTGAATAACTCGAAGTGCCCGGCGCAGGGTCTGAAGAGCTTATGAAGCTGAGTCCAGCTGTGCCCGCAACGAGCGTTGCCGTGCCCAGCACCGCATTGTTGTTGCTGCTATCCAGGAACGAAACCATACCGGAGGGAGCTGCCGGGCCCACGCCGCCCACTGTTGCTGTGAGAGTGTAGTTGCCCGCGCTGCCGCTCTGGGCCAGTGTGGTTTCAGACAAATAAAGCCCGGACACCGCGAGAGCGGCTGTGCCAGAGGTGCTGGCCGCGTAGCTGGTTGTCCCTAAGAAGACTGCCTTGAAGCTGTGGCTCCCCACTCCCGGGGTGAACTTGAATGTTGCTGTTCCTGCCGTTGTCAGTTGCGCTGTACCCAGCAGATTGATGTCGGTGCAGGACGCCGCCGTAGCCACGCAGAAGTTCACTTGCCCAACAGTCAGCGGTGTGCTTCCAGCCACTACAGTCGCGGTCAGTGTTACCACGCTTCCCGAAGCCACTGAAGTGACCGCACTACCTCCCGAGGTGACTGTCAGGGTGCTGGTGGTTGTTGCAGGAGCGGCCCATGCGCGCAGCGTTCCGCCGCCAAATGCTATCCACAACCCAAAAAATAGAATGGCTCCAGACAACTGGTTCGACATTCGCACCCAGCGAAGAAGAAGGGGAATTCTTTTCATTTGGGCGGCCCCCAGTTTACCCCTGCATGATACACCTGACACTCGCCGATGAATGTGACATCTGCAAGGTGGACGTGTCATCCCGAGGGTTGGTCGTATAACCGTATATCAGGCGACGATGGGCAGGGAACTGAGCCTTGCGCGGCCGGCTCTTACCAGCCGGTGAGCTGGTAGGGGCCGCTGCCGCTGAAGTGGAAGGTCTTCTGCGACTTGAACGGCTTCGGGTCGCCATCCTTGGGGTAGACCATCAGAGTCTCGCTGCAGGTGAGGGTCGCAGCCTCAGCCGAACCGCCGGCGTGGCAGTCCGATTCCTTGACCTCGAAGCGCTTTGCCGCGTCGCACCAGCCCTCGGCCAGGTCGCGAAGCTTGCCGCCGTATCTGTTGCTGAGCGCGGAGCGGCATTCCTTGCTGTTTTTGCCGGAGGCCTGGGCAAAGACGCTTTCATACGCGCCCAAAGCCGCAGTCAGGGCGCCGGCATCGGGTCCGGCGGGCTTGGCCGGCGTGTTCACGACCGGCGGCGCGACGGCCACCGGCGTTGGGGCTTTCGGCTCATTTACGACCACCGTCTGCTCTTCCAGTACTGTTCCATTTGCAACTAACTGATACTTCGTCGTGGTGCTCGGATAGTCCTTCTGGTTGCCCTGGGCACTGAGGCCGCTGCCAAGATTGGTGATTGAAACCGACGAGGCATTCTTTGTCTCCCAGGACAGCTGTACCGACGCACCCTTTTCGATTGAGCTTGCGCTGACCCGCAGAGAACCGGTCGGCGGCAACACCGGCGCGGGCGTTGGCGTCGGCACCACAGGCACCGGCTGCTGGACAGGCGCGGGGGCTTGCTTAACCGGCTGGTTAACAGCGACTACCGGCTTGGGCGGAGCCGGCTTCACGTAAAAGGAATCCGTAGTGTTCTGATTGAGCGCGATCTGAATGGGATGCTCCTGGAAGGAAGAGTCATCCGGCGCCGTATAGCGGATCACGTGCGAGCCGATGGGAAGATTGACCAGCTGCCCAGGGTGATGGACGCCCATGTTCTTGCCGTCCACGGAAAGTTTGAACTCGGGGAGATTGCCCTGCGGCGTGAGCGTGCCGGAAGTTCCCGCGGGCAGGCTCTTGGTCAGCGAAACCGCATCCTGATAAGTGCCGCCAGGGCTCACGTCGGCCTTGTCGGTAAACGGCTCATAGCCGTCTTTCGTGACTTGAAGCTGATGCGTTCCCGGCTTCACCTGGATCGTCACTTCGCCGTTGGCGTCGGCAATCTTCGGGGTTCCATTATCGATGGAAACCGATGCTCCCGGCGGGGCTTTGGCGATCTTGATAAAGGCAGTGGTCGGAGCCGGCGGCGGCTGCAATTTCCAAACCAGGAAGCCGATAATGGCCACGACGACAACGGCTGCGACGGCGACGATGGCCACCGGAAACCGCTTCGGCTTGGCCGAAGCAATCGCGGACAATTGCGCATCGAAGCCGGCCCCGGCGTTGACGGTGGTTCCGGATTGCTCGAGAGCCTTTTTGACCGATTGCCCGATGCGCTGCCAGTCCGCCTGCTTCTTGGCGTCGGCGAACTCCATCCACTGGGTTGCGCCTTTCAATGCGGCAAGCGCACCCTGAGGATCGTTTTTGAT
>Ga0209169_10001714_pt1 | contig 13326 bp, 13 predicted proteins | sample HubBroMetageWRM4_FD_188346 | JGI IMG/M metagenome (GOLD analysis project Ga0209169, IMG submission 188346) | Warmed soil microbial communities from the Hubbard Brook experimental Forest, New Hampshire - Hubbard Brook CCASE Soil Metagenome WRM 4... | ecosystem: Environmental > Terrestrial > Soil...
GCGGCGGGCATGGGTCTCGAATAGCTCCCGCTGCTCGCCGGCCGCCTCGTCGCCCTGGCGCGCACTGGCCAGGTAGGCACGCATGTCTTCGATACTCAGCCCGACGGCGCGCAGGTTGCCCAGGGTTTCGAGGGTTGCGACGTCCTCGGGACGGTAGCGCCGGTGCCCGCTTGAGGCGTCGCGCTGCACCCGGTTGACCAAGCCGATGCGTTCCCAGTAGCGCAGCGTGCTCTCCGGCAGGCCGCACCGGGCCGCGGCCTCGGCGATCGTCATCCAGTCCTCGTCCACACGGTCAGTATCGGAAACTTGAAGCACTTCAAGTCAAGTCGGCCGTCGTCTGCGGGCACGGCGGACCGTCCCATCACCTGAACGCCGGGCCGCAGGATGCCCAGCTTCTGCCAGCCGATGCTCAGGCACAGCCCAACGGCTGGGTCAGCCGGGTCGTCCGCGCTGCTCAGCGGGCACTGGCCCGGCCCCGGCGAGCGGGGCGTCGTGCAGCCGGCGGCCGAGCCCGCGGGTGGTGGCGACCGTCCCGCGCCACTGCCACGGTCTTGCCAGCGTCGTCCATTGCCCTTCGCCTACCCGGAGGCTCCGGAAACTCCGGGTTTTGGCACTAGGTGCACTTTACGAAGGCGGCGGCTTACCGAAGGCGGCGGCGAGCTGGCTCATCGCGCTGTCCATGAGCTGGCTGAGGTCGGCCTCGTCGGTTTCGAGCCACTGTTCGTAGGCCGCGATCGCCACGCCGAGGGCGACGTAGCCGATGGTCCGCGGCGCCAGCGCGTCCGGGTACTGCCCCATGCGCTCGCCGGCGAACTCGTCGATGACTTGCCGCCAGGCTGCGTAACGGAGCGTGGAGTGCGCCTGCAGCGCGGGGGTCTGCAGGATCAGCCGCATCCGGCGCCGGTGCAAGCCGATCTGCTCGGGCGCGAACGTGTTGAAGTCCACGATCGCCACCCGGATCGCCTCCATCAGCGGCATCTGCGACGGCAGTGCCTTGAGCCGGAGCCGCATCCGCTCGAGTTCGGTCTCGAAGTTGCCCCAGGGGACGTCGTTCTTGGAGGGGAAGTACCGGAAGAAGGTCCGCCGCCCGATTCCGGCGGCCCGCGCGATGTCGTCAACCGTGGTCCGCTCGAAGCCCTGCCGGTCGAACAGGTCGAACGCGAGGTGCTCCAGCTCGGCCCGGGAGGTCACGGGCTTGCGGCCAGCCCGGGCGACGGGAACCGCTGTCGGCACCGGTCTCACCACCCTCGCTTCCGCTGCCGGCGCGAGCGCCGGGCTGGCTCTCCCAGGAGCATGCCACGGCCGGGCACGCCATGCGAAGCTACCCGGTGCCGCCCTTACCCGGCGGCAGCCAGGGCCTTGTCATTTGGCACTCGGTGCCGTTATTGTCTGCACCAGGTGTCATTGTTAGGCGACGGAGGTAGTCATGACCCAGCAGGCCGTAATCGAAGCGACGCCAGCCGAGCCCGAACTCGCCGAGGAAGAGACCGCGGACCGCGCCGCAGAGGAGGCACTGGTCGCCGACGAACTCCTGGTCGAGGAGGTCTCGATCGACGGCATGTGCGGTGTCTACTAAAGCGGGGGGTTACCGGGGGCCGTCCCCCCGGGCCAGCGCCGTGGCGGAAGTGGAGGCAGGCGTCGCGGCAGCGTTCGACCTGGACCGCCCGTGGCAGCTCGATGACCGGGTGGCGGTGCGGCCCGAGCCGTTCGGCGCGCTGCTCTACCACTTCGGGACCCGGCGGCTGTCGTTCCTGAAGAACACCACCGTGCTCACGGTCGTGCGGTCACTGGACGAACACCCGAGCGCGCGCTCGGCCTGCGCGGCGGCCGGGGTCACGCCGACCGCGCTGCCCGCCTACGAGCGCGCGCTGGCCACGCTCGCCGAATCGCAGATGATCAAGGAGAGGGGGGCCGCGAGACCTGACCGGGGGACTGCGGGGCCTGACCGGGGGGCCGCGGGGCCTGAGCGGAGCGCGGTCGCGGCGGGGGAGGCGGCGTCGTGACCGCGGCCCCCATGGCGCCGGAGCGGCCAGCCACACAGCGGGTGCCGAGGCTGGTGGAGCAGTTCGAGCGGGGGCTCGACGCGCCGATCTGCCTGACCTGGGAGCTCACCTACGCGTGCAACCTCGCGTGCGTTCACTGCCTGTCCAGCTCGGGGCGGCGGGATCCCCGTGAGCTGACCACGGCCGAATGCAAGGCCGTCATCGACACGCTGGAGCGGATGCAGGTCTTCTACGTCAACATCGGTGGCGGCGAGCCGACGGTCCGGCCGGACTTCTGGGAACTCGTCGACTACGCCACCGCCCACCACGTCGGCGTGAAGTTCTCCACCAACGGCATCAAGATCGATCCGGCGGTGGCGCGGCGGCTCGCCACGAGCGACTACGTAGACGTGCAGATCTCACTGGACGGCGCGACCGCCGAGGTGAACGACGCGGTGCGCGGCCCCGGCTCGTTCGCCACGGCAATGCGGGCCATGGAGAACCTCCGGGCCGCCGGGTTCAAAGGCTTCAAGATCTCGGTCGTGATCACCCGGCACAACGTCAGCCAGCTCGACCAGTTCAAGCTGCTCGCCGACGCCTACGGCGCACAGCTGAGACTGACCAGGCTGCGCCCGTCCGGCCGGGGCGCCGACACCTGGCACGAGCTGCACCCGACCGCGCAGCAGCAGCGCGAGCTCTACGACTGGCTGGTCGCGCACGGCGAGCAGGTGCTGACCGGCGACTCGTTCTTCCACCTGGCGCCGTACGGCGGGCCGCTGCCCGGCCTGAACCTCTGCGGGGCCGGCCGCGTGGTCTGCCTGATCGACCCGGTGGGCGACGTCTACGCGTGCCCGTTCGCGATCCACCAGGAGTTCCTGGCCGGGAACGTGCGACAGCCCGGCGGGTTCGCCACGGTGTGGCGCGACTCGGAACTCTTTGCCGAGCTGCGCGGGCCCCAGTTCCACGGAACCTGCACAAAGTGCCAGTTCTTCGACTCGTGCCGCGGCGGCTGCATGGCCGCCAAATTCTTCACCGGCCTGCCCCTGGACGGGCCCGACCCGGAGTGCGCAGCGGGATACGGCGCCGACGCGCTGAACGCTGCCGACCCGGCGGCCGCGCCCCGCCCGGCGCCGGACCATTCGCACCGCGGCGGAGTGCGCGGCCGGCGCGAGCCGGTGCCGGTCACCATCGGCTCACGCCCGCAGTCGCTGCCCACGCACGCCTGCGACGAGAACCCGCTGGCCGGATTCCCTGGGTAACGCCCGGTCAGCCCCGGCTGCCCGTTCCAGGCATAAAACAAGATCCGCTCGACGAGGAGGGGGATCAGTGGCAGGAATGCTCGAGGGCAAGGTCGTCTTCATCACCGGTGCCGCGCGCGGTCAGGGCCGCAGCCACGCGGTGCGGCTGGCCCAGGAGGGCGCGGACATCATCGCGGTCGACATCTGCCGCCAGATCGACACCGTCCCGTACCCGATGGCGACCCCGCAGGACCTCGACCAGACGGTCAAGGAGGTCGAGGCGCTGGACCGGCGGATCGTCGCCAGGCAGGCCGACGTGCGGGACGAGGCCGGCCTGCGGGCCGCGTTCGACGCCGGCGTGGCCGAGCTCGGCCCGGTGGATATCGTGCTCGCCAACGCGGGCATCGCGCCGATGTCCACCCGCGAGCAGCACGCTGCCTGGCAGGACGTCATCGACGTCAACCTGACCGGCGTGTTCAACACCGTGGAGACCGCGATCCCGTTGATGATCGAGCGCGGCAAGGGCGGCGCGATCGTGCTCGTCAGCTCGACCGCCGGCATCAACGGCATCGGCGGCCCGAGCCGCGGCGGCCTCGGCTACACCGCGTCCAAGCACGGCGTGGTCGGGCTCATGCGGTCCTACGCCAACAACCTGGCGCCGCACAGCATCCGGGTCAACTCGGTGCACCCGACCGGCGTGCGCACGCCGATGGTGGTGAACGACGTGATGCAGGAGTTCCTGGGGCAGGACCGCAGCCTGTCGGACCTGATGCCCAACGCCCTGCCGGTCGACATGGTCGAGCCGGTCGACGTCTCCAACGCCATTTTGTGGCTGGTCTCGGACGACGCGCGTTACGTCACCGGCATCACGGTCCCGGTCGATGCCGGGTACACGAACAAGAAGTGAGGGGAGAGATTGTGGCAGGACGGGTAGCGGGCAAGGTCGCGTTCATCACCGGTGCGGCGCGCGGTCAGGGCAGGAGCCACGCGGTCAGGCTGGCGGAGGAGGGCGCCGACATCATCGCGGTCGACATCTGCCGGGACTACGACACGGTGAGCTACCCGCTGGCCACCGAGGCGGACCTGGACGACACGGTGAAGGCCGTCGAGGCGCTGGACCGCCGGATCGTCGCCGCGACGGCGGACGTGCGCGACATGGCCGCGCTGAAGTCGGTTGTGGACGACGGCGTGGCGGAGCTCGGCCGGCTGGACATCGTCTGCGCGAACGCCGGCATCTGCACGGTGCAGACCTGGGACGAGGTGACGCCGGCGGTCTGGCAGGACACGCTCGACACGAACCTGACCGGGGTGTGGAACACGATGGTGGTGTCGGCTCCGCACCTGATCGCGGGCGGGGGCGGGTCGATCATCTGCACCAGCTCGACGGCCGGGATCAAGGGCCTGCCGTACCTCGCGCCGTACGTGGCCGCCAAGCACGGCGTCGTCGGCATCGCCCGGACCATGGCCAACGAGCTGGCCTCGCACAACATCCGGGTCAACACCGTGCACCCGACCGGTGTCAGCACGCCGATGGCGGACGGCCTCGGCGGGCTCGAGGGGCTGATCGGGCGGGACCCGAACCTCGGGCCGATCTACATGAACACGCTCCCGATCGAGAGCCTCGACGCCCGCGAGATCAGCAACGCGGTGCTGTTCCTGGCGTCGGACGAGTCCCGGTACGTCACCGGGCTCGAGTTCACCGTCGACGCGGGTAACACCATCCGGTTACGTGGTGACCACCCTCGAGGACGCCAGGGCCAGGATCGCGGCCAGGGTCGTTGGGCGCGAGCTCGAGCTGATCCTGGCCGCGGTGGCCGCCGGCCGGCCGTGATCCGCGGTTACCGCGACGTCGCCCCGGCCGCGTCCGGCCTGTTCGCCCGGTGGCTGAGAGGATCTAGGCATGAGCAACGGATGGTTCGAGACCGTCGCGGTGGCGCAGCGGCGCGCCAAGAAGCGGCTGCCTAAGTCCGTTTACGGCGCGCTGGTCGCGGGCTCGGAGAAGGGGCTGACGGTCAGCGACAACATCAGGGCGTTCAGCGAGCTCGGCTTCGCGCCGCACGTCGTCGGGCTCTCGGCCAAGCGCGAGATGGCGACCAGGGTCATGGGCCAGGAGATATCGCTCCCGGTGATCATCTCGCCCACCGGCGTGCAGGCGGTGCACCCCGACGGGGAGGTCGCCGTGGCCAGGGCCGCGGCGGCGCGGGGGACCGCGATGGGGCTGAGCTCGTTCGCCAGCAAGCCGGTCGAGGAGGTGGTCGCTGCCAACCCGAAGACGTTCTTCCAGACGTACTGGGTCGGCACCCGCGACCAGCTCATCGAGCACGTGGAACGGGCCCGCGCCGCCGGTGCCGTCGGGCTGATCGTGACCCTGGACTGGTCGTTCGCGAACGGCAGGGACTGGGGCAGCCCAACGATCCCGGAGCGGGTAGACCTCAAGACCATGGCCAGGTTCGCGCCCGACGTCCTGCGCCACCCGCGCTGGCTGCTCGACTACGCCAAGACCGGCAAGGTGCCCGACCTGACCGTGCCGAACCTGGCCGCCAGCGGCGAGGCGGCGCCGACGTTCTTCGGCGCGTACGGCCAGTGGATCCAGTCCCCGCTGCCGACCTGGGACGACGTGCGGTGGCTGCGCGAGCAGTGGGGCGGCCCGTTCATGCTCAAGGGCGTGATCCGGGTCGATGACGCCAAGCGGGCGGTGGACGCGGGGGTGACCGCGATCTCGGTGTCCAACCACGGGGGCAACAACCTGGATGGCACCCCGGCCACGATCCGGGCGCTGCCCGCGATTGCCGCGGCCGTGGGGGATCAGATAGAGGTGCTGCTCGACGGCGGCGTCCGGCGCGGCGGCGACGTAGTCAAGGCGCTGGCGTTCGGCGCGAAGGCGGTGATGATCGGCCGCGCCTACCTGTGGGGTCTCGCCGCGAACGGCCAGGCGGGCGTCGAGAACGTGCTCGACATCATGCGCGGCGGCATCGACGCGGCCCTGCTCGGCCTCGGCCGGTCCTCGGCGGGTGACCTGACCCCCGGGGACATCGTGATCCCGCCGGGGTTCACCCGCACCCTGGGCGCCGAATGACCAGAGTCGCGCTGGTCACCGGCGCGGCCCGCGGCATCGGCGCGGCGACCGTCCGTGCCCTCGCCGGGCAGGGCTGGGCCGTGCTGGCCGTCGACCTATGCGCCGACGACCCGGCGCTGCCCTACCGGCTTGCCAGCCGGGACGAACTCGACGAGGTGGTCGCCAAGGCGTCGGCCGCCGGACCGGGCACCGCGCTGGCGCACGTCGCCGACGTCCGCGACGAAGCGGCCCTGGCCACCGCGGTCGCCGCGGCCGAGACCCGGTGGGGTGGCCTGGACGCGGCCGTGGCCGTGGCCGGGGTGATCGCCGGCGGCGTGCCGCTCTGGGAGATGCCCGCCGACCAGGCGCGCTCGATGCTCGACACCGACCTCGGCGGTGTGATCAACCTGGCCAGAGCGGCGATCCCGGCGCTGCTGCGCCGCCCGGCGCCGCGTTCCGGGCGGTTTCTCGCCGTGGCATCGGCCGCCGCGACCCGCGGGCTGCCGATGCTGGCGGCCTACTGCGCGGCCAAGGCGGGTGTGGCCGGGCTGATCCGGGCGCTGGCGGTTGAGCTCGGCGAGACCGGGGTGACCGCGAACGCGGTGAGCCCCGGCTCCACGGACACGCCGATCCTGGCCGAGAGCGCCCGGCTGTACGGGCTGCCCGGCCCGTCGGCGTTCGCGGCGCAGCAGCCGGTGCGCCGGCTGCTCGCGCCGGACGAGGTCGCCGCCGCCCTTGCCTGGCTGGTGGGGGAGGGCAGTGGCGGGATCACCGGTGCCGTAGTCCCTGTCGACGGCGGCCTGGCCCTGTAATCCACGTCGGCCGACCCGCTAGCCACTCCGGGTGCCCCATCCGCCCCCGGTGCCCCACAACTCGGCCCGCACCCGCTCATGGATGAACCGTTCGGCTGCCAAGAGGCCTTCCGGTTCATCGACGGCTGAAGGTCATGCTGGCGGAGCCTGTGTGGATCCGTGCTGGCCCTCGCGATCCGGGCTCGATCTAGTGGTAACCTAAGATATCCAGAATAGATATCAACGATATCCTGCCTGCTGGATGGAGGTGCGGCAATGGCTATGGTAAAGACCCCCGTTGAGATCGACGAAGAGGCGCTGGCAACCGCTGCGGAGGTGCTCGGTACTAAGACGAAGAAGGACACCGTCAACGCCGCCCTCCGGGAGGTTGGTCAGCGGCTTCAGCGGCTGCGTGCGCTCGCCCAGCTCGGCGACATGGCCGATCGCGGGGACTTTGACGAGTTTCTCGGGAACAAGGCGGCATACCGCCGGTGAGCCCAGCCCTATACCTGATCGACACCTCCGCGTTGTTCCGGATCCTGCAAGACAAGGTCCGCCAGGCCTGGACAGACCAGCTCGCCGCCGGGGTGATCGCCATTTGCCCCGTAGTCGAGCTTGAGTTCCTTTATTCTGCGCGGTCGCTTGCCGACCGGCTCGCGAAGAAACGTCTGCTGCGCGAGGTGTTCGGCTGGGTACCGATGAGCGAGCGGGTATACGAGCGCGCTGAGGCAGTCCAGCAGATGCTCACCGAAGCGGGCAAGCATCGGTCAGCGGGCCCGGTCGACCTGCTGATCGCGGCCATTGCGGAACGGGAACGGCTTACTGTCCTCTGTGACGACCGCGACTACGAGATGGTGGCCTTGGTGACCGGGCAACCGGTCAAGCTGGTCACCGATGTCGATGTGTCGTGACGATCGCGTATAACGGTGCTCCGCGCTCGTCACGGGCCGTCGTCACCCTCGCCGTTCCGCTGTTCGCTGGTCAGTTTCGCGTTGAGAGCCAGGTCGATGGCGGACCTCAGGTCAAGCCTCGTTCCCCTGCCGTACTCCGCCTCGAAGTCGGCGTCACCGAGGTGCGCGCGCACCTCATCCAGGCTCTGCTGGCGGAAGACGTCCTCGGGGTCTTGCCACGGCTCTCCACTGCTCCCGAGGAATGCGTCGGCGAAGCCATGGAGTATGGCAGCTCGACGCCAATCGCCGGTGTCGGCGGCGTGGCATGCCAGGCCGAGCGTTGCGTATGGAATGTCAGGTCTGTTGCCGATGCGACGGCTCTCTCGGAGCGCCCGTCGGAACGCGTCTGCGGCGCCCGCCTCGTCGGCTTCTAGCCGAAGCACCCAGCCGAGATTGATCATGGGGGTCGGGTTGTGAAGCCCAACGGCGCGATGGGCCTCCTCCGCACGTTGCAGGAAGCGCCGCGCTGAGGGCAGATCGCCTTTGCGCAGACTGGACACACCGGCATTGTTGTAAAGGCCTCCGGCGAGGCTCTGATCTCCGGATCGTTCGACGCACGCGATCGCCTCAGCTGTTAGCGCGTCGGTCCGGCCGGGCTGTACCTGGTCGACACACATGGTAAGGAAGACCAGGCTGGGACCTAGTAGGCCGTCGTCGCCGAAGCGCCTGGCCCGTTCCACTGCGGCCTCGCCGTATGCAACGCCGCGGTCCGGCATTCCGGCAAAATAGAGGATGCAGCACAGGACATGCCCAGCCTCGATGAGCAGGCGATCCTCCCCAAGATGGTCGGCGATCTCCATAGCTTCTTCGCCAAGGCGCAGCGCCAGGTCCATGTTGACCCCCCGGGCGATGATTGCTGCGCTCCCCAGTGCTGCGGACTGCAAAGATGGATCAGCCCTCGCTTCGGGTCGCTCCAACACTGGAACGAGCACGCCGAGCGCCCGTTCCCGTTGCGCGTTCTCCGCCCAGAAACGGACAAGCGCCGCCCCGAACCGCAAGACCTGCTCCGTCCCCTCCGACACGTCGGCGGCGTCGACCGCATTGTCGACCGCCCGCCATATGTTCCCCTGCTCGGCGGTCAGCCTGCGGATCCACCTCACCTGCTCCCGGCCCACGAACTCCGCCGCGGCCGCCTCGGCGACCGAGAGAAAGTAGCGGCAGTGCGCCTGGCTCAGTTCGTCGGCCTCCGATCCACCCGACTCGGCGAGCCGCTCCGCCGCGAACTGCCGGATCGTTTCCAGCAGCCGGTAGCGAAGAGCACCGTCGGCGGGCTCTGCCATGACGAGGCTCTTGTCGATGAGGGATGCCACGAGATCGGTAACCGCGAACATGTCGAGATCGCCGCCCGCGCAGACCGCCTCCACGGCATCGAGCTGGAACCCGTCGACGAACACTGACAGGCTCCGAAGCAGCTTCTTTTCTGACCCGGTGAGCAGCGAGTACGACCAATCCACGGTCGCTAGCAACGTCTGCTGCCGGGGGGAGACGTTCCGGCCGCCGCCGGTCAGAAGCCGGAACCGCTGGTCGAGCCGATCGTTGAGATCTACCAGCGAGAGTGCGCGAAGCCGGGAGGCTGCCAGCTCGATCGCCAATGGCATGCCGTCGAGGCGTCGGCAGATCTGGGCGGCCAGAGGCGCAGACGCTCGGTCGAGAACAAAGCTCACGCCCTGTGCCGCCGCCCGCTCCGCGAACAGGGCGACCGCGTCGGAGCGGTAAGGGTCCACCTCGCCAGTGTCGTCATCCTCGTCGGGCAGCGACATTGAGGGCACCCGGTAGATGGTCTCGCCGGCGATACCCAACGGCTCACGGCTGGTCGCCAGCACACGGATCTCGGGGCAGTGGCGCAAGATGGCGTCGGCGACCTTCGAGCAGGCACCGATGAGGTGCTCGCAGTTGTCGAGCACGATCAAAGCCTGCTGGGATGCCAGGCTCGTAACCAAGATGTCGAGCGGCGACTGACCCGAGCCTGTGGCCATCTTGAGAACGTCGAGGATTGTCGAGGCGACGGCGTCCTCGTTGGAGACCGGCGCGAGCTCGACGAGCCACACCCCATCGCCTGAGCCGTCGAGGAGCTCGGCAGCTAGCTGTATCGCCAACCTCGTCTTGCCCGCCCCTCCGGCCCCGGTGAGTGTCACGAGCCGGGAGTCCTTCACCAGGCGGCGTAGCTCGGACAGCTCTCGCCCGCGCCCGACGAACCCGGCTTGCTGGGCCGGGAGGTTGTTGGGCAGGGCCGGGTTGTCGAGAGAACGCAACGGCGGGAACTCCGACTGAAGACCGGGGGCCTGCAGCTGAAAGATCTGCTCGGGCCGTCCCAGATCTTTCAAACGATGGTGCCTGAGGTCACGTAGAGACGCCCCATCCGGCAAAACGTCGCGGACCAGAGCCGCTGCGGACGACGAGAACACAACCTGCCCGCCATAGGCGACCGCGGCCAGGCGCGCCGCCCGGTGGATGTCGAGGCCGACCAGCCCGGCCGCGGTCTCAGAGGCCTCGCCCGAGTGCACTCCCATCCGCACTCGAACCTGCTCTCCTTCCGGCCAGTCCCGCGCCGCGAGCTCTCGCTGCATCTCCAGCACCGCCCTGACGCAGCCCCTCGGGGAGGTGAACACGGCAAAGAATCCATCCCCCAGCGTGGTCATCTCGTTCCCACCGTGGGCCGCCAGGGAATCGCGGATGAGGCGATGATGCTCCGCCAGGAGGCGCGCATACGTCACCTCACCGAGGCGCCCAAGCAATGCCGTCGAGCCTTCGATGTCGGTGAAGAGAAAGGTCAGAGTAGCCGTGGCACCAAGCCTAAGTGAACGTGTGATAAATGCGGACTGGGCCAGGCGCGGACAGCGGCGAAGGCCATGAAGCGGTGACTGGTCAGCGGGATTCTTAAGGCGCGGCGCGCATTTGCTCTCACGGCTGGAAGAGAGCCGGCGTGCGCCAGACTGGCACGGTGAATCGCGCGACCGTGCCGCTGCCCGCCGGGTTTCGCATCGCGTTCGACCCCGGCACCCAGTTCGTCGGGTCCGACGTGCTGTTCGGCGGGTCGCCGCCGCGGCTGCTGCGGCTGAACACAGCGGGCGTTCGTGCGCTGGAGGAACTGCGCGACGGCCCGGTTGGCTCGCCGGATAGCGGCCGCATGGCCCGGCGGCTCACCGACACCGGTCTTGCCCACCCGCGCCCGCCGGAGCCGGAACGGGCCGCCGAGGTCACGGTCGTGATCCCGGTCCGGGACCGCGCCGTCGAGCTCGACCGGTGCCTGGCCGCGCTCGGCACCGGCTACCCGGTCATCGTCGTGGACGACGGATCGCAGGATCCGGCCGCGACCGCCGGGGCGTGCCGGCGGCACGGCGCGCGGCTGGTTCGGCGCCCGGCACCGGGCGGGCCCGGCCCGGCCAGGAACGACGGGCTGGCCCTGGTGGCCACGCCACTGGTGGCGTTCCTCGACAGCGACTGCGTGGCGGGCCCGGAGTGGATCTGCAGGCTGGCCGCGCACTTTGCGGACCCGCTGGTCGGTGCCGTGGCGCCGCGGGTCCGGCCGGTAACGGGGAACTCCGCGGCGGGCCGTTACCTGGCTGCCAGGGCCCCGCTCGACCTGGGCACGGCCGAGGCCCGCGTCGCACCGCTGACCCGGCTGTCCTACGTGCCCACGGCGGCCCTCCTGGTCCGTGCCGGCGCGGTTCCGGCCGGCGGCTTCGACCCCGGCCTGCGCTACGGCGAGGACGTCGACCTGATCTGGCGGATGATCGGCGCGGGCTGGCGGGTACGGTACGACCCGGCCGCCGAGGTGCGCCACACCGAGCCGGCCCGGTGGCCGGCGGTGCTGGCCCGCCGGTTCCGCTACGGCAACTCGGCTGCGCCGCTGGCGCGCAGGCACCCGGGCCTGGTGCCGCCGCTGATCTTGCAGGCGTGGCCGGCCGCGGCGGTCGCCGCGCTGCTGGCGGGCCGGCCGGTGACCGCGATCGCCGCTTACGCGGCAGGCACCGGGCAGCTCGTCGAGCTGCTGCGCGAGTGGGACGTGCCGGCCCGGGGCGTACTGGGCCCGATGGCCGGATCGGTGCGGCAGACCTGGCTCGATACCGGCCGGTGGACCGCGCAGTACGTGCTTCCCGTTGCCGCGGCGGGCCTGGCCATGCCGGGCGGCCGCAGCAGCAGGACGAGGCTCGCCCGCCGGCTCGCGCTGGCGTCGCTGGTCCTGGGGCCTCCGGCGGCGGAATGGCTCCGCAGCCGGCCGGGGCTCGACCCGGCCCGGTTCACGCTCGGCTACCTGGCCGACGAGGCGGCCTACGGGGCGGGCGTGTACCGGGGCGCACTGGCTGAGCGGATCGCCGCGCCGCTGCTGCCCCGGATCGCCTGGCGCCCGCTGCCCAGGCCAGCCCGGCGGCAGCGTCTTCCCGGCGGGCGGCCGGCGCAGTAACTTGTCGGGCATGCTCACAGCCAGGGTCAACGGCACGGATATCGCTTACACCGACAGCGAAGGCGACGGCCCCGCCGTCGTGCTCAGCCACGGGTACCTCATGGACCACACGATGTTCGACCCCCAGCTGCCCGTTCTGGCCCCCGAATTCCGGGTGATCACCTGGGACGAGCGCGGCTTCGGGGACACCAGCGCAGACGGGCCGTTCTCGTACTGGGACTCGGCGCGCGACGTGCTCGGGCTGCTTGACCACCTCGGCCTGGACCGGGCCGTGCTGGGCGGCATGTCACAGGGTGGCTTCCTCAGCATGCGCGCGGCCCTGCTGGAGCCCGGGCGGGTGCGCGCGCTCGCGCTCATCGATACCCAGGCGGGCCAGGAGGACCCGGCCGTCGCGCCGGGCTACGAGCAGATGGAGGAGATCTGGCTGGCGCAGGGCCCGGAGCCGGTGCAGGAGGTCGTCGCCTCGATCATCCTGGGCGGCATCGACCCGCAGCCGTGGTACGCCAAGTGGGCGGAGCTCGACCGGGAGGGGCTCACGCATTCGTTCCGCTGCCTGATGGACCGCGACGACATCACCGACCGGCTCGGCGAGATCGGCTGCCCCGCGCTGATCCTGCACGGCACTGCTGACGCGGCGATCCCGATGGCCAAGGCCGAGGAACTGCGCGACGGCCTCGGTGGCCCGGTTGAGCTCGTCGCCGTCGAGGGCGGCTCGCACGCGTCCAATGTGAGCCACCCGGATCAGGTCAACGCCGCGCTCCTGCGCTTCCTCCGGCCGCTGGGCTAGCGGCCCGCGGTGCATGCCGCGGTTACTCCGGGTGGGTGAGGGTGTCGAAGGCCTGCTCCATCAGGTCGGGCAGGTCGGGGGTTCCGTCGTTCTCGACCCAGGTGAGGATCGCGGTGCT
>Ga0209169_10001715_pt1 | contig 13316 bp, 12 predicted proteins | sample HubBroMetageWRM4_FD_188346 | JGI IMG/M metagenome (GOLD analysis project Ga0209169, IMG submission 188346) | Warmed soil microbial communities from the Hubbard Brook experimental Forest, New Hampshire - Hubbard Brook CCASE Soil Metagenome WRM 4... | ecosystem: Environmental > Terrestrial > Soil...
CCAAGAGCGGCAACGGAAGAAGCTAGGAAATCAAACGACCGGCTCAGGGCCTGATCTTATTTCATAGTCTCTGTGGTTGGGGTCACATATATCAGGAGGGTGCGATGGAGATCGGTGTTGACAGTTTCGGAGCAGTTATTTCTGACCCGGCAACGGGCTTGACTGTGAGCGCTCTCCAGCGCATGGACAATCTGCTGGATGAGATTGTCCTGGCCGACCAGGTTGGCCTCGACGTTTTTGGCATCGGCGAACACCACCGCACCGAGTTCGTGGATTCAGCTCCACCTGTGATCTTGGGTGCGGCAGCTGCGCGTACCAAGAACATTCGCCTAACCAGTGCAGTAACCGTCCTGAGCGCCGCCGACCCCGTCCGAATCTTTCAGGAATTTGCCACTCTGGATCTAATCTCCCATGGCCGGGCTGAGATTGTTGCGGGACGAGGTTCGTCAATCGAGGCTTTCCCACTCTTCGGTTTCGATCTGGACGACTACGACTCGCTCTTCTCAGAAAAACTGGATCTCCTCCTTAAGATTCGTGAGAACACCCAGGTTCACTGGAAGGGCAAGCACCGCGCTCCGCTTACGGGACAGGCGGTCTATCCTCGTCCGCTCCAGAATCCGTTGCCCATTTGGATCGGAGTCGGAGGCACGCCCGAATCATTCGTTCGCGCCGGAACGCTCGGACTTCCGTTGATGGTCGCCATCATCGGCGGAGAACCCAAGCGATTCCGTCCCCTGATCGACCTTTACCGTGAAGCTGGGCGCCGTGCCGGCCATTCCGCCGAGAAACTCATCGTCGGACTCCACGCAATCGGCTTTCTTGGAGACACCACACAGCAGGCTGCAGACGACTTCTACCCAGGATATGCGCACACGTTCACGAAGATCGGCAAAGAGCGCGGCTGGCCCCCGGCGAGTCGGGCACAATTTGAGGCTCTGCGCGGACCTACAGGCGCCCTGCTGATAGGCGATGCTGAAACGATCGCGGAGAAGATACTGTACGTGGACGAAGTTCTCGGAGGCCTTTCTCGAATTACCTTTCAAATGGGTGTCTCGGCTCTCCCTCACGGGAAGATGTTAAGGTCGATCGAGCTCTTGGGAACCCGCGTTGCTCCAATACTCCGGAAACAGCTCACCACTGTCTCTTCGCACTAGCAGCAAAGGAAGATTCGGTTACGTCTGCGCAGTGGGGCGGATGACGATCTCATTTACATCAACTTCCGCCGGTTGCTCGATGGCAAATGCAATCGCGCGAGCGATCGCCGCCGGCGGAATCGCCATCTTCTCCATGCGCTCGGCAATTTGGGCTTTGACCCCCGGATCGCTCATGGAAGTCGTGAGGTTCGTCTGCACAAATCCCGGCGAGATGCCAGTCACGCGCAGCTTAGCGCCGGCTTCCTGTCGCAAGGTCTCGGTGATGGTGCGCACGGCGTTCTTCGTGCCAGCATAGACCGCCATGGTAGGGACGATTTGAAGTCCGGCCGTAGAAATGACATTGACGAAATGTCCGAAATTCTGCCGACGGAACACCGGCAAGGCGGCCGCGATGCCGTATAGAACGCCTTTGAGGTTGACATCGATCATCTCCTCCCAGTCGTCGACGCGGAGCTCATCGAGGAGAGAGATCGGAGCGACTCCGGCGTTGTTGATAAGAACGTCCAGCTTGCCGTATCGCTCAATTGCCAGCCCGACCAGATTGGAAACGTCTTCCCGCCGCTGGACGTCTGTGCGCGCATAGGCCACCTCGCCGCCCGATGCCGCAATGCGGGCCGCTAGGGTCTCAAGGCGTTCAGGGCCACGCGCTCCCAGCACCACCTTTGCACGGCGCTCAGCGAGCAGGAGCGCCGTCGCCTCGCCAATTCCGCTACTTGCGCCCGTGATGACAACAACTTTGTCTTTGATCCCTGATGAATCGTGCATATTCGTTTCTCTCCTTGATGGTCTCTTCTACAACGATTTGATGAAAAATCCTTCAGGTTCGGATTTCGCATTGTGAGGGACGCGGCGAAGTCGGTGCGGTTAAGCTGACGCCTCGATTCAAGGTTGGGGTGCGGAGAGATCGAAAGGTTCGACAGCTTAGATATTTGTGGCGGGAGCGACCAGGCACTCGAAACGGCGGCCTCCTGCGTGATAGCCAGGGGTTCTGACCACCTGAACCACGCCCCCGCAGCAGACACCTATTATTGTTGAGCTTCACATCCTTATCATTGCGCTTCATATCGGCCGCTTCCCTCTCGTGTCCTCCCGTTCCGTGTGGTTCCTCTGAACTGCGACAGGTGTTTGTGCGCGGACAAGACAGGATCCTGAACAGCATCGTCCGCATCTGATTGCATTGCTCAGGTACCGGAAAGCTCTGATGTCAAACACCCGAAGGTCGCGAGAAAGGACCTCGTCAATTTTCCTAGTGTATTCGCCCAACGACCCATTTTGACCCTCTCGGGCGGCACTATCTTTTGACGACTACTGTGCCTGAACCCGCTGACATCGACAAGTGGCTCAACGCCCGTCCGGTGCCTTAGCAGCGAGCGCTGCAAACTCCTCTCGCCCAAACGCGGTACCGGAAAGTCCCCATCCACCTTCGGCGGCTTCAGTGAGGAGCACCCAGGTGCGGCCCGCCTGTGTTGGGTCCCCAGAGATTTTGGTCACGATCTCCGTGGCCTCCTTGACTAATTGCTTCTGCCCGTCACGGTTTAGCGCTCCCGGAGGCGTCACAATCTGCACTCGTACGGTGCGAGCCGCGCTGCTAGCTGCCGTTTGGACCGCGGAAGGGGGCATGCGATGGATGTATGCCGCTGTATTATTCAGATGAAATGGACCGGGTTTAACCACTCCTTCGGCCCGAAGAACCGCTAAAGTGAGTTCCTCGCCAAGTTGTCGGTCAGCTGCTGCGGGAAAAAGATCAGAGGCAGCGAAAATGTCGATCATCGGCATTTGATTCTCCTAGGGTGAAGCAAACAATGACGTTAACGAGCGACCGGGGTGGGACATGATCTCGACTGACAGCTACATCGGGCCCCTCTAAGTGATCTGCATGAGGTCAATCTCTAGCGGATGGATGCGTAGGCCCTCTCCTTATTACTAGCGTTATTATTAGCGTTGCTAGTAGGACAGTCTAGAATTCGGGTTTCGCGTCTCCCGCGCTTCTTGCAGCCTATCGCCGACTCAGCAGTTGACGGGCCCTGCATGTACCTCATCAGTCCCAATAACTGTGTATTTTCCAGTATTCCTTTGCAGATGAATCATCCCGATTTTTTGCTCCGAGCACAGCAGCCATGGCGTTACGGGTAGCCAACGAAAACATCACACGAGTAAGGCCACTGCTGACCAGACTCACGCTGAGTAACACGCCTGTAGCCCAGGCAGCAGTCGACGGCCATCGCATGTAGCTCATCAGTCCCAATATCAGGGTGAATATCCCGTCGAGCAGAACCCAGATCGAGCCGTTGATTGGGCGCAACCGGAGAAACATCGCGATGTCGAAAATGCTCTCAAACAGAAACAGAGATGCGACCATCAAAGCAAGCGAAGCCACACCCACCACCGGCGATGCGATCAGGTACACACCAAACAAAACATAGGTGAACCCAATCATCAGTCTCCACACCAAACTACCAGCCCGATCAGCACGGTATTCAGTGATCAACTGCGCCATGCCTGCCAAGACGATCAGCCAGGCCACTAGAAGGTTGACCGAAACGGCTCCCAGAAGTAGCGATGCCCCTAGAATCCCTAAGAGGATGAGCGCAACGCCCCAGAGGATCGCTCGTGTCGAAGCCTGCCATGCGACTTCATTTGCGCATTGTGATATGCGACCCCCCACGGTTTGGACCACCTCCTAGGCCCTCGCGATTCCCGCACGCGCACTGCTGAAGCAATTCCAATCATGGGGCGACGCTCATTGGCGGCCCGACGAACGATGCGCGACAGCTGCCGGCTACTTCCGACAACGAGTGTTACTTTCCCAAATCTTGCGGGCGAACGGGTTTAATCAGCCGGTCAGAACGGAGTTCCTGGACATCCAGTTCTCCCTGCTTGTCTTTGTCCAATCTGTCAAACTCCTCTCCCATGAATCTCATCCATGCTTGCTTGGAAATCTTTCCGTTCTTGTCCGGCTCCATCAGAAGGATCAGATCTTTGACGGAATTCTCTCCAAGTGCGAGCTTATTTTGCGGCTTTGGCACACTTGCTTTCGATTGCGCGACGATGCCTTTGGGTACTAGCCAGAAAGAAACCAACATCGCGATGACGAATGTTGCGGACATGATCTTGGTGTGCTTCCACATATCGACCTCGATTCCACGTCTCGCGCTGATCAATGGAAGAATTGGGACAGTCTCGGCGAGAGGGACGTCCCCTTACGTCTTCTCGATTCGATTCAGAATTCAAAACGCAACGCCAGTTGCCCGGTGCGATTGCCCGCGTTCTCGGCGGTCTGCTGCGCTTCCAACACTCCAAACGTGCTCGGGCTGCTCACATTCGTTGCTGGTGGCGCGTAATTCGTGTGGTTGAGCACATTGGTGAAGGTTGCCTCAAATCGCATATGCATGTTTTCGCGAATAGCCATTGACTTCGCTAGTCCTGCACTTACCGCAACCGTCCCGGGCCCTTCTAGAATGCCGACCCCTGCATTCCCAATGCGCGCTGCACCGACCGGCGTCGGAGCAAATGCAGAGAGATTGAAATAATTACTGGGCGTCCGATGAGCAGGAATCGGGTTCGCCACAATATCCGGACGAACAATTGACCCAGCCAATTCGGGATCGGTGTTGGTTTGGTCAAACTGCGGGTTAATAGTGGCAGTCAGATAAGGCCCTGTTTCCAGGAGCGTGATTGTGTTCAGGCTCCAACCACCCAAAGCCCGGTTCAGCAAGCCAGACGAACTCGACCATTTCCTGCCCACTCCGAACGGCAGATCGTATGTTCCTGTCAGCAGAAAGCGCTGTCGCCGAGTACCGTCAACATTGCCTCGATCTGCGCTGATGTCGAAACGGTTTAAATATGCGAGTCCGTAGGCCGTTTCACCCGCAAAACCGGCTGGCGCGTCGCCCTGAGCGTCGCTGATGTTGTGGGCCCATGTATAGTTCGCGGAAAAGTACAAGCCTTTCGATGTTTTGTGAGTAGCTTCCACTTCCATGGCCTGATAGTTCGCGCCCCCATAATTCTGAGTTTCGTAGATCACGCCCCAATTCTGGAACGGAGCTCTAGGATCGACCACCGGGCTGGGAACATAAGGTTGTGCACTCGGCGCAATCTGGTTCCAGTTCACGGTTACATTTAGCCGGTAAGAGTTCATCCCCACGTAGCTCACCCGCAGAGCTGTGGTGGGCGTAAGTTCCCGCTCGATCGTGATATTCCACTGGGCCGACTGAGGGTCGCGGTATCGAGGATCGGTGGCCTGTTCGATGGTGCCGCCGCCGATCTGTACAAGTTGGCTCGCTGCGATGGTGTTGGGCCATTGGAAAACGGGTGCACCGCTGGGGCCAATGGAGTTCTGGTAGGTATGGACTGAGGCCTGTGGATTACTCTCATTGTTGTTCTGCAGTTGCCCCAAATTGATCACCGTGAAGATGCCGAAACCGGCGCGCACAACTGTTTTGTTGTCTTTGAATGGGCGAAACGCAACGCTGATGCGGGGATCAAGGTTGCGAAGGTAGGTTTGCCGAAGTCCCGGTGGCAAGCCTTCCTGCCCGTTGGACACGACGGGCGTGCATGGCATCGTGGTCGACGCAACGTACCCGGCGTCTGCCGGAGCCGAAAATCCCGGAGGCGCCGCATTACAGGCGTTAAAGGACTGTAAAAATGCGGGCACCGGACCGCCTAGCGCGTTGTATAGCACACTGTTGACGATGATTGCGTTCTTGAAGGGATCGAAATTGGCCTGGATTCCGTGTTGATCCACAAAAGGTGGGAGCCACTCCCAACGGAGGCCGGCATTTACCGTAAGGCGGCTATTCACTTGCCACTCATCTTGGCCATAGAGTCCCATTTCCGGACCTCCGGCGTTGTTTCGGGGACCAGTCACGGCAAAGTATGTCGTAGCCGGAAGGCCCTGCAAAAAATCGCCAAAGGTATTACCCGTCAATGCGCCATTGAAAGTGAACAGTCCGTAGTCGTCGGATGGCGTCTCGATCTCAGGCACCGCGAAGCGCACCCAGCGGTAGTCAATGCCCGTGCGAAACGTATGTTTGCCTCTGATGTATGTGAGGTTGTCGGTAATCTGCTTTGTACTGGAAAATGTGTTTCCCACGTGGTCTCTGCCGATCGGAGTGAAACCGGTACCGTTCGAAAAGTTGATCGAGGGAAAACCACCGTCAGTTGGGTGATGAGAAACATCCACATTCTGGAGGCCCAACTGGGAAATTGCAGCAGCGCCCTCAATGGGGAAATTCGGCGCCAAAAGAGTCTTCGTAAAGCCGAATCGGAACTCATTGAGCAAGTGTGGACCTATCGAATAGTTGTGGGAGACCAAGAAACTCCTGTCATGCTCGTGGTCCAGATCGTTGGGCAGAAGAGGGTTTACGACATTGGTCACCAAGTTCTTCCAGTTGAACCGCGCATAGACTTGTTGTTTCGAGTTGATAATCTGATCAATGCGTCCATCCATTCCATTCGTGCTGGACGGTATGGACTGCAGGTTCTCATAGTTGAAACTGCAGGTCGGAGTCAGCTGAGTGATGCAATTCACATTCGGCAGGGGATAATAATTGTTCAGCAAGGCCAGCGAAGAGGCATTCAAATTCGTGACCGTGCCGCCGCCAAGATCGCTAAGGTTGCCGTTTCGTTCTGATTGTGTAGGAACCAGGTATTGCTCGGGCTGCGCGGTCCTTCTCCGGTTGCCCTCGTAGTCGAAGAAGAAAAATGTCTTGTTCTTTCCGTTGTACAGTTTCGGAAGCACGAGCGGTCCGCCCACGCTGCCTCCAAAAGTGTTGAACCGCTTCGGTGCTTTCGTCGTGAAATTCAGGATCCTGGCATCGAGCGCGTCGTTCTGAAGATATTCAAACAAACTTCCGTGAAGGTCGTTCGTTCCTCCCTTTGTGGTAAAGGTCACGTCGCCAACTTGCGAAAACTCGGCGCCGTTGTTGAAGGCTGTAACCTTGAGCTCAGATATGCCTTCCGCAGAGGGATAAGGGTTACTTCCAGCTCCGCTCTGAAAGACATTTGCCGTGGAAATGCCGTCCACCGAGTAACCGACCATGTTTGCCGTAGCCCCCGCCAATGCAATGTTTCCCTGACTGTCCTGCTGTACATTGGCGGAGGTTGCCAGAGCCGCTAGGGGGCTAGTGGTGACGGCACGGAAGTTTAGCGGTAGCCGGCCAATGTCCTTGTTGTCTTTTGAATCAGCAATCACGCCGTTTTCCGTATTTACCGTCGCTACCGTATCGGAAACTTCTACTGTCTCGCTTTGACTCTTGATGTTCATGGTGACGTCTACTCTCAGAGACTGCCGGGCGGTCAGCTCTGCGGAGGCGATTTGAGAGTCTGCAAATCCTGGTGCCTGAACCGAGACGGCGTACTTGCCTGCCTTCAGATTTACAAACTCGAATGATCCGCTCTGGTCGGACGTGGTCGAGCGAGTGCTATTGTCGTCCAAGCTTCGTATTTGGACTGACGCCCCGGGCACAACAGCCTGCGTCTTGTCATGCACGACGCCTACGATAGTTCCAAAGGTTGATTGTCCTACCGCGGAGCAAACCATCAAGACAATTGCGGTTGCAATACCAGCAAACTTCCCACGCATCTTTCTCCTCCGCTAGAGTCCGTCTGTTATTGGCTTTCCCTAGACGAATCTCTTCGCAGCAACGACTTTATTTGGAGCTGGGTGAGGCAGGCATGAGGGGTTCATAAAATCTTCGTAAAGCAGGATCGAGTCTCGATTTTTCGTCCGGGGCTTGTCTTGATCGCTACTCGTTCCGCAAGAAATTGCCCCGCCACCCGATAAGGGTGGCAGGGCCATTCAACTACGGGGGAGGTTATTGCGCACAGAAGAAATCGGCGAACGCCTGCGCGTTCGGCGTTCCCACGCCAGTCACGTTGTCCCAGCCCCGAGTCGTATTCAGTCCGGGATCGCGATCACGACTGCGACGCGTGACACCCATTGCAAAACGACATCCGCATTTGCAGGACTGCTCTTTTGGTTCATTACTTCCTCCTGGGAAATTACATGAGGCCAATATCAGTTGCTCTGCTAATTGTTCCGCGGATACTTCTTAGATCGACATCTAAACCCGTTCTCGATTGTTCAAGCGCCAACTGCCTCTCACGCAGCGCGAGTCACTGGTCGCTCGTGTTCGCGCGGTTCAGATGTCGACTCTTCGCCGAAGCGGAGTCGCACGCGCACCCAGTATCCAATGCGACGAGTCTTGCGCTCTCTGCACAGCGCAACCAGAAATCGCACGTAAAATGAAATACCCGCCGCGCAGAGCAGCGTGATTGCCGTCGTCACGAACATTGCAGCCTCCGAGGTCGAACCTCGCTTACCCAGAAATGACTAGCCCCTGCAGTGGATACCAGAACCCATGAAGTTCGCATGAGTGGTCCATAAATTGTTTATAAGTGAGGGCAAGTGCTTGGAGATTGACCACATCAGGGCAGATGCATCTGGTCCTGTTGGAAGGAGGCTTTTCTTGTTGCACGACAAAATGTGCCAGGAATGCAGCCGGCTCCGACTAGGCGTTACTCACGGGGGAGGTCGTCCCTCAAGCCCCAATGCTCTCTGTTTCCTTGAATCGGTAGCCGATGTATGAGTCGGTGAGGATGTATTCAGGACTGGAAGGATCATCCTCTAGTTTTCGGCGCAGTTGGCGCACGAACGTGCGGAGATACTCGAGTTCGTTTCCGTATTCAGTTCCCCAGACGCTGGTGAGGAGGCGCGCATGAGTCAGTGGTTTGCCCGCATGCGACATGAGGCAATAGAGCAGATCAAACTCCTTGGGCGTGAGATGAACGATGGTGCCCGACTTCTTCACCAGACGGCGCTCGCGGTCCAGTTCGATCTCACCAATGGCAATGACCGTTGCGCTCTCACCTTGCGCTTGCCGGGATCGCCGAACCGCGGACCGGACTCGCGCGGTCAACTCGCCGACGTGAAAAGGCTTGGTGATATAGTCATCCGCACCAGCATCCAGGGCATCGATCTTGTCATCCTCGCTATCCCGAACCGTCAACATCAGAATGGGAAGGCCAGGGGATAGTCGGCGCAGATTGCGGCAGGCTTCGATGCCTCCCCTGCCAGGCATGTTGATGTCGAGCAACACCGCATCGTAGCGCTCGGCGCGAACGAACGATACCGCCTGTTCTCCGGAGGAGGCTTCCTCGATCTCAAAGCCGAGAGCACTCAGGGTCATGCGGAGGGCGCGGCGGATCGAGGCATCATCATCAACGAGCAGAACTCTACCTTGCAACGGACGCACACTCCCTCCCGATCACGGGAAGAGACAGAAAGAATGTGGTGCCTGTCACCTTGTCGCTGTTCACCCAAAGACTCCCGTGATGCGCTTCCGCAGTTCTCATTGCAACCGACAGACCAATTCCGCTTCCTGGGGCGCCATGCTTAGTCGCGGGACTACGATAAAAACGCTCGAAAATGTGCCGCTGCTCGCTTGGATCAATCGGGGAACCCTCGTTGTGCACCGAGACGACAGCCTTGCCGCTCTGCTCCAGGACAGAAATAGTGATGGGCGAATCAACGCCGGCATATTTTGCGGCGTTAACAATGAGTTCCGTAATCGTCATGGCAAGTAAGGGACGGTCGCCGGACACCATAAGATTTCCCACTCCGAGGGCTACGCGAATTGAGTGCTTACCTACTTGGTCGGAACACTCGGCGGCTATTTCTTCGATCAGCGGGCGGACCGCAACCTCCTCTAGGCGTGGCTCGATTGCTTTCGATTCGAGCTTCGCCATCTGCAGACAATGATTCGTTAACCCACTGAGCTTGTTGGCATGCTGGTCTATCAATCCGACAAGCTCTGCCTGAGATTCGGTGAGTTGCCCAGCCTCGATGAGTCCCGACGTCGACGCCAGAATTACGGTAAGCGGCGTCTTGAAGGCATGGGCGAGGGCATCGAGGACCGTGATGCGAAACTGCTCACTCTGGCGTTCGGCTTCAGCTTGCATTTCCTTCTCGAACGAGCGGGCTCTTTCAAAAGTGACGGTGACCAGTGACGCAATGGCATCGACCATGAGAGAAGTCAAACGGTCCCCAGAGAGTACCAAGGCGCCAAACGGCTTCGATCCGTGGTGGAGTACGCGTTGCCATTTAGAGTGGTTTTGGCATTCGCCATTTGCATTTTGAACATATGCACTTCGAGCCAACTCTTCGTATTCTTGGGTCCAGTTTCCGGCGGTGTACAGTCGAGGAACTGTGGCATCAAAAATCACCACCGCGTCGGCCCCAATGTTTTTCTGAATCAGGGATGCAATCTGCAATCCGGGCGGTTCTCGCCGATTCAGCGTCAGGATGCTGCGGCTGAAATCATAGAGCCGGGCGGCATTGTCGTGGAGCAGTACGGCTCTCCGTTTTTGGTTTTGTGCCTGAGTGGAAAGTTGACTGACAATCAGCGCGGTCAATTCAAAGACTGCGAGGGCCACCCAATTGTGAGGGTCGGAGACATAAAAGCTCAGAATTGGTGGAGCGAAGAAAAAGGCCAAACAGGCTACCGCTGCAAAAGACGTCGCGGTGGCTTGCCAGAAGCCGAACCAGAGGGTAATAAAAAGGACGATCAGGATATCGAGAGAAGCGGCTGCGGAAAGATTGAAGTGCAGGCGATACGCAGAAAAGCTAACAAGAAGGACTACAGTCGATCCAATGGCCGCTCCGCGGAAGGGTCGAAGCACCGTGCTCACTCTCGCGCTGGTCATGTTGCAGCCTACTTTTCTGTCGTCACTGCCCTCGCTGTCGCCGCTCGCTTGGACGACGTTAATTCGCACAATCATTCGGGCGACACACGTACTCCCCGATATTGATTAGACTTGAAGTGAGATGATTTCGGCATGAGGACTTCATAAATGGTTCGTAAAGCCACCCTGTCGACCTCAAGTTAACTATTGCGCCCTAATCTGAAAGGCGACAGACTTTCTGCCCCGATTAGAGCCACCTGTCAGAAGAGGCTGTCTGAGTATTTGATGTGGCAGCCCGCCTCCGCAGTTAGGACTGCATCGATTACCATTTGGGCACTTTTCGGAGCAGGATTGACATGGAATCGTTTTGGAAGGACGGGCGGCAAGGAAATGTGAAAGCTTCAGCACGAGGCTCTCCGCAAGACGAACCTCATCACGCTCTCCTTCGATCATGCTTGGCCGCAAGATGGTGAGCGACCGGAACCCGATCTCCCGAACATCTCTTTCGAGTTCGCCTTTCACTTTTGTGTACAGAAGAGGCGAATCAACGGATGCGCCCATGGCCGAAACGAGCGCGAAGATCTGCGTGCCTGCTTGGTGAGCTCGCCGAGCGATGAACAACGGCAGATCGTGATCGATTGAACGAAAGGCTTCTTTCGATTCGGCCTTCTTGATCGTCGTGCCGGTCGCGCAGATCGCGGCATCGGGCTCCCAGCTTGCCACGTCTGGCAGCAGTAGTTCCAACTTTGGGGCCACCGGGTTCACGAGTTGGTCCTGCCTACTCAGTGGTTTTCGGGTTGGCGCAATGACCTGTGTGACCGAGGGCCGTACCAGAGCCTGCGCCAATGCGTTCCGACCGACCAACCCCGTCGCTCCGAGAATCAAGATATTCATACCGAACACCTTATTATGCGTACTGTCCCCGGTGATAATTCACATGAGCTGCAGGCGTTGGGCCGACTTCGTTCCCGGAACATCCACTCCCCTGGGATTGCCAGTAGGTTTTCGATGTTTCGCTCAATGCTCCTTACCGAAGAGAGGTACTCTGAAAGTGGACTAGCTTGATCGACTGCCCTTTCTGCACATACACGGCAATCAGTCGAAAGTGAGAACGACTCTCCATTCCATTCCGTGAACTGACCGCTTGGCTTTCGGCCGTCAACACCGCGGTTGATCCGTACATCCGCACCTCAGTCTGACCAAGTTCGATCGAATGAAAGCGCAACCCACCACTCCGCAGGTCTTGCAACACCTCCTGCTTGTTCAGCACGGAACCATCCGGTCGCACCAGCATGTAGTCGCCCGCGTAAAGCCCTTCGAGAGTAGCGTAGTCCTGCTCCTTCAGTGCGCAATTGAAAATGTCCGTGTGGATGCTCAATATCTCCTCTGCCGTCATGCGATTTCCTCACCTCTTGTTCCGGGCTGACCTAACGGGTTATGCCGTCGTCCGTCTGTGTTAAACCGTTTGCGGCGGCCGCGCGGACGGCCACCGCCTTGGATTCAATCTGCGGAGAAGAAGCGTGCGGCCTCTTCGGCGAACTGTTCATAAAACTGAAAGTGGGAGCCGTGCCCGGAATCCGGATAAAGGATCAACCGAGCATCCGGTAGATGTTGCTGAAGGATGTAGGAATTGATGGTCGGCACCATGATGTCGTTCTTGCCGTTGACGACGAGCGTGCGCTGCTTGATCTTCTTCAAATCGCCGTAGCGGTCGGTCGCGGGGATCACACCCCATTTAGCCAGAGCCACGAGTTGAGCCTTGGCGACCTCGGGCCCCGTTTCTGGCTCTCGGTCCAGCTTTCGCGCGGCGATCCGCTCGAGCCAAGCCTTGCCCGCCGCGTAACTCGCCGGGCTCTTCGAAAAAAACAGATCCAGGGTGCGGCCCTGGATGGTGCTGTCCGGACGATTGACGATGTCCATCACCTCGCGCGAAAATCCCTGCATGCCTTCGCCGCCCGAAGGGCCGGTGCCCACGAGTAGGATGCGCCGCACCAGTCGGGGCGCGTCAAGCACGAACTGCTGCGCGATCATGCCCCCGATCGAGAAAGCGAACAGATCGATCTCCTTCAGGCCGCGCGCCTTGACGAAGGCGATGAGGTCGGCCGCGGTCGCGGGGATCGAGTCCGGCATCTCGCCACCCGAACGACCGACACCCCGATAATCGACCAGGATCACTGGGCGGTCTTGCGCCAAGCGGTTGGTGTGGATCGGATCGAAATTGTTCATCGTGCCGGTGAAATGCTGAAAGCACACCACCGGCGGGGCGCCTTCCTTGCCGAAATGCCGGTAGGCGAGGCTCACACCGCCGATATCCTGGAACTGGGTCGGCGCGGTTTCGCTGAGATTGACGTTCGACATGGTTGTTCTCCTGCGATGTGGATTGCGTCGCCAAGTCAGCGGCGGCGCACAATTGCGTCACCGGCCGTTCAGCGAACTCGCGGCGGGGCGGGGCGCCGATTTCTTTCCACCCAAGACTTT
>Ga0209169_10001716_pt1 | contig 13315 bp, 8 predicted proteins | sample HubBroMetageWRM4_FD_188346 | JGI IMG/M metagenome (GOLD analysis project Ga0209169, IMG submission 188346) | Warmed soil microbial communities from the Hubbard Brook experimental Forest, New Hampshire - Hubbard Brook CCASE Soil Metagenome WRM 4... | ecosystem: Environmental > Terrestrial > Soil...
GAAGGGGCAGAACGGGAAGGGGCAGAACGGGAAGGCCGGCGTTACTCCGGGGCGAGCCAGAGCACGCCGAGTGGCGGGAGGGTAATGGTGGCCGAGGCGGGCCGGCCGTGCCAGGGCTCCGGCACGGCCTCGACGCCGCCCAGGTTGCCGACGCCGCTGCCGCCGTAGATCTCCGCGTCGGTGTTGAGAACCTCCCGCCAGTGACCCGCCTGGGGCAGGCCGACCCGGTAGGCCAGGTGCGGCGACGCGGAGAAGTTGGCGATGCAGGCGAGGGTGCCGTCCTGCGCGGCAGGGGAGGCGGCGAAGCGCAGGAAGGACAGCACGTTGCCCTGGGCGTCGTTGGCGTCGATCCAGCCGAACCCCTCGGGCACCGTGTCGAGCTGCCACAGCGCGGGGCTGCGGCGGTAGATCGCGTTCAGGTCCCTCGACAGCCGCTGCACGCCGCGGTGGACGGGGTACTCAAGCACCCACCAGTCCAGCCCGTTGTCCGCCGACCACTCGCTGACCTGGCCGAATTCCGACCCCATGAAGAGCAGCTGCTTGCCGGGGTGGGCCCACATGTAGCCGAGCAGGCTGCGCAGCCCGGCGAACCTGCGCCACTCGTCGCCGGGCATCTTGCCGACGAGCGAGCCCTTCCCGTGCACCACCTCGTCGTGCGAAAGCGGCAGGATGAAGTTCTCCGAGAACGCGTAGATGAGGGAGAACGTGATCTCGTTGTGGTGGTACTGCCGGTAGATCGGGTCCTGGCTCAGGTAGGCGAGCGTGTCGTGCATCCAGCCCATGTTCCACTTGAAGCCGAACCCGAGCCCGCCCAGGTACACCGGCCTGCTGACCCCGGGCCAGGCGGTGGACTCCTCGGCGATCGTCACGATGCCGGGCACGCGCTTGTAGCAGGTGGCGTTGACCTCCTGCAGGAACGAGACGGCCTCCAGGTTCTCCCGGCCGCCGTACTCGTTCGGGGTCCACTCGCCGTCCTTGCGCGAGTAGTCCCGGTACAGCATGGACGCGACCGCGTCCACCCGCAGGCCGTCGACGTGGAACTCCTCGAGCCAGTAGACGGCGTTGGCGACGAGGAAATTGCGCACCTCGCTGCGGCCGAAGTCGAAGACGAGCGTGCCCCAGTCGGGCTGCGTGCCGCGCTTCGGGTCCGCGTGCTCGTACAGCGGGGTGCCGTCGAACTGCGCGAGCGCCCACTCGTCCCGGGGGAAGTGCGCGGGCACCCAGTCGAGCAGCACGCCGATGCCGGCCTGGTGCAGCGCGTCGACAAGGAAGCGGAAGTCGTCCGGGCTGCCGAACCGCGATGTCGGCGCGTAGTACGAGGTGACCTGGTAGCCCCACGAGCCGCCGAACGGGTGCTCGGCGACCGGCAGGAACTCCACGTGCGTGAAGCCCAGGTCGGTGACGTACTCGACCAGCTCAACCGCCAGCTCCCGGTAGGAAAGCCCGAGCCGCCACGAGCCCAGGTGCACCTCGTAGATGCTCATCGGCTCGCGGGTCGCGACCTGCTTCGCCCGCTCGGTCAGCCAGTCGGCGTCCGCCCATGCGTGCCGTGAGGTGTACACCACCGACGCGGTGGCGGGCGGCCGCTCGGTGGCGGTCGCGAGCGGGTCGGCCTTCTCCCGCCAGACCCCGTCCCTGCCGCAGATCGCGTACTTGTACCTGGCGCCGTCGCCCACGCCGGGGATGAACAGCTCCCACACCCCGGACCCGCCGAGCGAGCGCATCGGGTACGCGCGGCCGTCCCAGTAGTTGAAGTCACCGGTGACCCGGACGCCGCGGGCGTTCGGCGCCCAGACGGCGAACGAGGTCCCGGTGGCGTGACCGAACTCCCGCACGTGCGCGCCGAGCACCCGCCACAGCTCCTCGTGCCTGCCCTCGACGATCAGGTGCAGGTCGAACTCGCCGAGCGTGGGCAGGTAGCGGTACGGGTCCTCGGCCAGGATCTCGCCCTCGTGCGCGCCGGAGTAGGAGGTGGCGAGCCGGTAGTCAGGCACCTTCTGCTCATCAGGCAGCGTGACGGTGAAGACGCCCTGGTGCAGGTGCGTCATGGGTATCCTGCGGCCGTCGTCGAGCACCAGCGTGACCGACCTGGCCAGCGGGCGCAGCGCGCGCACGGTGATCCCGTCAGGCCCGGGATGCGCGCCGAGCACCGAGTGCGGGTCGTGGTGCTGGCCGGCGACTACCCGGTCGATCTCACCCTGGCTGATTTCGTTGTCTGGCATGACCTACCACTCGGCGAGGGAATCCAGCGGGATGGGCAGCCAGGAAGGCCGGTTCCTGGCTTCGTATATGACCTCGTAGACCGCCTTGTCCAGCACCAGCGCCCGGAGCAGCACCGAGTTCTGTTCCGGGTCGATGCCGCCGGCCGCGGCGTAGCCCGCGCAGAACGCGTCGCTGTTGCGCCGGACCCAGTCGCTGGCCGCGACGGCGAGATTGTCTCGTTCCGGATGGGTGAGCAGCTGGTGCCTGGCAGCGTATTCGAACGAGCGGAGCATGCCGGCCACGTCCCGCAGCGGCGAGGAGCGGGCCCGGCGCAGCGCGAGCGGGCTCGCGGGCTCGCCCTCGAAGTCCAGCACGATCCAGCCGGTCTGGGTCCGCATCACCTGGCCCAGGTGGTAGTCGCCGTGCACCCGCTGCGCGGGCACCGGGTCGAGTATCTTGGCCAGGTTGGAGTAGGCGGTGCCGATCATGTCCGCGTGCCTGCCGAGCTCGGGCACCGCCGCGATGGCCATGTCCAGCCGCCGGTACATCTGCTCGGCCATCTCGCGCAGCGCCTCGGGCTCGAGCTCGGAGATCCCGAACGCGTCGGCCAGGTCCGCGTGCACCTGCGCGGTGGCCACGCCGAGCCGCTCGGCCTCGCCGGCGAAGTCGCCGCCGGCCTCGGCCGCCAGCGCGCCCTGCGTGGCGTACAGGTCGCGCACGCTGGTCGCGGCCAGCGCCCAGCCGTCGGAGGCGGCGCGCAGGTAGCGGGACATGATCGCGAGCACGGTCGCCGCGCCGTCGATCTTCGTCTCGATCCAGCCGTAGGGCTCCGCCACGTGGGTCGAGCCCAGCTCGGCCAGCGCCGCGCTCACCTCGAGGTCCGGGTTCGGGCCGGGGGCGATCCTGCGGAACACCTTGAAGATCGCGGCCTCGCCGAACACCAGGCTGGTGTTGCTCTGCTCCCCGGTGAGCACCAGGCTGTCCAGGCCGCCCTCAGTGCCGGAGTCACCGGCGGTACCGGCGGCCCAGTCGAAGTCGGCGCCAGGCACCCGGCAGAAGCGCAGCGTGCCCACGGTGCGTTCGGCCACGATCGCCTCAAGCAGCGTGCTGGTCAGGTCGCTGTCGTGCAGGCCGTCGTAGAGCTGCAGGCCGTCCTGCGAGCCGATCCGTACGTGCCGCAGCCGGGCGGGCAGCCGGGCGCGCAGGCCGACGAAGAGCTGGTAACAGTCGGACGTGGCACCGTGCGAGACGGTGACGATCAGGTGCCGCAGGCCGGGGTCGCCCGGCACGATCTCGGTGTCTGCCAAGACAGCGAGATCATGGACGGTTCGCCCCTTGCCCGCGAACCATCGCTGTTTCACCAGCCATGTTGCCAGTACGTCTTCGAAGGTCATTATCCTGGCCTACCCCATCCCCCTCGTCGTACTCGGCATCCGCGCCCTGTTGGATTGCATAGCAGATATTCCAGGACATCGGACGCGCTGTCCAGCGCGGGCGAGCAGCGGCCCCGGCACGCGAAGGACGCTACTGTACGGCCGGCCCGGCGGCGCCCCGCTCCTCGCGGGCGGCGGGCAGCTGGAACCAGTAGAACCCGTGGCCGGGCAGCGTCAGCAGGTAGCTGAGCTCGCCGATCCTGGGGAACACCACCCCGCCCACGCACTCCACCGGCGTGACGCCGATGAACCTGCGCAGGTCGAGCTCGACCGGCTGCGGGAACCTGGACAGGTTGTTGACGCACAGGATGCGGTCCGAGCCGTCGGAGTCGCCGTCCGCGGATTCGGCAGGCAGCCGGACGAAGGCGAGCACGCTCGGGTTGGAGGAGTTCAGCTCCTCGTACACGCCCGTGCCGAAGACCGGGTGCCGCTTGCGGATCTCGATCATCCGCCTGGTCCAGTGCAGGAACGAGGCGGGGTTGCGCTGCTGGGCCTCCACGTTCAGCGCCTGGTAGCCGTAGATCGCGTCCATGATCGGCGGCAGGTACAGCCGCTGCGGGTCGGACTGGGAGAAGCCGCCGTTGCGGTCCGGCGTCCACTGCATCGGCGTCCGCACGCCGTCCCTGTCGCCCAGCCAGATGTTGTCGCCCATGCCGATCTCGTCGCCGTAGTACAGCACCGGCGAGCCGGGCAGCGACATCAGCAGCGCGGTGAACAGCTCGAGCTGGTTCCTGTCGCCGTCGAGCAGCGGGGCCAGCCGCCGCCGGATCCCGATGTTCGCCTTCATCCTGGGATCCTTGGCGTACTCGGCGTACATGTAGTCGCGCTCGTCGTCGGTGACCATCTCGAGCGTCAGCTCGTCGTGGTTGCGCAGGAAGATCCCCCACTGGCAGCCTGCCGGGATCGGCGGGGTCTGGGCCAGGATCTCCGAGATCGGGTAGCGCTGTTCCCTGCGCACCGCCATGAAGATGCGCGGCATCAGCGGGAAGTGGAACGCCATGTGGCACTCGTCCCCGCCGGTCTCCGGGTCGCCGAAGTACTCGATCACGTCGGCGGGCCACTGGTTCGCCTCGGCGAGCAGCACCCGGTCCGGGTAGAGCTTGTCCACCTCCGTCCGGACCCGCCTGAGGTACTCGTGGGTCTCCTTGAGGTTCTCGCAGTTGGTGCCCTCGCGCTCGTACAGGTACGGCACCGCGTCCAGCCGGAACCCGTCGATGCCGAGGTCCAGCCAGAACCGCAGCACCTCGATCATCGCGTCCTGCACGCGCGGGTTCTCGAAGTTGAGGTCCGGCTGGTGGGAGAAGAACCGGTGCCAGTAGTACTGGCCGCGGACCGGGTCGAAGCTCCAGTTGGACTGCTCGGTGTCGACGAAGATGACCCGGGCTCCCGGGTACTTGTCGTCGGTGTCCGACCACACGTAGAAGTCGCCGAACGGCCCGTCGGGCTCGCTGCGCGACGCCTGGAACCACGGGTGCTGGTCGCTGGTGTGGTTCATGACGAGGTCGGCGATGACCCGGATGCCCCGCTTGTGTGCCTCGTCGACCAGCGTGACGAAGTCGCCGATGTTCCCGTACTCGGGCAGCACGGCCATGAAGTCGGAGATGTCGTAGCCGCCGTCGCGCAGCGGCGAGGAGTAGATCGGCAGCAGCCAGATGCAGTCGATGCCGAGCCACTCCAGGTAATCGAGCCGGGAGATCAGCCCGCGCAGGTCGCCGGTGCCGTCGTCGGTCGAGTCCTTGAAGCCGCGGATGAGTACCTCGTAGAACACCGCGCGCTTGTACCACTCAGGGTCTTGGCCGATGGAGAACGATTCAGTGATCGCCTCGTGATGTTCTGTCACTGCCGGAACTCCTGGGTCGTGCCGGTAAGCGTAGTGTCTAACCAGCCGGGGTAACGGTGAAGATATGGGCGGGCCGTGTCGCCGGGTCAAGGCGCACGTAGCTGGCGGGGCCCCACCGATAGGACTCGCCGCTCAGCTCGTCCGTCACGGTGAAATCGCCGTCCAGGCCGAGCGCGGGCATGTCCAGCCAGACCGTCGCCTCCCGGACCTGGTAGGGGTCCAGGTTGACGACCACCAGTACGGTGTCATCCCCCTGCTTTCCCGGGATCTTAGCGATCCGTTTGGAAAAACACATCAGCTCCGGCTGGTCGACATGGTGGAAGCGCAAATTTCGCAGCCAGTGCAGGGCCGGGTGCGCCCTCCTGATCCGGTTCAGCTCGGTGATGTAGCCGGCAATGCCGATGCCCTCGCGGGCGGCCGCCGCCCAGTCGCGGGGCCTGTACTGGTACTTCTCCGAATCCATGTACTCCTCGCTGCCCGGCCTCAGCGGTACGTTCTCGCCCAGCTCATATCCAGAGTAAATACCCCAGGTCGGGGAGAGCATAGAGGCCAGCACCGCGCGGATCTTGAACGCGGCGATGCCGCCGTGCTGCAGGTAGGCGTGCAGGATGTCCGGGGTGTTGGCGAAGAAGTTGGGCCGCATGTACGCGGCCGCGTCGCCGGCCAGCTCGCGCAGGTACTCGGTCAGCTCCCAGGCGCCGTTCCGCCAGGTGAAGTACGTGTAGGACTGGTGGAAGCCGATCTTCCCCAGGGTGTGCATCATGGCCGGGCGGGTGAACGCCTCGGCCAGGAACAGCACGTCGGGATCGGTTGACCGGATCTCGGCGAGCAGCCGCTCCCAGAACCGCAGCGGCTTGGTGTGCGGGTTGTCGACGCGGAAGATCCGCACCCCGTGGTCCATCCACAGCCGGACCACCCGCAGCACCTCCGCGTAGATGCCCTCGGGATCGTTGTCGAAGTTCAGCGGGTAGATGTCCTGGTACTTCTTCGGCGGGTTCTCGGCGTAGGCGATGGATCCGTCCGCCCTGGTGGTGAACCACTCCGGGTGCTCCTTCGCCCACGGGTGGTCAGGCGAGGCCTGCAGTGCCAGGTCGATCGCGACCTCCATGCCGAGTTCCCGGGTCCGGCCGACGAACGCGTCGAAGTCGGAGAACGTGCCGAGGTCCGGGTGCAGCGAGTCGTGCCCGCCGTCAGGGGAGCCGATCGCCCACGGCGAGCCGGGATCGCCGTCGTCGGCCGACAGCGTGTTGTTCGGCCCCTTCCTGAACGTGCTGCCGATCGGGTGCACCGGCGGCAGGTACACCACGTCGAAGTCCATCGCGGCGATCGCGTCCAGGCGGCCGGCCGCGGTCCGCAGCGTGCCGGAGACCGGCGGCCCGCCGCCGGCCGGTTCAAGCACGGCCCCCTCGGACCGCGGGAAGAACTCATACCACGACCCGAACAGCGCCCGCTCCCTGTCCACGAACACGGTCAGCGGCCGCGACCTGGTCAGCAGGTCGCGCAGCGGCCACCTGGCCAGGATCTCGGCCACGGCAGGATCCTCGGTCGCCGCCAGCCGGTCCCACGGCCCGAACGCGCGGTCGCGCATCCGTGCCGCGACCCCGCGCAGCGTGGTGCGGGCCGCCGCCGGGCGGCTGGCACCCGGCGGCTGCGGGATCCGCCGCGCGGCGCGCTCGAACAGCAGCGCGCCCTCGGTCAGCATCAGCTCCACGTCCTGGCCGGCCGGGATCTTGATCTCCGCGTCATGGTGCCAGCTCGCGATCGGGTCGGCCCACGCCTCGACGTAGAACCGCCACAGTCCCTCGGCGGTCACCGTCACGTCTGCGCCGTACCTGTCGGTGCCCGGCGCGAGCTCGCGCATGCGCACGACGGGCCCGGTCTGGCGCGCGGGGTCCCGCAGCACCGCGCCGACGCCGATCAGGCCGTGGCCCTCGCGGAAGACTGTGGCGCTGACCTGGAAAGTCTCGCCTTTGACCGCCCTGGCAGAGCGGCGCCCGCAGTCCACCGCGGGCTCGACGTCAACGATGGGGATTCGTCCGATCACGTCAGTCACGCTACCGAGCCACGGGCATTTGATGCCAGAGTGGGCCGGCTTTAGTGCAACGCCCGGGGAACGTCCCGCGTCCGCCGCGCGGCGGCCGAGCGGGCGCGGGAGGATTACCACTGCTCGTTCGGCATAAAATGAATTGGTTTTCACCCTTTTGGGCACGAGCAGCCGATCCTTTGTCGGCGATTCGGTTCTGCATCGGGGCGCGGACCAAATAAGGTTCGGGCCGTGAGAGCCATTCGCCGATTCACCGTCCGCGTCGCCCTGCCCGAGCCGCTGGCCCCGCTGTACGGCCTGATGCTGAACCTGCGCTGGTCATGGCACGCCCCGACGGCGCAGCTTTTCGAGTCGATCGACCCCGCCGCCTGGCAGGCCTCGTCCGGCGAGCCGATCGCCATGCTCAGCGCGCTGCCGCCGGCCCGGATCGCCGCGCTCGCGGCGGACGGCGAGTTCCTTGACCGGCTGCGCGCCGCGGACGCGGACCTGCGCCAGTACATGTCCGATCCGCGCTGGTACGCGGCGGCCGGCGCGGCCAAGGCGGGTCCCGCGGCGGTCGCGTACTTCTCGCCCGAGTTCGGCATCACCGCCGCGCTGCCGCAGTATTCCGGCGGGCTCGGCATCCTGGCGGGCGATCACCTGAAGTCGGCGAGCGACCTCGGCGTGCCGCTGATCGGGGTCGGGCTGCTGTACCGGCACGGGTACTTCACCCAGTCGCTGTCCGCCGACGGCTGGCAGGCCGAGCGCTACCCGGCGGGCGACCCGAACGGGCTGCCGCTCGAGCTGCTGCGCGACGCCGGCGGTGCCGCGGTGCACGTGGCGGTCGGCCTGCCCGCGGGCAGGCAGCTGTCCGCCCAGGTCTGGGTTGCCCAGGTGGGGCGGATCCCGCTGCTGCTGCTCGACTCCTACATGGAGGAGAACGAGGCCGACCTGCACGAGGTCACCGACCGGCTGTACGGCGGCGGCAGCGACCACCGTTTCCTGCAGGAACTGCTGCTCGGCATCGGCGGGACCCGGGCGGTGCGGGCGTTCTGCGCGCTGACCGGGCATCCGGAACCCGAGGTGTTCCACACCAACGAGGGCCACGCCGGGTTCCTCGGCCTGGAGCGGATCCGCGAGTACGCCGAGCAGGGGCTCAGCTTCGAGGAGGCCATCGAGGTCTGCCGGGCCGGCACGGTGTTCACCACCCACACCCCGGTGCCGGCCGGCATCGACAGGTTCGACCGCGACCTGGTGAAGGAGCACTTCGACGGCAGCCCGCTGCTGCCGGTGGACCAGGTGCTCGCGCTCGGCGCGGAGACCTACCCGGGCGGCGATCCCGACGTGTTCAACATGGCCGTGATGGGCATGCGGCTGGCCCAGCGGGTCAACGGGGTCTCGCTGCTGCACGGCCAGGTGAGCCGGGAGATGTTCGCGGGCCTGTGGCCAGGGTTCGACACCACCGAGGTGCCGATCGGCTCGATCACCAACGGCGTGCACACCCCCACCTGGGTGGCGCCGGAGATCCTGCTGCTGACCGGCGCCTCGCCGGACGAGGCGGAGGGCTGGGACTGGGCGCAGGCCGCCACCGCCCCCGCCGGGGAGCTGTGGCGGGCCAGGCACCTGCTGCGCGCGCGCCTGGTCGCCGAGACCAGGCGGCGGCTGCGCGCCTCCTGGCGGCAGCGCGGCGCGTCCGGGGCCGAGCTCACCTGGATCGACGACGTGCTGGACCCCGACGTGCTCACGATCGGGTTCGCCAGGCGGGTCCCGTCCTACAAGCGGCTCACGCTGATGCTGAACGATCCCGAGCGGCTCAGCCAGCTGCTCAACGACCCCGCGACGCCGCTGCAGATCATCGTCGCGGGCAAGGCGCACCCGGCCGACGTGGGCGGCAAGGCGCTGATCCAGCAGATGGTCAAGTACGCAGACTCCCCGGACGTGCGGCGCCGGATCGTGTTCCTGCCCGACTACGACATGGCGATGGCGCACGCGCTCGTGCAGGGCTGCGACGCCTGGCTGAACAACCCGCTGCGCCCGCTTGAGGCGTGCGGCACCTCGGGCATGAAGGCGGCGCTGAACGGCGGGCTGAACATCTCGGTCCGCGACGGCTGGTGGGACGAGTGGTACGACGGCGGGAACGGCTGGGAGATACCGTCCGCCGACGGCGTGGAGGACCCGGTGCGGCGCGACGAGCTTGAGGCGCTCGCCCTGTACGAGCTGCTCGCCAAGTCGGTGACGCCGCTGTTCTACGACAGGGACGCCGAGGGGATCCCGCTTGGCTGGGTGGAGCGGATCAGGCACACGCTGCGCTCGCTCGGCCCCAAGGTGCAGGCCGAACGCATGGTGCGCGAGTACACCTCGACGCTGTACGTGCCCGCGGCCGACGCCTCGCGCGCGCTGGCGGGACCCGCCGGCGACTGGGAGCCGGCCCGCGAGCTCGCGGCGTGGAAGAGGCGCGTGATCGACGCGTGGCCCGGGGTGCGGATCGAGCACGTCGAGGCGGAGGCCGCCGGGCAGCGGCTCGGCTCGGCGCTCGCCGTCCGGGTCTCCGTCACCCTCGGCGACCTGACCCCGCAGGACGTGACGGCCGAGGTGGTGTACGGGCGGCCAGACGATGACGACGACATCGTCCAGCCCGGCTACGCGACGCTGGCCGCCGAGCCGGGCTCCGGCGCCGGCAATTCCGTGCGGTACTCCGGCGAGGTGCCGCTGGACCGGCCGGGGCCGTTCGGCTACACGGTGCGGGTGCTGCCGCAGCACGCGCTGCTCGACAGCCGGGCCGAGCTAGGGCTCGTCACGTTCCCGCAGGCACCGGCCGGCATGACGAACGGCGACCTGCGTTAGGGTGCTGGGATGAGCGAGTTCGTGCGGCTGGAGGTCGCCGACGGTATCGGCACGATCCGGCTGGACCGGCCGAAGGTCAACGCGCTGAACGATCAGGTCACCGCCGAGCTGGCGATCGCCGCAGGCGCGGTCGCCGCCTCCGACGAGGTCCGCGCGGTGATCATTTACGGCGGCCCGAGGGTGTTCGCGGCCGGCGCGGACATCGGCGAGATGGCCGAGGCGGACTACGCCACGATGGCCAGCAGGTCGACCCGGCTGCAGGCCGCCCTGGGGCTCATCGCGGCAATTCCCAAGCCGGTGGTCGCGGCGATCACCGGGTACGCCCTCGGCGGCGGGCTCGAGCTCGCGCTGACCGCCGACTTCAGGGTCGCGGGCGAGTCCGCGAAGCTCGGCCAGCCGGAGATCCTGCTCGGCGTGATCCCGGGGGCCGGAGGGACGCAGCGGCTGCCCCGCCTGGTCGGCCCCGCGAAGGCCAAGGACATCGTCTTCTCCGGCCGCCAGGTCGGCGCCGCGGAGGCGCTCGCGATCGGCCTCGCGGACCTGGTCGTGCCGGATGCGGAGGTGTACGACGCCGCGCGGGACATGGTGGCCAGGTACGCGACCGGCCCCGCGCTCGCCCTGCGCGCCGCCAAGCAGGCCATCGACCACGGCCTCGACGTCGACCTGGCCACCGGCCTGGAGATCGAGCGGGTCCACTTCGCCGCCCTGTTCGGCACCGAGGACCAGCGCACCGGCATGCGCAGCTTCCTAGACTCCGGCCCAGGCAAGGCCACCTTCACCGGCCGCTGAGCGCGCCGGCCGTCATCGTGGATCGTTACTGCCCCTCTGGGGGAAGTTTTGATCCACGATCTTCTCAGTTCCCCGCGACTAGCTTGCGCAGGGCCTGGGCGGCCTGGGCGTTTTCCTTGGCGTAGGTGACGAGGGCGCCGGCCAGCGCGGTAGCCCACTCGCCGACGGGCACGGTCTTCCTGGACAGCACCACGCCGCGCACCGACTGGCAGATCTCGGCGACCGGCTGGCCGTTGCGGACGGCCAGGGTCATCTGCTGTTCGCCGAGCCGCGCCACGACCTTGGAGATCTCGCCGGGCCTGCCGCGCATCCGGTCGGACATCGTCCGCTCCCGCTCCACCGAGACGCAATCGCTTGGCAGCGCCTCGCCCAGCGACTGGGCAAGCACCCGGGCGTAGATCGCCACGTCCGTGCTGTCGGCCCGCAACGCGGCGGTCACCAGGTCCAGCGAGAGTGCGTCATTCTGCTCAGTCATTCGGTCAGCCCTAGCGTCGGCCCCGCAGTGTGGATATGCCGCGATTCTAGTGCGCCGCCGGTCAGCGCGGGCCGGCCGACTTGCGGCGAGGCCGGCCGGGGCGGGCGGCCGCCGCGCCCGTCGAGCCGTTACACATTCGTATCCACCCCAACAGGCCATCTGTTTCGTACTCTAGATTCCGCGATGCCTGCGACGGAACGACTGCCACGCACCCTCGGCCCGTATCGCCTTCAGGACCGCCTCGGGGAAGGCGGCATGGGGGTAGTTCACCTCGCCCAGGCTCCGGACGGCGGCCTGGTCGCGGTCAAGGTGCTGAACCCCCGCGGCGATGACGTCAACGGCCGCCGCCGCCTGGCCCGCGAGGTCGAGACGATGCGCCGGGTGCGCAGCCCGTACGTGGCCGAGGTGCTTGACGCGGACGTGGCCGGCGAGTTCCCCTACATCGTCACCAGGTTCGTGCCGGGACCCACGCTCGAGCAGCTGGTGCGCGGCCGCGGGCCGATGTCCGCCGCGGGCCTGCGCAGGCTCGCCTGCGGCACGGCGCAGGCGCTGGCCGCGATCCACGCGGCGGGCGTGGTGCACAGGGACCTGAAGCCGGGCAACGTGATGCTCACCGACGACCGCCCGGTGGTGATCGACTTCGGCATCGCGCAGGCCGGCGACGCGACAAGCCTGACGCTGACCGGCCTGGTCATGGGCACGCCCGGGTACCTCGCGCCCGAGGTCATCGAGGGAGAGCCGAGCGGTCCCGCCTCCGACGTGCACTCCTGGGGCGCGACGATGGCGTACGCGGCGACCGGCCGCGCGCCGTTCGGCTCGGGCACCTACGAGACGATCTTCTACCGCATCGTCTCCGGCCGCGCCGACCTGACCGGCGTCCCGGCGCCGTTCGTGCCGCTGATCTCCGCGGCGCTGGCCAAGGACCCCACCCACCGCCCGACCGCCGCCTGGCTGAGCGCCCAGGCCAACGCCGTAGACCTCTCGGCCCCCGCCCCGCCGCCCGCCCCCGGACCGGCGCCAGGACCCGGACCGGCGCCCGGACCCGCCCCCGCGCCCGCCTCGTGGCCCGCGCCCTCCCAGTGGTCCGCGGCCCCGGCGCCCAACCAGGCCGCGCGAGACGTCGGCGACCTGCTGCCGCCCGTCGACTACGGCCGGGGCCGCGCCCGCACGCAGGGACCCGCGCAAGCACCCGCGTCGCCGCAGGGCCCCTGGCCGCCGCAAGGTCCCTGGCCGCCCGCCGCCGGTACCGCATGGCCGGGATCCGGCCCGGCCCCCGGGACCGGGTGGCCGCCAGGCTCCGGCCCGGCCCCAGGGACCGGGTGGCCGCCTGGATGCGGGTCGTCGGGGTCGCCGGCCCGGACTCCGCCGCCGCGGTGAAGACGATCAGCGCGGCCTCGCGATCCGCGGCCAAGTGGTACCGCTCGGAGCGGTCAAGCAGCGAGTTCCCGAGGTTGGTGAGGTACTTGGCACGGTCGGGATGATCCTCGGGAGCGGCATCGACGCCGGCGCGCTGAGCCCCAATCGCGGCGTCCAGATCGGCCGCCGACCCCGTGCGCTCGGACCGGTCATGCAAGGCGATACCCAGGTTAGTCAGGTAGATAGCCCGGCCGGGATGATCCTCGGGAGCGGCATCGACGGCGGCGCGCTGAGCCGCAATCGCGGCGTCCAGGTCCGCCGCCGACCCTGTCCGCCCCGACCGGTCGCGCAAG
>Ga0209169_10001717_pt1 | contig 13315 bp, 7 predicted proteins | sample HubBroMetageWRM4_FD_188346 | JGI IMG/M metagenome (GOLD analysis project Ga0209169, IMG submission 188346) | Warmed soil microbial communities from the Hubbard Brook experimental Forest, New Hampshire - Hubbard Brook CCASE Soil Metagenome WRM 4... | ecosystem: Environmental > Terrestrial > Soil...
AATGCGAGAAGGCTTGCGCCGCGACCCACGAGGGCGTGTCGCGCCTCGACCGCAGCGCCGGGCCGTCCCTGTACTCGCTGCACCTGCCCACTTCCTGCCGGCATTGCGAGCATCCCCACTGCATGCAGGATTGCCCGCCCAATGCGATCCACCGTCTTCCCGACGGCGAGGTGTCCATTGCGGATACCTGCATCGGTTGCGGAAATTGTGTCGAGAACTGCCCTTACGGGGTGATCCAACTCGCCGAGGTGGCTCCCAAGGCGAGTCTGCTGAGCCGGATCAGCCGTCGGCCGCAGAAGGAAGTCGCCAAGACCGCGGTGAAATGCGACAGCTGCGCGAGCCTGCGGGGCGGGCCCGCCTGTGTACGCGCCTGCCCGACCGGGGCCGCGATCCGGATCCATGCCGAAGACGTCATCAAGCTCGCCAGGCAAAGAGCGGTCGCGGCTCAACAATGAGCGCCGCTTTAGTCAAGCCCAGTGCACCAGTCATTCGTCAACTATCGGAACTACCGTTACGGAACGATCGCAACGATCGCCACCGTGGCGACGATCGCCGCCTATATGTTGGACAAGCCGCGAGTGCCGGCCAACGGCGGCACGTGGCTGGGTTACACCCTCGGCACGGTCGCAGGTCTGCTCGTCATTTTTCTGTCGCTGTTCGGGATCCGCAAACGCTCGTTCCGCTCCCGTGTCGGTACCGCGATCGGCTGGCTATCGGCGCACGTCTACCTGGGAATCGCGGCCCTGGTCATCGCCACCTTGCACAGTGGCATGCACTTCGGAGCGAATGTGCATACCGCGGCCTACGTCTTGATGTGGGTCGTGACCGTGAGCGGCTGTTGGGGTGTTTATGTCTATATCCGCTATCCCGGGCTCATGACCCGGCAACGAGGCAACCTGCGCCGTAAGGAGTTGCTGCAGCAGATCTCGGAGTTGGATCAGCGCTCGCTGGGCCTGGCCAACATCACGACCCGGGTCGAGGCCCTGATCGGCGATTCCGTTCGCCGCACCGACCTGGGCGACCCGCACCTGCGGGCGCAACTGCGCGCCCGCGACCGCTCCTACCTGATGATCGGCGGCGAATCGGCCTCCCAACCGGCGCACCTGGTACCGAATTTCGGCAACCATGCCCTGATCGAGCAACTCGCCGAAATGCGCCTGAACGCCACCGACGAGGAAACGCGGGCGACCTTACAGAATCTGCTCGAGTGCGCCGGGGCGAAAGCCGCATTGCTCCAGCGCCTGCGACGTGAGACGAAGCTCGCGGCGATGTTGCGAGTGTGGCTATTTATCCATGTGCCGGTGTGTTGCGCGCTGCTGGCGGCGCTGTTCACCCACGTGATCACCGTATTTCTGTACTGGTGAGCGCGTGCGATTTTGCTTACTACGCAAGGCTTCCGTCGGAGGCACGTCCAAGCCCACCTCGGCGGCTCGCGGTCTGCTGCTACACACGCGCCGGCTGACGATCGGCAGTGGGCCCAGTCAACACCTGCAGCTGGCGGCGGCGGGAGTAGACGACCGGCACGCCGTTCTGACAGCAAGCGCCCTCGGTGGGTTGCGGGTTACTTCGGTAAGCGGCAGAGGAGTGGGCGTCAACGGACGTCGCGAGTCCCGCGCACGCCTCAAGCCGGGAGACGTGCTGCAAATCGGCGCCGCCAAGCTCACTATTCGACCGTCCCGTTCACGGCGCGCGGTCATTCTCGAGGTCTACGAGCCGGTCAGCGAGGACTCTGAACCCGACTACGGCCATACGGAGCAACCTGCTCCCGGACCGCGCATGAGCCCTTGGTCGTGGGCGCTGTCCCTCGGTTTCGCAGCCCTGTTTCTCCTGCTGCCCCTGAGTGGCCTCGTGATGCCCGGCATCCAGGATCCGTTACGCGAGACGCCCCTGCTGCCCAGTGACGCGCTCTGGTCCCCGGGCCCCTTGCACACCGCGCACCAATCGATCGGCAACCGCTGCGATGCCTGCCACTTGAAGGCGTTCGAGCCGGTACGTGACAAGGAATGCTTCGCCTGCCACGCCAGTGTCCAACACCACGTCAATATCAAGACCGCGGACGTGTCCCTGTTCCAGGATACCCAGTGCACGGCGTGTCACATGGAGCACAAACAGCCCGCCGCGCTCGTGCAACGTGATCCGCGCGTGTGTACGGACTGCCATGCCGACCTGGGCCGCATGAAATCCGGCACCACGGTGCGAAATGCGACCGACTTCGGCACTTCCCACCCTGAATTCAGGTTGACCGTCCTTGCCAGCACTAACGTGTATCAGACCAGTCCGGGCAACGTCGATGCGAGCGAAACAACACCGTCCTGGCAGGCCGTACGTCTCGATCGTGACGATCCCGCGAACTTTGTCGAGCACTCGCACCTGCGTTTTTCGCATGCTCAACATCTCGATCCCAAGGGGGTGAAGTCGCCCACCGGCGAGCGGATCCTGGGCTGTCAGGATTGCCACCGCCCCAACTCCAGCGGCCGGGACATGCTGCCGATCCGCATGGAGACGAATTGCAGCGGCTGCCACAGCCTGCTGTTCGACGAGCACGATCCCACCAGCGGCGTACCGCACGGCAAACTCGAGGCCGTCTACAAAACCTTGCGCGAGCACTTCAGTCACGAGTATCTCGAGCAGAGCGGCTCGATGAGCCCCGGCGTAGGGCGGCAGGCCAGGCGGCCGGGTAACGAGCAACGCGCGATGTCAGAGGCCGAGCAGCGGCGTGCGCGGGATTGGGTAGATACGCAATCCTTGAAGATCGCACGCGAGCTGCTCGAGAAGCGCGTCTGCGCCAACTGTCACGAGGTCACCCGTGTCCCGGGCGGAATCGGCCTCGAGCAGTGGCGTGTGGAGCCCGTCCAACTCACTGCGAATTGGATGCCCCGCGCGCGGTTCGATCACGCAGCCCACATCTCCGAGACCTGCGTGTCCTGCCACGCCCGCGCACCGGAGTCCAAGCATGCCACCGACATCCTCATCCCCGGCATCGCCCGTTGCCGCGAGTGTCATGGAGGCTCGGAGAGCCCAGCCAAAGTCGCCTCCGACTGCCTGATGTGCCACCCGTTCCACGTTCCTAACCGTGGGTTGTGGTTACGAACCACCGCCAATCCCGCGCCGGTCGAGCGATGAAGCGGAGGCGTCACTTTTTCACGGCCGGAGTCGCCGCGACCGTGTGCGCAGCGGTCCGCTGTGCGTTCGCAGGTACGCCGCCGCAACAGCCGCCAGCAGAGGAGCCTATCGCCGGCGCGCCCACTGCGGCGACGCCGAACGCTACGCCATCCAGCCCCAATTCAGGTTGCACCGACGACTCCATCCAACCGCAGCGTCGCCGACCGGGCCACACCGGTCGCGACCGCGATGAGCCGGACTGTGACCCGAACCGGCTGCCCACCCCTGATACGACCGCTCTGCCGGCCCCCACTGCACAGGATCGCTGGCGGATCGTCGACCAGGTCGGTGCTCCAGCGACGCTCGTGAACCCTTATGCCACCAACAACGTACTCAAAGGTGACCGGCCGCTGTTGGACCGACCGCTGTTCGGCGGAAACTGGTTCTTCGACGGCACCGCCACGTCCAACACGTTGCTGGAGTCCCGGCGCATTCCGGTAGCCGCGGTCGCGGACACGCCATTCCTGGGTCCGCGGGAGCAGCAGTTCGACAGTCAGACGACGAGCATCGACGCCGTGCTCTACCGGGGCGACACGATCTTCGCGCCGCCGGATTTCCAGTTCCGGTTCACTCCCATTTTCAACTACAGCGCTACGCACACGGACGGCGAGCAGGTGTCCAGCAACACCTTCGGTGCCCAGGCGCTGTTCGTCGAGACGCACCTGCGGGACGTGTCCGAGAACTATGATTTCGACAGCCTGCGCGTTGGTATCCAGGCCGTGAACAGCGATTTCCGTGGCTTCGTGCTCGCGGATCAGCCACTGGGTATCCGCCTCTTCGGCACACGCGACAACGACGTCTACCAATACAACATAGGCTGGTTCCGGCCCCTACCGAAGAACGCGGCGCGGCAGGACGAGTTCGGCGCCGGCTTACCCGCCAATGACATCGTCCTGGCGAACCTGTACATCCAGGACCTCTTCAAACCCGGTCTCACCTCCGAGATCATATTCCTGTACGACCGCAATCGCGCGCGGGGTACTGAAATCGTCGCCTCGGCCCAGCCGGACGACGGCACGGCAATGTTCGTCGACGGCGCGCGTCACAACTACGACGTCGGCTATTTCGGCTACAGCGTTGACGGCCACCTGGGAAAATGGAATTTGACGGGCTCGCTCTACGAAGTGCTCGGACTCGAAGAGGCGAGCGAGTTCGGAGAGTCCCATACGCGGGTCGAGGCGAATTTCGCCGCCGCGGAGCTATCCCGGGACTTCGATTGGATCCGCGTGCGCGCCTCCGGCCTGTACGCCTCGGGTGACTCGGACCCTTTCGACAAGACCGCGCACGGCTTCGACGGCATCAGTCAAAGCGCGCTGTTCGCGGGCGCGGACTCCAGCTTTTTCATTCACCAACAGCTCCCGCTGGTCCTGGATCAGCTCAATCTGAAGGTGCGCGACTCGCTGTTTCCCGACCTGCGCTCCACGGCTGCCCCCGGCGAATCGAACTATGAGAATCCCGGGCTGCGCCTCCTCGGCCTCGGCGCGGATCTGGATTTCTCGCCGGCCGTGCGGCTGTCTTTCGATGCCAACCACCTGTGGTTCGATCAGACCGCGACGCTCGATGCCATCCTTGGCCAGCATCTGGCGGGGCGGAATATCGGCACCGACCTGTCGCTCGACCTGTTCTATCGGCCGCTGGACTCGCAGAACGTCATTCTGCGCCTGACCGCCGCGCGACTGCTGGCGGCCCGGGATACTCAACCGCTCACCGGAGGTGATGCGCCGTTCTCCGCCTTTTTCAATCTAATTCTGACTTACTGAGCCCGCGTCACGCTATGAATCGATACTGTTGCCTGCTCTTGATGTTGCTGTGGACCACCGCAGGACATGCAGCGTCCGCACCGGCCCCGGCAGATCAGCCGCTGGGCGACGTCGACCGCAAGAGTGTGGGCTGTCTCGGCTGTCACACGGAAACGGACCGGCTCTCCATGCACGATAACCCGGCGGTGAAGCTGGGTTGCACCGACTGTCACGGGGGAGATGCAAGCCAGATTCCCGAGCGCGGACTCGCGCGTTTGGAGTTTGAATACAAGCGACTGCGCGACCTTGCGCACGTCATGCCGCGTTATCCGGAGGAGTGGGGCTATCCGCACAGTGCGAAGCCTCAGCGCAGTTACACGCTGCTGAACCGCGAATCGCCGGAATTCATCCGTTTCGTCAACCCGGCGGACTACCGGGTCGCAACCCAAGCCTGCGGTGCCTGCCACGGCGCGATTATCGCGGCCGCCAAGCGCAGCCTCATGTCGACCAGCGCCATGCTTCTCGGTGGAGCTTCATATAACAACGGTGTGCTACCGTACAAGCGGTACATACTCGGTGAGTCGTACACGGCTGCCGGCGACGCAGCTTCGATCAAGGGCCCATTGTTGCCCGACCCCGCCAGTGCGCTCACGCTGCACGGGGTATTGCCGGAGTTAGTGCCTGTGCCGCATTGGGAGTCGGCTCCCACCGGCGATGTTTTCCGTGTGTTCGAGCCCGGCGGCCGGGTGACGGGCAACCGCTTCCCGGAGATCGCGCTGCCCAATCTCACCGGCGGTATCCAGGCCCTGAACGAGCCGGGACGTCCCGACCTGCATGTCTCGAATCGCGGTAACGGCACCGCGGGGCGGGTCTCCATCCCGGTGTTGAATGTCCACAAGACCCGGCTCAACGACCCGCACATGTGGTTCCTGGGCACGAACGACCAGCCCGGCGACTACCGTAGCTCGGGGTGCGCGGGATGCCACGTCGTCTACGCGAACGATCGCGATCCGCTGCACTCCGGCCCCTATGCGTCGGCCGGCAACACGGGTGAGAGCCGCTCCGTCGATCCGGTCATTCCCAAACATGAGTCGGGGCATCCGCTCACGCATCGCTTCACGCGCTCCATTCCGACCAGTCAATGCATGACGTGCCACATGCACCAGCCCAACGTGTTCATGAACACCTTCATGGGTTACACGATGTGGGACTACGAAGCGGATGCGCCGGCGATGTGGCCGGAAAAGCAGAAGTATCCGAGCGCCGAAGAAGTCCGGACCGTCAACGATCGTAATCCGGAAGGCGCGGCGCCGAAAGGGAAGTGGGCCGACCCCGAGTTCCTGACGCACGTGAGCGAGCTCAACCCGAAGTTGCACGACACGCAGTTCGCGGATTACCACGGGCACGGCTGGAATTTCCGTGCCGTCTATAAGCGCGATCGCCACGGCAACCTGCTGGACGCCGCAGGCTCGGTCGTGGGCGATGACGATCCGAAGAAGTTTCAGAAGGCCGTACACATGGCCTCCATCCACATGGAAAAGGGGATGCAATGCGTGGATTGCCACTTCGCGCAAGACAACCACAGCAACGGCTATATCTACGGCGAGGTTGCCCAGGCCATCGAGATAAGCTGTGTCGACTGTCACGGCACCGTCGACGCCTACCCCACACTGCGAACCTCCGGGCCAGCCGCTCCTCCCACCGGGACGGACCTGGGCCTGCTGCGCAATCCCGACGGCGGTAAGCGCTTCGAGTGGCGGGATGGCAAGCTCTATCAGCGCTCGCTGGTCACGCCGGGCCTCGAGTGGCGCGTACACCTCGTGCGCGACAGTGTCACGCCGGGCTCACCCGACTACAACGAGAAGTCGGCGCGCGCCAAACTGATGAGCAACGATCCCACCACTCAGAAGTGGGGGCAAAGCGTGCCGTCAGACCAGCTCGCGCACAGCGTCAACAAGATGGAGTGCTACTCCTGCCATACCTCGTGGACCACGAGTTGCGCGGGATGCCATCTCCCCACCGAGGCGAACTGGAAGACACCCTCCCACCACTATGAAGGAGGCGACGCGCGTGTCTTCGCGACGTACAACCCGCAGGTCGCCCGCGACGACATGTTCATGTTGGGGCGGCGTGGTCCCACGGATGGCGGCAGAATCGCGCCGGTGCGCTCCAGCTCGGCGCTCGTCGTCTCCCAGACCAACATCAACCGGGAGCATACCTACTATCAGCAGCCCCCGATTTCCGCGAGTGGCTACAGCTCACAGGCCTTCAACCCGCATTACCCGCATACCGAGCGCACGACGGAGACGAAAACCTGCGACGACTGCCACCTGTCGGCAGCGCATGACAACAACGCCATCATGGCGCAGCTGCTCCTGCAAGGGACGAACTTCGTCAATCTCGTCGGCCACTATGCATGGCTCGGCACGGGCGGCGGTGTGACGGGCGTACAGGTCACCGAATGGGATGAGCCCCAGGCCGTCATCGGCAGCTACCTGCAAAAGTACGCCTATCCTGACAACTACCGGCATCACCAGGAACTGCACAAGGAACTCCAGACCGCTCACGACCACGCCGGCGACCCCATCCGGTGTTTGCAGTTACGTGGCGAATACTTGTATGCGGCTGAGGGTCACCACGGACTTCAGGTCTACGATGTGGCCAGCGCTGCGAACAAGGCTGTCAGTCAACCGATTCTGACGGGACCGTCGAGCCCGCTGGGTCATGACACCCGCATCGCCTCCAGCGATGCCACGTGCGTAGCCCTACCTACGAACCAGCCGATTCATCCCGCACGCAACACAGGCCATCTCATGCGGGACGATAACGAAGAGCAGCCGTTTCACCCGATCTACAACTACGCCCTCATCACCGACAGCCGCGAGGGCCTGATTCTTACCGACGTCAATACGCTAGCCGACGGCAATCCCCGCAACAACCACCTGCGGCGCGCTCTGACCTGGAATCCCAACGGCATCCTCAAGGGCGCGAGGCATTTGACCATCGGCGGTCACTACGTCTACGTGGCCGCCGACGCAGGGCTGGTGATCCTGAACCTCGACGATCCGCTGCACCCACAAGTCGAAAGCGTGGTGCCGCTGCAGGACGTCCGAGCATCCGCTCTGCAATTCCGCTATCTGTTCGTGACGGACCGCGAGGGGCTCAAAGTCCTGGAGGTCACTGACAAGCGCCATCCTCATGTCGTGGACGACGCCGTGCCGCTGGAGGACGCGCACAGGGTGTATCTGGCCCGTACCTATGCCTACGTAGCGGCAGGCAAGCAAGGCCTCGCGATCGTCGATATCGAGAAGCCCGAGCACATGCAGCTGCACCAGGTGCTCAGCCAACCGGGCGTCTTGAGCGATGCGCGCGACGTGGTGGTTGGATCCACCAATGCTTCCTTGTTCGCCTACGTGGCCGACGGTCGTAACGGCCTGACTGTTCTGCAGCTTACCGCCCCGGATACACAGCCCAAATTCTATGGTTTCAGTCCGGAGCCCAAGCCGCAGGTCATCGCGCACTATGCGACCCATGCGCCGGCGCTGGCGCTGTCCAAGGGTCTCGACCGGGATAGGGGAGTGGATGAGACCGGGCACCAGATGGCCGTGTTTGGACGGATCGGGTCACGTCCCCTCTCGTTACAGGAAGCTGAAAGGCTCTACCTCGATTCGCAAGGCAAGCCATGGTTCGCCCAGCCGCACTAATACTCCTTTGCATCAGCCTGGGAGGGCTGAGCCTGCCTGGCGTTGCGACGGGGGCGACCGTCGGTACCGCGGCGGCGGCGGGCGCCTCGCAGGTGCCGGCCGCAGTCGTGCTGCCCGCGCAGGGGGTCAACAAGCACATGGGGGTCACGACATGCGCCTCTTCGGTGTGCCACGGCGCCGTGATGCCCAGCAAGACCTACGATGTACTTCTCAACGAGTACGTCACCTGGTCGCATGACGACGCGCACTCAAAGGCCTTCAATGTCCTGCGCTCCCTCAAGTCGCGGGCGATCGCCGCGAAGCTGGGGATCGGCGACCCGGCGGCCGCGAAGGAATGTCTTGATTGCCACACTGACAACGTTCCTCCCGCCCAACGCGGGGAGAAGTTTTCACTCGCCGACGGCATCGGTTGCGAAGCGTGCCACGGAGGCTCCGAATACTGGCTCGCCACTCATACCTCCAAGCGCGTCACTTACCGGGAAAACGTCGCGCACGGCATGTATCCGACGGCCGATCTGCGCCAGCGGGCCGAGCTGTGCCTGTCGTGTCACTACGGTACGGCCGACAAATTCGCCACCCACCGGATGATGGCGGCCGGTCATCCGCGGCTGAGCTTCGAGATGGATACCTTTCTGGCGCTACAACCGCCGCACTATCGCGTCGACGAGGATTACAAACGCCGCAAGCCCACTTACAGCTCCACCCAGAATTGGAGTTACGGGCAGTTAGCGGCGGCCCTGCGCGCGATGGAGACCTTGCAGGGACCGCGAGTCAACAACAACGCGGCGTTTCCGGAGCTCGCGCTGTTCAATTGCTACGGCTGCCACATGAGTTCCATGCGCCGCACCGACTGGAGTCACCGCCTCCTCGAGAGCGGCGCCGACCCGGGTAGCGTCCCCATCAGCGACGGCTCGCTGATCATGGCGTGGATCATCGCCCGGGAGCTGGAGCCCCAGAGCGCACCGGGACTGTTGCGCCTGAGCCGGTCGTTGTTGGCCGCGAGTGCCTCGGACCGGTCCCAGATCGTCACACGCAGCAGGGAGGTTGGTGCGAGCCTGCGGCGTCTATGCGATGAGGCCGCGGGGCGCACGTGGAAGCCGGCCGACGAGCGCCAGTTGCTGCGAACCTTGGTCGCCGTGGGCACGAGCGGCGAATTTCGCGATTACGTGGGCGCAGAGCAGGCAGTCATGGGTATTGACGGTCTGCTCATCGAGCTCGGGCTCGCCAATCACTTTCGCAAGCGGATCGACGAGCTGTACAAGCTCACCCAGAACGACGAGGCCTATGCGCCGGAGCAGTTCGTTGCTTCACTACAGCAACTGCAGGCAGAGCTTGATAGGTAATTGAAAGGTTGAAAAGTAAGCATCACTAACCAACATCATGTCGCGGCGCCGCAGAGCACGGTGGAGTTGAATAAGGAGGCTCACAGCGTGATGATGCGCCGATCGTAACAGTCGCGGCGGCGTACCGCCGGTGAAGGATGGTCAGTGAGTAACCTGGTTTCGATCCGCGATCTGTGTAAGCGCTACGAGCGGGGCAGTCAGCAGGTGGAAGTGCTGCGCCATATCAGCCTCGACATCGCGCAGGGCAGCTTCGTCGCCCTCATGGGGCCCTCCGGCTCAGGCAAGACGACCTTGCTGAACCTCCTTGGCGGTCTCGATTCTCCCAGCGGCGGCAGCATCATGATCGGCCCCACCCGGATCGACCGCCTGAGTGAGACGGGACTGGCGAAGTGGCGCGCGCGCAGCGTCGGCTTCGTGTTCCAGTTCTACAACCTGCTACCCATGCTGTCCGCGCGCAAAAACGTCGAGGTACCGCTGCTCCTCACCCGGCTGTCGCGCCGCCAACGAAAAGCCAATGCCAGCGTCGCGCTGCAGTTGGTCGGGTTGGCGGACCGCGCCGACCACAAACCCACGGAGCTCTCCGGCGGGCAGCAGCAGCGGGTCGCCATTGCGCGAGCCATCGTGTCGGATCCCGAATTGTTGGTCTGCGACGAGCCGACCGGCGACCTGGACCGGCAATCGGCCACCGAAGTGTTGGGTCTATTGCAACAGCTGAATCGCGAGCACGGAAAGACGATCGTCATGGTGACGCACGATCCGAAGGCCGCCGAGTATGCGAGTATCACGCTGAACCTGGATAAGGGCAATCTCGTGTCGGAGGACGCCGAAGTGTCGCAGCCGGTACAGAGGCGCGCCTGAAGGCCGGACGCGGCCATTTTCCAAAGGCAGGGGACCGGACGCGCGTGCGCCGCACCATTTCTTTTCCCATTTGTTGACACCGGCTAGGCGCCAGAGTAGAACAAAAACATAACATTCACGCGCTTTCACCCGGAAAGCGCGGTTAGGTCCGATCCACCATGGAAGGCGGAACGTGTCCTCCCAAATTCCACACACACCCTCGGAACGCGCCCTGGCCGGCCTGTTTGCCGAAGTCCTGCGGGTCGAGCAGGTCGGCAGCACCGACAACTTCTTCAGCCTGGGCGGAAACTCGCTCACGGCGGTGAAGTTGATTGCGCGGGTGCGCGCCGAATTCGGGATCAGGCTGCCGTTGTGGGTGGTGTTCCAATGTGCGTCCGTGGCCGAGCTGGCCGGGCAACTGGACGGCAGGTTGAAAGAGACGGCGACAGCGGCCTCCTAGAGGACGCTGCCATGGAGTCTTGTGATGCGAGTCATGCTGAGCCTCTTGCCATTCTGGGCGCCGCTGACTCCGCCGCTGGGCCTTGGAATTTTGAAGAGTCACCTGCAGAGCGCCGGCGCCGACGTGGTCCTCGAGGACTTCAATGCCGATTCACAGCTCTGGTCGATTCTGCACCGCTATCACGGGGTCCTGAAGGCCGGCATCGACCCCGCCCTGCACGGGAATCTCTTCGAGTTCACCTACGATGTATTGCGCAATCACGTCATGGCCCACGCTCATGGCGCCCAGGACCCGCGCTATCCCAAACTGGTGAGCGTTCTCGTCGAGACGACCTTCGGCGCGCCAGCGCCATACCCGCTGGTTCAAGGGCTCATCGAACTGGTGGACGAGCTACTGCGGGCGGTAGAGGTGAAGGTACTCGAGGCGGTCGCGCGGAACGAGCCTGACTGGCTCGGTGTGTCGACCTACACCACGACGCTTGGGGCGACCGTCGTAGCGCTACGCGCGGTTCGTAAAGCGTTTCCGCGGGTTCGCACGGTGTTGGGAGGTGGGATCTTTGCGGACCACGTGGAGCCGCGCTCTGCGAACTTCGAGGCGTTCCTGGCGGTCAGCGAGCCCTATCTCGATGCCATCGTCATTGGTGAAGGGGAGCACCTGCTCACGCAGGTCGTCGCGGGTAAGCTGCCTGGCAAACGGGTCTATACATCGGCTGACGTCCGCCGTGAGCGTCTCGCTCCGTCGGAAATTCTGGCACCGGACTTCGACGGCCTCGACCTGTCGCTGTATTCGCAGATGTCCACCCATATCGGTCGCAGCTGTCCCTTTCAGTGCAGCTTCTGCTCCGAAACCGTTCAATGGGGGCAATATCGAACGCGCCCGATCGACCGTTGGATTACTGAGCTGCAGACCACGACCCGTCGCTACGGTGGCCGCGCTTTCTTTCTGGCGGAGTCACTGATCAATCCAGTGGCCGACGAGGCCTTCGCGGCGACCCGCGCAGCCGGACTGGATCTGTATTTTGATGCCTATCTTCGTGCGGATCCCGAGGTCTGCGATCCGCAGCGGGTGCGACGATGGCGGGAAGGTGGGTTCTATCGCGCCCGGCTCGGTATCGAAAGTGGCTCAGCCGCCGTGCTCGCCGCCATGAACAAGCAAACCGCACCGGACCAGATCAGAACCGCCCTCCACACTCTCGCCGCGGAGGGCATCAAGACAACCACGTACTGGGTCATCGGACACCCCGGCGAGACCGAGGCGGACTTCGAGGACAGCCTCCGGCTGATCGAAGCATGTGGCGCGGACATCTATGAAGCCGAGCCGCACGGTTTCTATTTCTATCCCCGCGGCCAGGTCGCTTCGCGGAAATGGTCGCGCGAGGGGGAGGTGATCGACCTGTATGGCGCCGAGTTTGCCGATCTGCTGGTGACGCGCTCCTTCAGGCTCAAAACCGCGCCGAGCCGCGCCGACCTGTTACGGCGCGTCGCGCGATTCACCGCGTTCACACGGGATCTCGGCATCGCCAATCCCTACAGCCTGCGCGAGATCGGGGCGGCGGATCACCGTTGGATCGCCGGTCACTCCCGAGCGGGGCCGCCTCTGATCGAGTTGCACAACGTGAACCATCCGCCGGATTCGTCTGCGACGCTTGCAGAGCGGGCGCGGCGTATTCGCGGACGCGCCGTGCGGATGATTCACGCTGCGGGAGAAGGGCACTATGGCGGCTCGCTCAGCATGATCGACATTCTCAGTGTGTTGTTCGACGGTTTCGTCGACCGCGCGCGGGGTGACCGTTTCATTTTATCGAAGGGCCACGGCGCGCCGGGTTATTACGCGGCGATGGCCGAGTTCGGTTGGATCCCGGCGGCCCATCTGGAACGTTATGGACGCTTTGGCTCCGCCCTGCAAGGCCACCCTGACATGACGCTCGAGAGTCGCATCGATTTCTCGACCGGCTCGCTCGGGCAGGGTTTGTCCGCGGCGCTCGGCATGGCACTCATCATGCGCGGCACGTCTGCGCGGCCCTGGGTGCTATTGGGTGACGGGGAATGTCAGGAAGGGCAGATCTGGGAA
>Ga0209169_10001718_pt1 | contig 13312 bp, 10 predicted proteins | sample HubBroMetageWRM4_FD_188346 | JGI IMG/M metagenome (GOLD analysis project Ga0209169, IMG submission 188346) | Warmed soil microbial communities from the Hubbard Brook experimental Forest, New Hampshire - Hubbard Brook CCASE Soil Metagenome WRM 4... | ecosystem: Environmental > Terrestrial > Soil...
TAAGTGTTTATAAAGATAGATGAGTCGAGTTACCCCGAAAAGTTACCCCAGATATTATCGGAAGGCATCGGATGCCCGCGGCATACCGGCGAGCTATGCACCCAACAGCGCGAGAATTCGGCGTTCAGACCGAAATGAAACCGGGGACCCTCAGAGCTTTGCCGTCGAAAGTCGCTGTGGCTCGACATCCCAGCCGGCGATTGCGAGCTTCAATCAGGCAATCCGCAAAATCGGCTGCCGAATCCTTCCAAGAATAGACGGCACTCTCAATAGACGGTTCGTCCTCAAAGGCCAGATCCGCCGTGTCAAGGAGCGCTGAGAAAGCCGTGACGATATCTTCCTTCGCCAATTCGTATCGGCTTCGAAGGACCCATTCCGTTTCCAGCAAGACCAGCAAACTCACCAAGACTGGTTCGCCCTTGGCCAGCTCGCGATCGATCAGTCGCCGTGCCTTCTCGTACTGAGACTTGTCGTCTCGTGTCAGGTACCGGACGAGAACGTTGGTATCTATGCCCAGCATCAGCGTGACAGAAGCTCGATGGGCAACGGTTTCCTGCCCTTTTTGTGCAACAGCCCCGCAAGCTCAGCCATACGCTTGTTTTTTACTCGCATGATGACAACGCCGTCCGGCATCAACGTGAAGCTCATTCTGTCCCCAGTCTTCATACCTAGACTGTCGCGAATTGGCTTGGGGATTGTCGTCTGGCCCTTGCTGGTGAGGGTAGTTTCTGTACTCATGGCTGCTCCATTTTCCTTACATAATTAATTATAGTAAGGATTGATTCTCCGGGCAAGCAGCGCTTAACTGACTCAGTTTGCTCGCGACGACCCTAGTCTTGCAGGTCCGGCGATGTCGGAGGGCGGGGCGCAACTCGCCGGTGTCCGGCAAGTTTCGGACCCGTTACTGCCGGTGGCGACCGGCCGCTTTGCGGCAACCAAACTAATTATGCGGCTTGCTTGTCCAGTGCTCCTGCGCAGCGGCGTCGGCCGGCGCCGAACCCGCGGGCGCCGATAAGCGGTCCGGTAGCCCGAGCGTATCGCGCTTCGCATAGTCAATTGCTATCAATGGAATTCATACTGGGATCCCGGATCGGGGTAGCCGATTTCTGTAGATGCGAGTTACCCCGTTTGTTACCCCCCATTTGCGCCGTTAGTCAATGCTTCTATGCGGACGGCGTTGGACACAAAAAATCCAAAAACACCGTAGAAACTGCAGCAAATGTCGATCTTATTGGACATCGACGCAAGTTCTCGGCAGTCCCTGGATTTGCCGGCTGAGGGATTACTCGGCGCTGCGCGCCTCGCCCCTTTGGGGCCGCCTCCGGGCTTCGCCCTACGGCGTTCAACTTGGGCTGCGCCCAAGTTGTCGAACCCGACTTTTCTCATGTCGGGGGTTCGAATTGAAACCATGGCGCGATGGAAAGCGAATCGCGGTTCTTGCACCGTCGTGCGGGGTTTGCCGGCTGAGGGATTACTCGGCGCTGACGCGCCTCGCCCCTGCGGGGCCGCCGTCGAAGACGCCGGCGTTCAACTTCGCCTGGCGGCGAAGTTGTCGAACCCGCTTGTTGTCTGTCGGGGGTTCGAATGGACGACGTCGAGCGGTGGAAACCTGGCGAGGTTTTCCGAAATTTTTGTGGGGGTTTGCCGGCTGAGGGATTCGAACCCCCGACCTACGGTTTACAAAACCGTTGCACTACCACTGTGCTAAGCCGGCCCGGGAGCAGGGCCGCATTATAGCGGACGCCCCTTCCCGTTGGTTGGACCTTAGGCCGGCGCCCGCCGCCGCGTCATTTTCATCAGCCAGTGGTCCAATGAAACGACGCCGGCTCCCGCGATCGCCAGCCATAGGAACAGGGCGAGGTATTCAAATTCGTCAAATCCGAGCAAAGTTTCGAGCGAATCGACATCGCCCCATTTGGCCGCTTTGATCGCCACAATCATGGTTACGCCGAGTGCCCCGGCTGAAATGCGCGTCAACAATCCCAGCAGCAGGAACAGGCCGCCGAAAAATTCGATGCCTGAAGTCAATGGCGTAAAGAAGTGCGGGAAAGGAATTCCCCAGCCGATGAAATTTTCGGTGACCTGCGGCAAGTTGTTGAGCTTGCCCCAACCGCTCAACAGAAACACCCAGCCCACCGTGATCCGCGCAAACAGAGGAGCAAGCCACATCAAATGCTGGGCAACGCGTTCCGGCCACGCAATCAACCAATCGATCAATAGCCGCATGTCTTAAACTCCCGGTGTTGTGTTCTAAGGATGAGACCGGACTAAAAGCCGAAACATAACAGCTACGTGGGTGAGGCAGGCTTGGCGCCCAGCAGGTCCACGGCTTGTTGATAGAGTTTCGCGCGCACCAGATAGCGCTCGTTGGCACGCGTGATATAACGCACCGAGATTTCCACGCCTCCGACCACCGGCTTTACATTGACGCCGGGCGTACCCGAAAACGACTTGCCGCGTTGAGCGGGTACGGCGCGCTGCCATTCTTGTTCGGCTTGATGCGAGCTGTCGGCGGTCGCTTGCACCACTTGCTTGGTGATCGCCTCGACGATGGGGTAGGGATCGCGTCCGATCGGGACAACCACCTGCAGCTCGTCCCAGAGCCACTGGCCGGAAGTTGAGAAATTGAAGTAGTGCCCTTCGATGGCGAAGCTATTCGTGAAAGTGACGCGCCTGCCGGTTGGATGCCCAGAGTCGCTCCAATTGCCGGTTTCCAGCAGTACGGTATGAAACATGCCGAGTTCGGTGACTTCGCCGCTGACGCCGTTGATTTCCACCCAGTCGCCAAGGCGGATGCCATTGCGCCCCATCAGCACCAGCCAGCCGAAGAAGGCCACGATGAAGTCCTTCAACGCGACCGTCAGGCCCGCGCCGACGATGCCGATCGTGGTGGCGAACTGGCTCGGCATGCCAATGACCACCAACAAAATGATCAGCACCGCAACGACCCGCAAGCTCATGCGGGTAATGCTGCGCAGGGTTTCGACCTGTCGCCGATCCAATTTCGGCCTGTCCAGCAGATGCTGCAGCCAGCCGTCCAGTAATAACATGAGAATCAACACGCCGATGACGATTAGCGCATCCAACAGCATGCCGTGCGCGAGTCTTTGAGATTGCAGCGCTACGACGGAAGCCCACTGGCTGTATGCGCGTGCGAGTTGGTTTTGATCTTCGATGCGTCGATTGATCAGCGTCAATATTGTTTGATCTGCGGCAATGGCCTTGGTGCGTCCCACCAACGAAGCGGCGTCCTCGTGGCTGTGTTGCGCCTGCGGCGTTTGGGGTGGCGCCTGGACGGCATCTTTCGCGGCCTTGGTATGCGAAGCGAGCTCAGGAATGCTTCCCTTGGTGGCATCGAGACCGCTCGCGAGCGCCGTATGCTTGGCGCCAAGGGCTTGCGCCTTTTGCAGCGCCGCGTACCCCGCGGCTTGGAGCGCCTGTTCTTTCTCTCTTAGCTGCCACCACTCGCGAAATTTCGCGATTGAACCGCGTTGCTCATCGGCGGCCGCTTTGGCGGCCGGTGGGTTCGGATGCGCCTTGGTCTGCGCGTCATGCTCCTGCACCATCGATTCGATTTGCTGGCGCGGATTGCCGCCTGCGTCAACCAGGTTTTGGTTGGACTCGTCCAATTCGTCCTTGTCCAGCTCGAGTTGGGATTGCGCGAGGTCCAGTTGGTCTTGGATCTTGTCCTTCTGATCGGTCTTGGCCTGCGCGAGTGCGGCGGTGAGGTCATTGACCCGCTGCTGGTCGGCGCTGAGCAAAGTTTGAGATTTGGCGATGCGCGCTTGAATGGTCTGCGCCTCGCTATTCAACGCGGGCGGGTGCGCTTCGACATCGCGAAGCGCTTCGGTAAAGGCTAGGTCCAGTTCATGGTCGGCGATCCGCAGCGCCGTTTGGCTGAACGACTGCTCCTCGGGTGTGATCGCCAGTTGCGCCAACCGTTGTGCCGTTGTGTAGGTGCTTTGGTCCACCAGATCGGTGGACGTTATCGCCGCGTTGCTCTTCCTGGCCTGAAGTGCAGGCGGCGCGGTCTTCCACCAGGCGATGCCGGCCGCAATCAGCAAAAGCCCAAGCACCGCGCCCATTATTTTTTCGGTGAGTGTTAATTGCTTCATGGGGGTCCCTAATGCCAGCTGCCGACCGCTTCCCGCGCCGCCTGATTAAGGGGCCGCGCCACGAGTCCGCTCTGCGACACCTTGATTTCATAAAGCGCGCCGTCCGCCATGGGCAGAAACGTGGCGCTGCCATAGAGCGCGTCCAGCCACGGCACCCATGAGCGATAACGGTGCACCAATTCCCAAGGATCGACGCGGCCGGGCGCATGCAAATCGTAAACGGTACGCGGCTGGCTGCGCTCATCCTCCAGGCGCGTATAACGCCCGCTGATGCGCTCCAGGCGGTAAGCGGCGTCGAACCCCACCAGATTGGCAAATGCATGCCATTTGAGGACTCGCGCATCGACCTGCCACTCATCGCCGCGCAGCGGAAAACTGGCGTGCTGGCCGTCAGGGTAGGTTAAAACAGCGTCGAATTGCCGGTCGCCATCCTTGGTCAGTTGCAACTCGCCCGCCGGTTGTTCATACGCCAGCCGTTGATAGCTGCGCAGATTGGTGCCGATGAGGACCGCGCAGACGGCCGCCAATAAGAAAATGAGCGCGGCGGCCCCATGGGCCATGCCTCCCATGACCCGCCGCCGGCGCAAACGACGGATCGCGGCGATGAAGAATAGGAGAGCGAAGAGCGCGCAGACAGCTATTAGTGCGGTGAATGTCATGGCGTCGACCTCGACGGGAACCGGAACCGAACCTCATGGGACTAACAAAACACTTAGCCCGGTTCCGGTGTCTCGTTGCAGACCGGTGTAGTTTGCTTTGTTTCCAATGATTTGCAAGTGCCGTCGACCCGCGGCGCACCGACTCTCGTGTTGATTTAAAGATCGGTATCGGCAACTATGCTGAAAAGGGGTCATTCAGTTAATGTGGATCGTACAAGTTGCGCTGCGGCGCCCATACACGTTCTTGGTGATGGCGCTGGTGATTCTTCTCGCAACGCCTTTGGTTCTTCGCAAGATGTCGACCGACATCTTTCCGGAAATAGACATTCCCGTCGTCAGCATCGTGTGGACCTATGCCGGGTTATCCGCGCAGGAGATGGGCCAGCGCATTACGGCCGTGACCGAGCGCACGCTCACCACCACGGTCACCGATATCGAACATATTGAGTCCCAGTCCTTTTACGGTTTGTCGGTCACCAAGGTTTTCTTTCAGCCCAACGCCAATGTCCCGACTGCCATCGCCCAAATCGTGGCCACGGAGCAGCAGCAGCTGAAGCAGCTTCCGCCGGGCGCCTTGCCACCGCTGATCATCAAATACTCAGCCTCCGCAATTCCCGTAATACAGCTCGGGATCTCCAGCCCGTCGCTGACCGAACCGGCGCTGTTCGATGCCGCGTTCAATTTCCTGCGCCCACGCCTGGTGACCATTCCGGGCGTCGCCATCCCCTATCCGTACGGCGGCAAATCGCGGTTAATCTCGGTGGATCTCGACACCTCGGCACTGCTGGCCAAAGGTCTGACACCGAGCGACATCGTGAACGCGGTCAATGCGCAAAATCTCATCTTGCCTTCCGGTACTGCCAAAATTGGCTCGACCGAGTTTGCCATCGCGCTAAACGGATCGCCCGATACGATTGCCGGGCTCAACCATATCCCCGTAGTCACCAAGAACGGTGCCACGACCTATTTATCGGAGGTCGCGCACGTCCGGGATGGATTTTCACCGCAGACGAATATCGTCCGTCAAAACGGAGAGCGGGGCGTGCTGATGCCCGTCATCAAGAATGGCGGATCCTCAACTTTGGACATCGTCAGTAACTTGCGCGCGGTCTTGCCGATTGCCGCTCAAATCCTTCCCAAGGACATCGTAATCACGCCTCTGTTCGATCAATCGGGCTTCGTCAGGGCGGCCATCAGCGGCGTGGTGCGTGAGGCGGTGATTGCCGCCTGCTTAACCGCGATGCTGATTCTGGTGTTTCTGGGCAATTGGCGCAGCACCTGCATTATCGCGGTATCCATACCGCTGTCCATTCTGTGCTCGATCATCACCCTGTATCTCGTCGGGCAGACATTGAATCTCATGACCTTGGGCGGCCTTGCGCTGGCGGTCGGTATTTTGGTCGACGATGCGACCGTTACGATCGAGAATATTGAGCGGCACATCCATTTGGGGTCGGATTTGCATAAAGCCATCTTGGATGGCGCCGGTGAAATCGCTGTCCCGGCACTGGTTTCCACGCTGTGCATTTGCATCGTATTCGTGCCGATGTTCTTCTTGACCGGTGTTGCGCGCTATTTGTTCGCGCCCTTGGCAGAGGCGGTGGTGTTCGCCATGCTCGCCTCCTATGTGCTGTCGCGCACGCTGGTGCCGACGCTCGTCATGCTCTTGATGGATCACACGCCGCCTCATGCCGATGCACCGGTGAGCTTGCTAAAGCGGGTATATCGGGCATTTGATGCGCGCTTTGAAAGGCTCCGCGCCGGCTACAACGACATCCTGGCGGCGGTGCTGGAGCGGCGACGCGCCTTTGCCGGCGGTTTCCTGGCGTTTTGCGTCCTTTCCTGCGGATTGGTATTCCTGTTGGGGAGAGATTTTTTCCCGAGCGTGGATGCCGGCCAAATTCGCCTTCACATGCGCATGCCTTCCGGCACGCGCATCGAGGAAACTGCGCGCGCGGCCAACCAAATCGAAGCGGTCATCCGCACGTTGATACCTGCGAGCGAACTTGGAACGATGATCGACAATCTCGGCGTGCCTGTCAGCAGTATCAACAACACCTACAGCAATGCCGGTGCCTTCGGCACCTTGGATGGCGAGATTCAGATATCGTTGAACGAAGGCCACGCGCCGAGCCTGCGCTATATAGAAGAAATGCGACGGCAGCTGCCTGCGCGATTTCCGGGTGTGGAGTTCTTTTTCCAACCCGCCGATATGGTGACTCAGATTCTGAATTTCGGGCTCCCTGCTGCCATCGACGTGATGTTTACCGGCGCCGATGTGCGCACCAACTATGAGTTTGCAGCGAAGATCATGAAGCAGATCAAGCAAATTCCGGGAACCGTGGACACCCACATCCACCAACGACTGGATCTGCCAACGTTGGCGTTGCAGATGGACCGCAGCCAGCTGCAATTGCTGGGGTTGAGTGCAAATGATGTAGCGCAGAATTTGCTCGCGACGACTGCCGGTACGACGCAGACCTCGCCCGGTTTCTGGCTGGATCCCGTCAATGGCGTGGTCTACAACTTAGCCGCGCAATCGCCGCAATACCAAATCGACAGTGTGGATGCGCTGCTGCGCACCCCAGTGCGCACGGCGGCCGGTGGCGCCTCGCAATTGCTGAGCAATTTGGTCACGGTCGCCCCCGCCGCCCAGCTCGCAGTTGTGTCCCGGTATAACCTCACCCCCGCCGTCGATGTGTACGTGAGCGTGCAAGGCAGGGATTTGGGCAGCGTCGGGGCAAAGATCAATGCGTTGGTCGACGACATGCGGCCGCAACTGCCCCGCGGATCGGCGGTCGCGGTGAGAGGGCAGGCGCAGACCATGCGCGCCTCCTTCATCGAGCTGGGCGTTGGGCTCGTGATGGCGATCGTCATGGTGTACTTGCTGATCGTGGTGAATTTCCAGTCCTGGATCGATGCCTTCATTATCATCACGGCCTTGCCGGCGGCGCTCGCAGGGATCTGTTGGATGCTGTTTCTCACCGCGACGACCTTGAGCGTGCCGGCATTCACCGGCGCCATCATGACCATGGGCGTGGCCACCGCCAACAGCATTTTGATCGTATCGTTCGCGCGGCAACGCATGAACGAAGGCCTGGATCCGGTCAGTGCGGCCCGCGATGCGGGTGCGACTCGCATCAGGCCGGTGTTGATGACCGCCCTGGCGATGATCATCGGGATGATTCCCATGGCCTTGGGTTGGGGCGAGGGCGCCGAGCAAAATGCTCCCCTGGGCCGCGCGGTCATCGGGGGCCTGTTGTTTGCCACGGTCTCCACGTTGTTTTTTGTACCGGTCATTTATGCCGGTTTGCATCGCCGTCTCGAACAGCGCAAGCGTGCGCGTGGGATAATCTAGTATGTCAATGCCAGCACCGGTCCCGGCCGTAAAGCGCGCGAGGTTTGTCGTCGGCATCCTCGTGGGCGCCATGCTGCTCGGAGGGATCGTCATTTTCGTGGTGCGAGGCTTCCAGGCATCCGCACTCGCGGCGTCCACGGAAGTTCACGCCAAGCAGTACGTCACGACCGTCAACCCCAAACCGGGTGGCGGCGGCCTGCCCGTGACGCTGCCCGGTACTCTGCAAGGGATCAATGAAGCGACGGTGTACGCGCGCAGCAATGGCTACATCCTGCGTTGGCTGAAGGACATCGGCAGTTCGGTCAAGAAAGGCGAACTGTTGGCTGAAATCACCGCGCCGGAAATCGACCAGGAACTATCTCAAGCCGTGGCCGCACAGCAGCAAGCAGCCTCGAGCGCAGCCCTTGCAAAGAGCAGCGCGGAGCGCTGGATTAGTCTGCGCGAAAAAGATGCAGTGACGCAGCAGGAGCTCGATGAGCGCCAAAGTGCGTACCTTCAGGCGCAGGCGAACCTCGCGTCGGCGCAGGCAAACACGGCGCGGCTGCGCAATTTGCAGGGCTTCAACAAGGTGGTTGCGCCTTTCGACGGAGTCATTACAAGCCGCAATATCGATGTCGGCGACCTGGTCGACGCCGGCAACGGCGGCGTAGGAAAGGCCCTGTTCACGATTGCCCAAGTCGATCCGCTGCGCCTATACGTATTTGTCCCCCAAGCCTACGCGCAGCAGGTCAAGGTGGGCGATGTCGTGACGGTCAGTCTCTCCGAGCGGCAAGGCGAGCAATATCAAGGCACCATCGCGCGCACCGCTCGGGCAATCGATGCCGGCACCCGCACCATGCAAGTCGAAATTCGGGTGCCCAATCCCAAGGATGCGCTCATCGCCGGTTCCTATGTACAGGTAATTTTGCCGATAAAACAAGACGGTGCGGCCCTGCTGGTCCCGGTCAATGTCCTGCTATTTCGACCTGACGGCCCACGAGTCGCAACGGTCGACGAGGCCGGCCGTGTTCGCCTAAGCACGGTCAAGCTGGGCACGGATTTCGGCAGCAGCGTGGCGGTACTGGATGGACTCAGATCCGACGATCGCATCATATTGAATCCGGCTGATTCGCTGGCGGACGGCGACATCGTGAGCCTTCGCCAATTATGAATTTCACCGTGCGCCGCGCAGTACAGGCGATCGCGGCGGCGGCGCTGACCGCAAGCTGCGCGGTGGGGCCTGACTATCAACGGCCGGCCGCCGATGTGCCGCCCTCATGGAAGCCCGAGCCACCCTGGCATGAAGCGGCGCCGGGCGACACGGCGCTCAAGGGCAACTGGTGGGAGTTATTCGATGACCCCGCGCTCAATCCGCTGGTTGAGAAGGCCCTGGCCAGCAACCAGAATCTGCGAGTGGCGGCCGCGCGTCTGCAACAAGCTCAAGCGCAACTCACCGTCGCCCGATCGGCGCTGTTCCCCGCCATCGGCATTTCCGCGTCAGCCTCTCGAAGCAAGGATTCCGCCAATCGCCCGCTGGCGGCCTATTCGGAACCGAACCAGTCGACCGTGCAGAATGATTTTTTGCTGGGTCCGTCGGTGAATTACGAGCTCGACCTCTTCGGCCGCGTCCGCCGCGAAGTGGAAGGTGCACGGGCCAGCGCGCAACAAGCCGAAGCGGATTTTGAAAACACGCGGCTGATCTTGATGGCCACGCTGGTGACCGATTATTTCTCATTGCGGGAAATCGATGCCGAAATGGATGTGGTACGCCGCAGTTTGGCTCTGCAGCGCGACGCTCTGAAATTCGTGTCTTCGAGGCATGACTTGGGATTCGCGACAGGACTGGATTTGGCGCAGCAACAGGCGCTGCTCGATTCCAGCGCGACACAGCTCGAGCTTCTGCAGAATCAGCGTTATCAGTTGGAACACGCCATCGCAACGCTGGTCGGAACCGCGGCGCCCAGCTTTGCGCTGGCGTCCTCCGCCGCGGTGCCGCCGCTGCCGGCGTTGCCTCTGGGGCTGCCCTCCGATCTCTTGCAGCGCCGTCCTGATGTCGCCTCCGCAGAGCGTGCGATGGCGGCCGCCAACGCGCGCATTGGCGTCGCGCGCGCCGCCTACTTCCCGACCATCGATCTGGCCCCCGGATTGGGCGTGCCGAGCCTCGGCTGGGAGAGCAATGCGCTGGCCAGTCTGTTCACCGCGCCCAGCCGGCTTTGGGCGGTCGGGCTTTCCGCGTCGCAGACGCTGTTTGACGCCGGCAAGACGCGCGCCAATGTGCGCTTTGCCGATGCCGACTACACGGCGGCGGTGGCAACTTACCGGCAAACGGTGTTGACCGCGATGGAGGAAGTGGAGAACGGGATCACCGGGTTGGCTACGCTCGAGCGCGCCGAAATTCAAGCCGACGCCAGCGTGCGCAGCGCACAGCGTGCCTTCGATATCGCCAGCGATCGCTACAAGGGCGGCGTTGATACCTACTTGGATGTCATCACCGCGCAGCAAACGCTGCTGACAAACCAGCGCCAGGCCGTGCAGATTCAGGGACAGCAGTTCACCACGGCGGTGTTCCTGGTCAAGGCGCTCGGCGGCGGCTGGAGCCCGCCGGCCGCGCAGGTTTCTCGGGGAAACTAGATTTTCGTACGCGCCGGCTTGAGCAGGCTGTCGATGGCGACGGCGGGCGAGAGGGCGTTTGACTGCACGAAGTCCACGCCGAGCGCGGTCAGCCATTCCTGCTCCGCCGCCGTATCGGTGCGTTTCGCGACAGTGTGCATGCCTAGAACCCGCGCCATTTGTACGACCGCGGTGATCGCCGCCTGCGATACCTTGTCGCTGCGCATTTTCGCCGTCAGATCCGACGAAAGTTTCACGTAGCGCACCCCGGGCAGGCGCAGCAGCTCAAAGCACTCGGTGCGCAGCGCGAAGTCATCGAGCACCAGCGGACAGCCCAGGCGATGCAGTGCCGTGGCCACATCGCTAATTTTGTCCGCCAGGGTAAGCGCGGTGGGTGCGTCGATTTCGAAGGCGATGGTTCCCTTGGGCAGCGAAGACTTGGCCAGGCACAGCTCGATGAACTTGATGAAATGCTCATCGTGCAGTGCCGTGGTGGTCAGATTCACGGAAAACATGACCTCGTTTGCCTGCCAGGTATCCGGATGGCGGACCAGCCAGCCGATGAGCTCGGTGACCACACGACGATCAATCATCGAGCCCAAGCCGTTCTCGACCGCGGCCTTCAGCATCGCATGCGGCGCGGAATTGGGCGCCTCCTCGGATCCGGAGCGCAGCAGAACCTCGTAGCGTTTCATTTGGCTGCCCTTGCTCAAGGGCATGAGACGCTGCACATGCAGCACGATGGGGCTCTTGCGCATCGCCGCGTTGAGGCGATCGATTTCCGGTGGGACACCTTTGTGTGCCGCCTGCTTTTCAGCCAGGTCTTCCTCGGGTGCCACCACCGCGACGGCGGGACGCGCGGGCGGCACGGGCCTCGGCGCGGGCGAGGGGCTCGCTGCGCGCGGAGCGCGACGGCGCGAGTTCAGAGAAGCGACGCGCAAGGACATTCTGGCGGAAAGCGCGAGCGGGCCGCTCAGCGCCGACGCCGCCGTGCTCGCGGCCCTCGACGCGCTGCCGGAGGACGTGATCATCGCCAACGATTCCGCCGCCACCTTCGGCCGCGTCCAGGATCTCATGACGACCGAGCCTGGCCGCTACTTCTTCGCCCGCGGCGGGGTGCTCGGCTGCAGCATGCCGGCAGCCGTCGGCGCGTCGCTCGCGACAAACGGCTGGGTCGTCGCCTTCGTTGGCGACGGCGGCGCCATGTATTCGCCGCAGGCCCTGTGGAGCGCTGCACACTACAAGGCGCGGACCATCTTCGTCGTCTTCAACAATCGCCGCTATGGCGTGTTGCAGAACGTCGCCAAGTCGCTCGGCTACGCCAACGCGAAGGCCGGCCGGTTCGTCGGCATGGATGTGGTGGATCCGGCGATCGACTTTCAGGCGCTGGCGGCGTCGATGGGCGTGCCGGCGGAGCGCGCAAACGATCGCGACGCGATCGGCGCTGCAATCGAGCGCGCCGAAGGCCATGAACGCCGCCGTCGGCCCCTTCAGCACCTCGCCGCCGACGATCGGGCTGACTGCCACGACCGGCGCGCTCGCCGCCCGTATCGCCTCCTGGATCCCAGGCACGGCGAGGATCGGCGCGATCGAGGCGAGCGGGTTGGACGGCCCGATCACGATCGCGCTGGCGCCCGCGATCGCAGCGAGCACCTGCTCGCTCGCCCGCGCCTGCTCGGCGCCGCGGTACTCGAGTCCCTCGATCATTCCCTCGCCACGCTCGCGGATCATGAACTCCTGGAAGGAGCACCAGCCGGCGGAGCCCGTGCGCACCCACGTGCGGACCGGATCGTCGCTCATCGGCAGCACGCGCGAGCGGACTCCGAGCGCGCCGTTCAGTTGCTGCAGCGCCGCCGTCGCGGAGACACCCTCGGCGAGCATGCGCGCGCGCTCCAGGCACCACGCGAGGTCGCGGTCGCCGAGGTTGAACCACACCTCCACGCCGAGCTCGCGCAGCGCATCCATGACCGCGAAGCTGTCGTCGCGCAGGCCCCAGCCGCGCTCGTCGATCGCGTCGGCCAGCCAGAAGGACACGAGATCCGGATCGGGCGAGACGTGCGCGCCGTAGATCTCGATGTCGTCTCCGGTGTTGACGATCGCCGCGAGCCGCTCCGGCCCGGCGACGTCGGCGATCCCGCGCGCGAGCTTCGCGCCGCCGGTGCCACCGGTCAGGATCACGAGGTCCGGGTCGCTCACTGCCACAGCTGCTCGGGTAGGCTCGTGAGGCGGATACCGGCGTGAGCCTTGTAGCGCGCGTTGACCGAGATCAGCATCGCCGTGAGCGACTCGGTCGTGCGCGACATCTCGAGCCGCCCGCAGTCCACGCAGCGCAGGCCGTCGATGCGCTCGATCAGCTGCGCCGCCTGGCGCTTGTCCTCGCGCGAGTCGCCGCACACGAGCACGTCCTGCTCGAGCGGATGGCTGAGGTCGCTCAGCGAGGCGGCGCTGACGGTGTGCAGCGCGGAGACGACGCGCACCCCCTCCGGCGCCACCACCGAGCCCGCGAACGTCCGCACCTCGTCCTCGTGCCGCTGCTCGATCGGGATCGCCGCGCCGTCGGGGCACGCGAGATCGACGGTGCTCCACGGGGC
>Ga0209169_10001720_pt1 | contig 13305 bp, 9 predicted proteins | sample HubBroMetageWRM4_FD_188346 | JGI IMG/M metagenome (GOLD analysis project Ga0209169, IMG submission 188346) | Warmed soil microbial communities from the Hubbard Brook experimental Forest, New Hampshire - Hubbard Brook CCASE Soil Metagenome WRM 4... | ecosystem: Environmental > Terrestrial > Soil...
TCTGTTTCGAGTCTTCGACAAGCTCGGCGTTTCCAGCCGCGTTGAGCTTTTGTTCATGACTCTAAGCCAGGCCGGCTCGGGCCAGCTGCCGGCGCCGGGTGAAGTCAAGGACTCCGTTCCTGGTCTTAGCGACGAATTCGCCATACTTCAAAAGGCGGCCGAGACTGGTTTGCCGGCAGCGCAACTGGCCCTGGCGCAACTTTACCTGGTTCGCCGACGGGATCCCCAGGACATTGTTCACGCCTACATGTGGCACATAGTCGCGCTGGAGCGCGCCTCCCAAGGAGGGAAGCATATTACGGACATGCTCACGGCGGAGCAACTCGACGAAGCTCAGGAAAAAGCAAACGCCTGGCTATTGCGCCTGAAGGAAATCTCTCCGGCTACCTCACAAAGTCCGCCGACCCCTCAGCCCGCCACTCGCGCGGCGACTAAGATTCCAAAACCAGATTACTAATCTCTGAGGAATTGAGCGCAGCGAATCCGCAAGCCGGCTGTTGATCGCGAACAAGGAATCCGACTGCAACGAAAACGGCGTGCCTGATTCGGCACGCCGCTGGATACTAGTTCAGTTTGTGGCTAGTTGGTTACCGGCATCGACGCTCGCCGACGTGACCGCAAAACCATCGCTCCGAAGCAACAGAGACCGGCTAGAAGCAGGTACGTTAGAGCCGTCCCACCCTCGGGAACGCGTGCGTTTGGGGACGGGGGTACGGGTGCGCAAATTTTTCCGTAGCCGCACGAACCGCCACCATTACCACCGTTTCCATAGCCGCCGTTGCCACCATTTCCGTAGCCGCCATTGCCACCGTTTCCGTAGCCCCCGTTATTGCCTTTGCCATTATTGTTGTAAAGGTCGTGGCCTGAGGTCAGGGCGAAGGCTAACAAAGTCGGCGCGGAGTTAAGAACACTCTGCGTCGCGCCCGTCGCTCTAGTATTCGCCCGGCTTTGCCCGAAAGCGGAAGGCAGGAAACTCAACAATGCGACAAAAGCTACAAGCCCAGACAATCTATACATAGACTTCACGATACATCTCCTTCTGGGGGGAGAACACGGGGGGAGGGCCGGACACCAGACCCCTACTACGTGCCACTACACTCCCACTCTAACGCCAAACCAACAACTGTCAAGAGTGATAATTTCTGCGACCGGCTGCAAGCCATTGCGACATTGGTATTTCCTCATTGTTCTCAGCAAGATGGGATCCGCGAGTAATAAAGAAATGAATCCGGCTTCAGCCGGTGGCGGGAAGATGATTTTCGACTTCGGTAATGGGACGCTTGCATTCGATGGCCACCACAAATCCGGTGCCCGACTCCATCTGCTCCACCCGGACAACCTTGCCTTTGCCCAGCAGTCGAATGGGATGGCGTAATCGAGGGTCTTGCACTGCCATCGTCAAGCTCACGCGAGTACGGACCGGGACCGGATCGTTAACTCTCAAAAGTAAGCCGCCGATGCTTATGTTCCGGCTGACTCCCGCGAGTTCCCGGACCGCACCTCCGGAGGGAAAGCTGAGCGCGACGGGAAATTCGAGATCGAACCGGCGGTGCCGGCGCTGTTTCCATTGGGGCGCGTCGAAATCTTGGGGGGAGCGCATAAATAATCAGTTGCGATACCGCTGTTCACTAGACCGAGACAAAATCGTGGCGCGACGACTACGGCGCCGGAATCACCGCTTGAATAATGTTGGAGTATGCGCTCTCGCCACTCGGATCTACCGCCGTCGTCGCGTAGCAGTACGTCGTACCATCGGCTACCACGCTGTCGGTATACGCCGGGATGGAACTCGGCGAGGAGCCAATATTCGTATAGGAACCGCAGGCACTTCCCGAGTAGATTGCGCGGTACACGTTGTAGCTGGTGACGCCGGTTGTGGTGCTTGCAGTCCACCCCAAGCTGACACTATGCACAGGGGCCGCCGTGCCCGTGCCCGTCAGACTTCCCGCAGTTGGCGTATTCGACGCTGTACTGGCAAAAGAAGCCGAGGCTGAAGCAACTCCGGTCGCACCGGGCGTGAACTTCACGGTAAACGTAACCGGCTGGGTTGTGGTAACTGTGACGGGGAACGTTAGACCGCTGATCGAAAACTCGGAAGGGTTGATGCCGTTCAAGCCGACCGAGGATACGGATACGCTCGCACCGGTGGCACTCAGCGTCCCGGTTTGAGTTCCGCTCGTCCCGACGACGACGCTTCCCACGTTGACGGAACTGACGGCCAAGGTGCCAGCACTTTGGACGGGCGTGCCGGTGCCCGTCAGAGTTCCCGCGGTTGGCGTATTCGACGCGGTGCTAGCAAATGAAGCCGAGGCGGAGGCAGATCCGGTTGCACTGGGCGTGAACTTCACGGTAAAGGTAACCGGCTGGGTTGTGGTGACCGTGACGGGGAACGTGAGGCCGCTGATCGAAAACTCGGAAGGGTCGGCGCCGCTCAAACTGACTGAGGATACGGATACGCTCGCGCCGGTGGCACTCAGCGTCCCGGTTTGAGTTCCGCTCGTCCCGACGACGACACTTCCAACGTTCACGGAACTCACGGCCAATGTGCCTGGAGTTGGCGTAACCGCAGATCCGGTCAGACCGATGCTCAAGGCAGGATTCGAGGCATTCGAACCGATTGCAACGCTTCCTGGAAAACTGCCCGCAGAACCAGGCGCAAAGGTCACCGTGAAAGAGGCGCTTTGCCCAGGAGTTAAGGTCACTGGAACGGATATTCCCGAGATGCTAAAACCGGTGCCGGTCACCGTCGCCAGAGAGATCGTCGCATTTTCGCCGCCGATATTCTTCACTGTTTCGGTTTGCGCCTGATTCTGACCCACCGTGATGTTGGTGAATGTCAGGCTCGCAGGGGTTGCCGTGAGGGTAGCCGGCGCCACTCCTGTTCCAGAAAGGGCAATGTCAACCGCGGTGCTCGATCCGCTTACGGTGAGCGCCACACTTCCACTACTCGCGCCCGCAGTTGTCGGCGCGAAAACTACGCCAAATGTCGCACTCTGGTTTGCCGCCAAGGTCAGCGGCAGGCTCAGACCGGTATAGCTGAAACCCGCGCCGCTAACCGTCGCCTGAGAAATCGTGAGACTGTCGCCTCCAGTATTTTTCAAGGTTTCGGTCTGTGTCTGATTCGTGCCCACCTGCAGATTGCCGAAGCTAAAGCTCGTCGGGGTTGCGGAAAGACTGCCCGCGGCGACCGCCGTCCCGGAAAGAGCCAGGCTCACGGCGCTGCTCGAGCCGTTGTCGGTGAGCACCAGAGTCCCGCTGGCGCTGCCTGCCGACTCGGGGGCAAAGACCACGCTAAAGCTCGTGCTTTGCCCCGGAATCAGAGTCAAGGGCAGACTTAAACCAGTGGTGCTAAAACCAAGCCCGGTAACGGCTGCCTGGCTGATCGTGAGATTGGTTACTCCGGTGTTTGACAATGTGTCGGACTGGGCTTGGCTGGTCCCCACCTGGACATTGCCGAAGCTAACGCTGGTTGGTCCGGCAGTCAGCGTACCGAGCAGTTGGTTCTGCGTACTTTGCACGCTGGACTTGCTCGTGCTCAGTCCCTGGCAACCGACCATAGTCGCCAGAGCCAACACAATCACGACCGCTTTCCAACGAGTGGGGGCGTGGCCCATAAGTGATTGACGAAGCTGTATTTCGTCCACTCCTAGTTGAAGGGCAAGTTTGCGCTCGGACAATCATTCGGGAAAGTTCCGAAAGGGCATGAGGAGAGGGTCCAGATGGACTACGCCTTGGTTGGAGGCCGGGCAGCCTCGTACCTGTCCGAACGAGGGGGAAAACGTGCCTAGGTTAACTCGATCATTTTGGGGGACGCGCCCCGCCTAAGACCAGTTCGCAGAGATTGTCGACGAAATCAGGAGTCAGCTTGCCGTGCCGTATTAGGAATCGCATGTAAATAGGACCGTAAAGGGAATCAAGAATCAGGTCCATATCCACATCTCTGCGGAGTTCGCCGCGTAGAATCCCGCGCCGGAGCGTGGCGTAGGCCTCCTGGCGGCGCGGCCAGAGGAAGCGCTCGCGGAACGCGGCGATGAGGTCCGGATCACTCTGGCCGCCACCGAGAATTGCAGAAACAATTCGTCCACGCCGGCTACAGAAAATCTTGACCAGCTGACGCATCTGCTGGCTCATGTCAGTGCGGACCGAGCCGGTATCCGGGAAGCGGAGCTTCCGGGTTGTGCTGCCGGCGAATGCATCTGCGATGAGCGCGGCCTTGTTGGACCACCAGCGGTACACCGTTGCCTTGCCGACTCCGGCGTGAGCTGCCACCGCTTCAATAGTCAGTTCGGAAAAACCACTTTTCCCCAGAAGTTTCAACGTGCTGCGCAGGATGGCCAGTCGGGCCTGTTCACTGCGCGGGCGGCCGGGAGGGCGCTTGCCGCGGCTTCTGCCGCGTTGGCGATGAGCCGAAGACTTCTGGCGCATGCCCTTACCCTAACATATAATCGACGGAGTGCTTTAGAATCCAATACGCTTAGTATCGAATCTAAAAAGCGCTTGTGGATTCCTCGTCGCGTCCGGGCAGTGTAGTCCCTTTTACTCTTGTTCATTCGAACTCTTGGAGTGGTGCCTAAGCAATGTGGATTGTTGCGTTAGCTCTAAGGCGTCCCTATACCTTCGTCGTAATGGCGATCGTCATCATTGTCCTGTTCGGGGTCACGGTCGTCCGCACCCCCACAGATATCTTCCCTGATATCAATATTCCGGTAGTTTCCGTGGTCTGGTCCTATACCGGGTTTTCGCCGCAGGACATGGCTGACCGCATCGTGACCAATTCCGAACGCGGCATAAACATCACCGTCAACGACATCGAGCACCAGGAATCTCAGTCGGTGAATGGTTTGGGCGTCATCAAGGTTTTTTTTCGTCCGGGCACGAACGTACAAGGCGCCATCGCAGAAATCACCGCAATCTGCCAGACCACCTTGCGCGGCCTTCCGCCCGGCACGGTGCCGCCTCTGATCATCTCCTATAGTGCCTCCACTACCCCGGTCGTACAGCTCGGACTGAGCAGCAAGACTCTGCCTGAGCAACAACTGTTCGATCTGGGGCAGAATTTCCTGCGTAATTATGTGGCTACCGTGCCGGGAGCGGCTACGCCTTATCCCTACGGCGGAAAGATTCGCCAGATTCAAGTGGACCTGGACCTGCCGAAGTTGCAAGCCTACGGTCTCTCTCCGAACGACATTGTCAACGCCGTCAATGCTCAGAATTTGATTCTCCCCAGCGGCACCATCAAGCTCGGCCCGGTGGAATACAACGTTGAGATGAATGGAACGCCAGGGACAATTGCCGAGTTGAACGATCTGCCGGTCAAGACCGTCAACGGGGCCACCCTCTACATGCGCGATGTTGCCCACATCCGCGACGGATTTTCGCCGCAGACGAACATCGTGCGCCAGGATGGCAACCGAGGGGCGCTGATGTCGATCTACAAGATCGGCAACGCCTCCACGCTCGAAATTGTCTCTGGGATCAAGAGGATTGTGGCGCAAGCGGCACAGTCGCTGCCTCCGGAACTGAAAATCACCGCGCTGTTCGACCAGTCGCTGTTTGTGCGGGCCTCGATCCAGGGCGTGCTGCGTGAGGGATTGATTGCGGCGGCTCTTACCGCCGTGATGATTCTGCTCTTCCTCGGCGACTGGCGTCCCACCATCGTCATTTCCGTTTCCATTCCGCTTTCGATCTTCGTCTCGATCATCATGCTGGGCGCGATAGGCGAGACGATTAACATCATGACGCTGGGAGGATTGGCGCTTGCGGTCGGCATCCTGGTGGACGACGCGACTGTGGAAATCGAAAACATCGAGCGCAACCTCGCCATGGGCAAGGAGATGAGGCAGGCCATCCTTGACGGCGCGCAGCAGATCGCCGTCCCGGCCTTAGTCTCCACACTCAGCATCTGCATCGTGTTTGTGCCGATGTTCTTTCTGGCGGGCGTGGCAAAATTTTTGTTCGTGCCCCTGGCGGAGGCCGTAAGCTTCGCCATGCTGGCCAGCTATCTGCTCTCGCGAACCCTTATTCCCACGCTGGTCATGTTCATTATGCGCGGCCACGAGCATCGCGCGGAAGAACCCAAGTCATTCCTCGGCCGCTTCCAGCGCGGCTTCGAGCGAAAATTTGAGGACTTCAGGCGGGGCTACGAGCAGTTGCTCGAAACGACGCTAGAGCACCGCGTCGCGTTTATGCTTTTCTTCCTGATCTTCTGCGTGCTCTCGCTCGGGATATTCACGTTTCTGGGACAGGACTTTTTTCCGCAGGTGGACGCGGGCCAATTGCGCCTGCATGTACGCGGGCGTCCCGGACTGCGCGTGGAAGAGACAGCGCGGCTCTGTGACGAGGTCGAGGCTGTATTGCGGCAGGAGATTCCAAAGAATGAACTGCAGACGATTCTCGACAACATCGGTCTGCCGAACTCCGGCATCAACCAGTCCTACAGCTCGAACGGAACCATTGGCACCAGCGATGCGGAGATCCTGATCGCTCTCGATCCCGAGCATCATCATCCGACGGCGGGCTACATTCGGCATCTGCGCGAAGCGTTGCCGCAGCGCTTTCCCGGAGTCGAGTTTTTCTTCCAGCCGGCCGATATCGTTTCACAAATTCTGAACTTCGGTCTGCCCGCACCCATCGATGTGCAAGTGGTGGGCACGGACATGGGAAGCAGTTATCTGATCGCACAGCAGATCGCGAACAAAATGCGGCACATTCCCGGCGCCGCCGATGTACATGTGCAGCAATTGCTTTCTCTGCCCACGCTGCACATGGACATTGAGCGCACACGGGTCACGCAGGTGGGGCTGACGGCTAACAACGTGGCGCAGAGCGTGCTGGTTTCGCTGAGCGGCAGCTTCCAGACGGCACCCAATTTCTGGCTCAACCCGCGAAACGACGTTACTTACCAGGTAGCAGTGCAATCGCCGCAATACCGTATGACCAGCATGCAGGACCTGATGGCCATACCTGTGATCTCTCAGCAGGGCCCGCAGTTGCTCAGCAATCTGGTGCAGATAGCTCCGGTGGCGCGGCCAGCTACGGTGAACCACTACAACGTGCAGCCGGTCATTGACGTTTACGCCAGCACACAGGATCGCGATCTGGGCGCGGTTGCCGCGGACACCGCCAAAGTGCTCAAGACGTTCGATGGCCATTTGCCGCGCGGCACTAACATCGTGGTCCGCGGGCAGGTGGTTACCATGCGCTCCTCGTTCATCGGACTGGGCATCGGATTAGTTGGCGCCATCCTGCTCGTCTATCTGTTGATCGTCATTAATTTTCAATCCTGGCTTGATCCCTTCATCATCATCGCGGCGTTGCCCGGAGCCTTGGCGGGAATCTGCTGGTTCCTGCTGCTGACCCGCACCACGCTGAGCGTGCCGTCGCTCACCGGCGCGGTGATGTGCATGGGTGTAGCCACCGCCAATTCCATCCTGATGGTTAGCTTCGCCCGCGAACAGATGGACGAGGGCATTCCCGCCGTACAAGCCGCTGTCGCTGCCGGATATACCCGCATGCGGCCCGTGCTGATGACTGCGCTGGCTATGATCATTGGCATGGTTCCGATGGCACTGGGCTTTGGCGAAGGCGGCGAGCAGAACGCGCCACTGGGCCGCGCCGTAATCGGCGGGCTGCTGTTTGCCACCGTCGCCACTTTATTTTTTGTACCCAGCGTGTTCGCCATTTTCCATAGCCGCCGGGAAGCCAAGCGGGCGCGCCAGGGTTAACGTAGTTATAAGTGGCTCAAATAGTGAATTGGAGTCGAGCATGAGCGAAGAGAACAAATCTAAACCGGATGCCGCGCGAACCGGGCAGAATGACGCCGAAGTTCCGCAGCGGCCGATGCAAAGCGAGGAGCATCACGCGCTGAGCCCACAGGCCCAACGCGACGAAGAGATCGCCGCGATCCAGCAGCACGCCCGGCATCAACCCCCGGCGATCGAGAAGCCGCCCGATGTCCCCCCCGCGCCTCCAGCTAAGGCTCTGACGGTGGTGGGCGTCGCCTTGCTCGTGCTGCTGATCGCTGGTGCACTCACTCTTTGGGACCACGCAACCCACGAGCGCGCTTTGGCCAACGAGACAGAACGCGAGACCGTACCAACCGTCGCCGTGGTTTACCCACAATCGGAAAAGCCCGATGAGGATCTGGTTCTGCCCGGCTCTCTGCTGGCTTACGTGGAGTCTCCCATTTACGCCCGAACGAACGGCTACCTTTTGCAATGGTACAAAGACATTGGCAGCCAGGTAACCAAAGGCGAGTTGCTGGCGAAGATCGACACCCCTGAGGTGGATCAGGAACTGAACCAGGCTCGCGCCACGCGTCAGCAAACTTTGGCGCAGATGGACATCGCCAAAATTACCACTGACCGCTGGGATAACCTGCGCAAGACCGACTCCGTCTCCGCGCAGGAAGCGGATCAGTACGCAAGCGGATATAAGCAGAGCCAGGCCAACCTATCTGCCGCTGAGGCGAACGTCCGGCGCCTCGAGCAGTTGGAGGGCTTCAAGGACGTCTACGCGCCATTCACAGGTGTGCTCACACGCCGTAACGTCGACCCCGGTGCGCTGATCAACGCCGGCTCAGGTACGGCGGGCACCGAACTGTTTCGCATGGCGCGCGTCGATCCTCTGCGGGTTTATACCAGCGTGCCCCAGGCGTACGCGCCGTTTATCAAGGTTGGCGCCAAGACCGCTGTTACGCTGCAGGAGTTCGCCGGCGAAAAGTTCTTCGGCAAGGTGGTGCGCACGGCGGAGGCCATTGATCCATCTACGCGCACTCTGCTCACGGAGGTCGACGTACCTAACAAAGACGGGCGTTTATTGCCCGGCTCGTTCGGTGAGGTGCACTTCGCGGTCGGTTCTGGTGTAAACAAGGTTACGGTTCCCGTAAATGCAATGCTGTTCCGCTCCGAGGGCGCGCGCCTCGCGGTTGTCGGTCCCGACGGCAAGGTTCAGTTGCGCCCCATCAACATTGGACGGGACTACGGCACGACGCTGGAGATTCTCGGCGGAGTCACCCCCACCGACCAGGTCGTGATCAATCCCGCAGATTCGCTCGAAGACGGGCAACAGGTGATCGTGGCGCAGAAGCCTGCTCAATCCCCGTCGCCGAGCCAGCAGAAAGGTAGCGGATCGTGAAACGAGCCGCAATCTCGGCCGCTCTCGCGCTGCTCGGATTTGCCGCGGGATGCACCGTGGGTCCGCGTTACAGCCGGCCGCCGGCTCCAGCGCCGGCGCCGGATGCGTGGAAGACGCAACCTCCCTGGCAGCAAGCCGCGCCCAAAGATTCGATTCCCAAAGGCGCGTGGTGGCAAATCTATAACGACACGGCGCTCAATACATACGAACAACAATTACTCCAGGCCAACCAGTCTCTGGTGGCCGCGCGCGACCGCTTAGACCAGGCACGCTCCCTGGCGCGCGTAGCCACTGCGGATATGTTCCCACAGCTTTCAGCTGATCCCGGTGCGTTGCGAGAGTACGCGGGCGCGAATCGTCCCCTGGACGGCCAAGCGCCGCCCGTCTCTGGGTACACCCAGAGCATCTACACAATTCCGTTTTCGTTGAGCTATGAGGCGGATCTTTTCGGGCGCGTGCGGCGCAACGTGGAAGCAGCCAACGCTTCTCTACAGTCCAGCGCCGCCGACCTGCAGAACGTGCAGCTGGTGCTGACTGCTGAACTCGCTGCCGACTATTTCACGCTACGCGAACTGGACGCCGAGTTCGAAGTAGTGCAGGAGTCCGTGGACTACCAGCAGAAAGGCCTGAATCTGGTCACAAATCGCCACGATGGAGGCATCGCCAGCGGACTTGAAGTCGCGCAGCAGGCTGCTCTGCTTGACTCCACAGTATCGCAGCTGGCTCTCGTACAAGAATCGCGCGCACAGTATGAACACGCCATCGCAGTGCTGGTCGGGCAGCCAGCCTCCAGCATTAGCTTGCCCGTAGCGCCGTTGCGCGCCACGCCGCCGCCGGTGCCGCTGGGAGTGCCCTCCGACGAATTGGAACGCCGGCCTGACATCTCCACGGCAGAACGCCTGATGGCTTACGAAAATGCGCAAGTCGGAATCGCTCGTTCAGCCTTCTATCCGCACATCACGCTGAGCGGTTCGGGAGGATGGCAAAGCCGCGATCTCGGCTCGCTGCTCAATGCTCCAAGCCTCTTCTGGTCTCTGGGCGCAGATGCTCTGGAGCCCATTCTCGAAGGCGGTCGAAATCGCGCTAACCTGGCCGCTGCCCACGCGGCGTATGACCAGTCCGTGGCCAACTACCGCCAGGCCGTGCTCACGGCGTTTCAGGAAGTTGAAGACGGAATCAGCAATCTGAGTACCCTCTCCCAGGCCTTGGCCACACAAGGAGCTGCCGTCAACGACGCCCGCCGCGCTCTCGTGATCGCTAATAATCGTTATATCGGTGGCGCGACCAGCTACCTCGACGTAATCAACGCGCAGACGACGCTGCTGGCCAGCGAGCGTCTGGAAACGCAGTTGCTCGGCCAGCAGATGGTCAGCTCCGTCTATCTGGTCAAAGCTCTCGGCGGCGGCTGGGACGCCAGCCAAATCAAAGACCAGCGGGTTCATCCCCAAGCTGGCCAGATCTTGCAGCCCTGATCTCGCCTTGTGGTAGTGGGTGCAGTTCGACTCCCAGTCTCTGTCTTAGAAGGCGTCGTCCCGAAAACCGGCGTACTTCAGCCGGTGAGCGATCTCCTTCAGCCTTCGCTGACGGGCGGCCTGACCCGCGCGCGAGATCCTTCGCTCCGCCTGAAAAGCGGCTGCGCTCAGGATGAGGCCCCGAAGAATAGGAACAACAGGAATGCAGACTGCACGAGTACTCACCTGGTTTGCAGGTTGACAACGCTTCGGCAGGGGCTTAGTATTATAGCTGGGGGAAATATCTCTTCTTACTCTTTCACGCTTGCGGCAGTAATTCAGCCCAATCTGAAGTTTTCCAGCGTTTTGCGTTCTTGAAAGAGTGATCGGAAATAACACTGTTAACTGGCAAGGGACTATCGTGTGGTTTGCCCTCGTTTTGACATCTGCGTTTAACGCGCGAGCCTGGAGGAAAAAATCATGAAGAACACCAAGTTTCTTGTGAAAGTGAACCGCAGCGGCACTCGCGCTCCGGAATATGTGCAGCGCATTGACCGCACTCCCATCCAGACCACAACCGACCGCAAGCTGGCGCTGATTATGGGCCGATTTACGGCGGAGGACGCCGTCAAGTCCATCCAGAATTCCCGCTGCAACCCAGAGCTAATCTCCATCCAGGTTAGCGCCTAGTCTCTAGGACTGGCTTCGGCGCTTGTCTCGTTCAAAGGCACTTCTGTTTCCAACTCTCGTCCGTGAGTGAGAAAGATTCATCTCTCATCGCTTGGCCGTAGTATTCTCGCGTGGAATAAATTTTCGGAATCTTTGCGATCGCGCGAAAGGGCCAGCACTGTGGCACAACACGAAAAAATTCGTTACAACCGCTTCCTCCTCTTGGTAGCGGGACTTGGCGGATTACTTTACGGGGTCGATGTCGGCATCATCGCCGGCGCGCTGCCGTACCTGGAGGCCACGTCTGGTTTGAATGCGGGCCAGCTTTCGACCGTGGTTGCCGCCGTCCTGCTCGGCAGTGTGATCTCGACCCTGTTCGCCGGTTTGCTCGCCGACTGGATGGGACGCAGACTTCTGATGACGCTCAGCGGCGTGCTCTTTGTCATCAGCATTCCGATGATTGCGCTCTCGCACGGTTATGAGCCTCTAATTCTTGGCCGCCTTTTACAGGGAATCAGCGCCGGCCTGATTGGTGTCGTGGTCCCGCTCTATCTGGCGGAGTGTCTGTCGGCTTCAAGTCGCGGGAAGGGTACGGGCATCTTCCAATGGCTGCTCACACTGGGTATCACCGCGGCCGCGTTCGTGGGCATGTATTTCAGTTTTCGCGTCGACCAAGTGGCGAAACTCGGCGATGCTGTCAGGCTTATCGCATTTAAAGACACCGCCTGGCGCAGCATCTTCTGGGTCTCGTTGCCACCTGGCGTTCTGTTCGTGGTCGGCAGCTTAATGGTCGCCGAGTCCCCACGCTGGCTGTTGCGTCGAGGCAAACGCGACGCAGCCCACTCGGCGCTGCTTCGTTCGAGGACGACCGAGCAGGCGAACCTCGAACTTAAGGAGATGGAACAAGCTGCCGCCGCGGAGCAAGCCCAGACCTCAACCGGTACCAAGGTAAAGGAATCGCTGTTGCGCCGAAAATATGTGGTCCCGTTTGTGCTGGCGTGTGTGATTCTTGCGTGCAACCAGGCCACCGGCATCAACTCCATCATCGGCTACAACACCAACATCCTCTTGCAGAGCGGCCTTTCCGATGTTCAGGCTCATTGGGGCTACGTTCTCTTCACCGTTGTCAACTTCCTCGTCACCATTGGCGGCGTGATGCTGGTGGATCGTAAAGGACGGAAATTCCTGTTGTCTGTAGGAACAGCGGGAATCATCGTTTCCCTTATCTGCACCGGTCTGCTCTTCCGCCAGGCAGAACGGCTTCGCGTGGATTCCCGAGGCCAAGTTCAATCCATGGTCGAGTCGGACCAGAAGATCGAGATCACCTATGATCAGACACTGGCCAAGACGCTGCTGATCTCAGCCGGAGACGCCGCCCAGCAAATCGGCAACCGCCCTACTTCTCTAGTCGTCATCTATTCCTATGGGGACTTCCACGCCGCCACCAAGGCCGCGCGTTCCGACGATACCGCCGCGACCCCAATCGTTATCACGCGGGAAAGCTGCGTGCCCGCCAACAAAGTAGTCGCGTTCTTCTCGAATCCCTTCGGCGATCTCGATGCCGCGCGCCAGGCTCCGCTGACAATCGACAATGCATTGATCACTCCCTTGCCCAGCCAGCGCAGTGGATGGAAGGTCGCCATCACTCTCTTCGTGTTTATGGCGTTTTATGCTGTCGGCCCGGGCGTGGTTGTGTGGCTCGCACTTTCCGAACTGATGCCGACCCGCATTCGCTCCAACGGCATGAGCATCGCCCTGCTGCTCAACCAAGCGGTTTCGACCGGCATCGCCGCCATATTCCTGCCCACTGTAGGCAAGTATGGCTACTCCACTATGTTTTGGGGATTCGCCGGCTGCACCGTCATCTACTTCATCACGGCCGTAGTGTTCCTGCCAGAAACGAAAGGGAAGACGCTGGAGGAGATCGAAGCGCATTTCGAAGGCGCAAGAAAAACGCCCGGCCTGGAAACGGCCTGACCGCGGCGAATTGCTCTGCTTGCCCGCTCTATGTCCGCGCCTCGCGCTCGCTGTTGGGCCTCGAACCGCTCAA
>Ga0209169_10001722_pt1 | contig 13295 bp, 13 predicted proteins | sample HubBroMetageWRM4_FD_188346 | JGI IMG/M metagenome (GOLD analysis project Ga0209169, IMG submission 188346) | Warmed soil microbial communities from the Hubbard Brook experimental Forest, New Hampshire - Hubbard Brook CCASE Soil Metagenome WRM 4... | ecosystem: Environmental > Terrestrial > Soil...
CGCTGCCCGGCGTATGCCCCGGCGTGTGCAGTACGTCGAAACGAATCGTTCCGATGGTGAAGCGATCGCCGTCGTGTAGCTCGCCGTCGAGCGCGACGATCGGCGGCGCGCGGTCCAGGCCCAGCCAGCGAGCTTGCCACTCGAGCATTTCATAGAGCGGAAGGTCCGCCGGGTGGAGCAAACCCTTGGCCGCGGTAAGCCGGCGCAACCGTCCGAGATCGCCGATGTGGTCGATGTGGGCGTGCGTGTGGAGGAGAAACTTCGGGCGCCAGCCGTTACCCTTTAAGCACGCAACGACCTCGTCGACTCCGTCACCGCCGTCCACGACGATCGCCTCACCCGAGGCATCGTCGGCGACGATCGTGCAGTTGCACGCAATCGGGCCCACCGGAAACGCTCGAACGATCACGGCGATTGCTAATCCACGTGGATGCCGAAATCGTGGAAGCCGCCGTTGAAATATCCAAGCGGCGACCCTGGACGGGCGCTGCACGACAAGACGTGTCCGATGAGAATGGAATGCGAGGCGAAGAGAAATTCTCGCGCCACTTCACAATCGAAATGTGCGATCGCACCGTCCAAGACTGGGGCACCGGTAACGTCGATCGAGTAGACGATTTCTGCAAACTGCCGGTCGCGCACTTTTCCGGAGAAGTGCTCGGCGAGTTCGCGTTGTTCGCCCGCGAGGACGTTCACGCAGAAAACGCGTGACGTCGAAATGAACAGGTAGCTGCGCGCCTCGCGATTGATACAGATCAGCAGCGAAGGCGGCTCGAGTGAAACGCTGGCAAAAGCGTTGACCGTAATACCGCGCGGCTCGCCGTCTTTCAGGCTCGTGACGACGGTAACGCCGGTCGGAACGTGGCGCATCGCATGACGAAAAGCTTGCGCGCTCGTCATTGCCGGCGAGCGCCGATTCCGGTGCCTTCACCCAGCGGCAGAATCGTTGCATCCAGGGCCGGATGAGTCAAAAAGCGTTCGATGAAATCAGGTGCGGACCGGCAGTCGTTGAAAATCGCGAGCCCCGAAAGCTTCAGCATCGGGACCACCAACTCCAAATAGCGGCGATACTCTCGCGGGTTTGCCGCGATGAAGACGATATCGAGATTGCGGTGGGGAAAGTTCTCCAGCAGGTCGACGGCCGGGGTATCAAAGAGTTCGATGTAGTCGTCTTCGCCGGCCCGTCGGAAATACGAAAGCGCGACGTCCGTGTGCGCGCCGTCGCGCTCTATCGTCCAGATCTTGCCGGCGCGAGGCCGTGCCAGCGCCATCCACAGCGTCGAGTAACCATACGAAGTACCGACTTCAAGGATTCGATTCGCTTGCATCGCCGTGACCATCGTCGAAAGAAAGCGGCCGGTCTCACGTGAGATGATAGAAACGCCGTCTTTCCGCGCGTGCTGTTCTAGCTCGATCAGAATCGGATGGGGTTCCACTCACATCGCTTTGGGCGAGGCGTAACCAGCGCCCTGCGCGTGTTCCGCCGCCTTCACGACGTTGCGGAGCAGCGCGACATTCGTGACCGGTCCAACACCGCCCGGAACTGGCGTGATCGCTCCAGCTACTGTAATCGCGCTTTCGAAATCGACGTCGCCTTTCAATACGCCGTCGACCAGCGTCGTGCCGACATCGATGACGGTTGCGCCCGGCATCAAATCCTCGCCGCGTATCAAGCCGGGAGCGCCCGTCGCGACGACGACGATCTCGGACTTCTTCAGATGGGGCCGCAACGCTCCCGACGCTCTGTGCAGAATAGTTACCGTAGCATCCTGCGCAAGCATGAGCATCGCGACGGGAGCTCCCACGACGATCGATCGTCCGATCATTGCGGCACGCCGCCCGCGCAGCGGCCAATGCGGGCTGCGCTCGAGCAATAGCATGACCGCCGCCGGAGTAGCGGGCACGTACTCCGTGCCGCTGCCGAACGCCAAGTGTCCTTGGTTGGTCGGATGCGCGCCGTCGACATCTTTGTGCACCGGAATCGCATCGGCAATTTCTCGGATCGGGAGATGAGCGGGCAGCGGTTGCTGCAGCATGACGCCGTGCGTCAGCGGATCGGCGCGCAGGTTGTCGAGCCGGGAACGAACCTCCCCGAGCGTCGCGCGCTCGGGGAGGCGCTCAGCGACGACCTCGATGCCGACCCGTTGCCCGGTTCGCACCAGATTGCGGACGTAGGCGAGACTCGATTCGTTCTCGCCCACAAAGACGATTGCCAGTTTGGGATGAATCCCTTGCCCGCGCAGCGCACTCGTACGTGCGACGAGTTCCGTACGCAAATCGGCGGCAAGGCTTCTTCCGTCGAGAATCAAGGCGGGCACGCCGTCGCCGTTTCGTCCGTCGAAGGAGGGGCACCTACGCTAAAGAGCTCGCCTGTGTACCGTTACGTCGTGTGGCTGATCGCGCTGGTGGGATTGGCGCTGGCGTTTGCGGTGTTGGAACCGTTCTTTGCCTCGCACTCGACGAAGACGGCGGGTCCTGCGGGACTCACGGGTCAATCCGCGCCGGTCTTTTCGTTGTCGGATGACCGAGGTTCGCCCGTGTCCCTCGATCGGTATCGCGGGCGTGTCGTGGTCATGAACTTGTGGGCGTCGTGGTGTCCCCCGTGTCGAGCCGAAATGCCCGACTTACAGCACCTGGCAAATCTCTACGCGGATCGTGGGATCGCCATCGTTGGCGTGAACGAAGGCGAATCGGCCGTGCGCGCTCGAGCGTTTGCGCAGTCGCTGCGGATTCGCTTCCCGATTTGGATCGACGGCAACGAGCGATACGGGCGCACGTATGGCGCGCTTGGTCTGCCGACGACCGTCATTCTCGATCGTCGCGGCACGGTAGTGCGCGGCTTTGACGGCGCATTAACGTTCGACCAAATGCGCGCCGCGGTAGCCTCGCTTTCGACGACCAAGTGATCGGGTTTGTGACGGCCGCGCTCCTTGTCGTTGTTGCGGTTGTCGTTGAGATTGCGTTGCCCGGCCGCGACGTGTACCACGCGGGATGGTATAACGTTGGGCTGATCGCCGTCGTCGGAGTTATCTTGGTCACGGGACGCAAGCGCTTTCGCAAAGCGCGGACGGTTCGCGCGCGGCTGGCAATGATCGTGGTGATATTGGGAGCTGCGGCGAGCGGGGTCGCGGGCGCGGCCAGCGGATTGCTCGGCGCCGATAATCAAACCGTCGTCGGAGCACCAGGGCAGCGAGTTCCGATAGAGACTCTTGGTGTGCTGGCGTTTCCGTTGGCTGGAGTGGAGAGCTCCGTCCCTGCCGGCGTGTCACTAGAACGCCCGTTCCACACGCCGATGCAAATCGGGGTGCATTCGCTCGACGCCGGGAATTTTATTCTGAACGCGTTGCCGCGAGACGTGGCGTACGTGGAAGCGCGCGACGCCCACGGAAACCGGCTCACCGTCACCCAGCCGATGGGAGCGGTCTTTCTTTCACCGGTTTTGCTGATGCAGCACCGCCAAACCATCGCCGGCTTAGACCTGCCCTACGATTCATTCAACGTTCCTGCCGCGCGACGCGTCGTTAAGGCGGTTCTGTTCACGCCCGCGCAGGCCGCGATGGTGTTGCGGGGACAAGCGCGCTTCAGGGAGGCGGCGGTATTGTTTGCGGTTGACGATGAGAACGATCGACTGCTGCCGCACGCCATTGCGTTGAGCGCGGGGGGGCGGAGCGTTTTCGTCGGCGGCCTCATGTTGCGCGGCACCGTTGAAAGTTATCCGGCCGTAGAAATCTTTTCGGCCCCAAACTTGGCGGTGACCGCGATCGGAGCGTTGCTCGTTCTCGCCGGTACCATCGCGCTGCTGTCGCAGCTACTCTCCCGCGACGATCGCCCGGACGTTGCGTAGGACGATCGCCCCATCGGAGAGTTCGATGCCTTTCGGCGGAAGGACGTAAATCGCGACGAGACGCGTGGCATCGGTGTCGGGCGGAAAGCGTACGCTGACGGTTCGCCATCCCGGCTCGCCGAGTTGCGTCGCGGGCACGAGCGTATCCTCGTTGATCGCGTTGCGCACCGAGACGCGCAGGCGTGCGGCGCTTCCGTCGTCGCGAAGATCGAAGGTCAGTCCGATCGTATCAGCCGGAAGCGGAAGGTCGGCCATGGCATACGCCGCGCGTTCGTATCCGGAAAAGGAAAACGCCAGCTGGACGCAGCTCCCGCATCCGGCATCGCGGACGAGCGAACCTTGGCCACCGTGCGGCTGCGTTGAAAAGTGCGCGTGGTCGGCGAAGGCGAGCGCGACGTCATGGGTTCCGACGGTCACCCGCGTGCTTGCGGTACTGTTGCCGATCCGCACTGAGACGTGCGCATCGCGCGAAGCCGCACGATATCGGCCGTGCGTGTCGATCGATCCGGTGCTGGCGCTCCAACGCAGCGCAGGGGGAAGTGAGAGCGGATAGCCGTCGCGATCGTAGGCGCGGGCCGCCAGCGTAATCGTCGCATTGGGATCGACGTTGGCTTGCGACGGAGCGATTCTCGTACGGTCAGCCGCCGCAACGATTTCGAGCGGCACCTCGCCGTGGAGTCGATCGCGGCGCAGCACCAGGTGACCGAGGCCGGGATGAAGCGCGACGAAATCGCCCTTTCGAAAAACGCCCAGCGCCGGCGGCACGACGCTGGCCCGTACCTCGCCCCCGCTCCGCGCGACGTGGTTGGCGGCATCGACGGCGGCAACGCGTAGCCGGACCTCGGCGCCGGGAATCGCGCGAACGATTCCCGGCCGCGCGACCAAGCGAACCGGCGGTCCCGCCGGCGCGGTACTGTAGACGAAAATGCCGTCGGCGACGGGGCGCTCCTTGCCGTCCGACGGCGAGTTCATGACGTCCGCTGCGTCGTCTCCTAAGCGCCGCGCGACGATCGTCGAGGAGCCGCCTCCATCGAACAAGAGTCCTTCGGTGGCGCCGAGCGAGCGCATCAGCGCGGCAAACTCGGTGCGCGTAACCCCAACGCTGAGCTCGGCCTGACGTCCGTCCACTTCGACGAGAAAGAGCCGGCCGTTGGGAGCGATTGCGGCGCCGGAGCACGGCATGCGCTTCCGATTCTCTGCGCGATACGGCGCGTCGGCGTCGTCGAACCATTCACCGTCGTGAAGAATGAGCGCGCCGCCGCCAACCGCGGAAGTAATCGCATCGAGCCCGAACGGCGTCAGGTCTCCGGTGACCGAGACGACGGCGCCTACATCTGGAACGCTGATGAAGCTATAGTCGTTGGGTCCGATCGCTGCATAATGCCCCGGCGGCTGCGGGCTGAGATTGTCGGCAACGCCGGTGACCCGGTAGCGTGTCAGCGGCGGCGTCCCGCTCAGCGGCTCGAGCTTCACCAACGTCACGTTGTCTTGCGGCCGTACTCGGCCGTACAGCGGTGTCAGCAGCGAGATCCCGCCATTCTGAGGCATCTCATCGAGACCGTCGAGCGGCATCGTTCGCTGATCGATCTCGATCTCTCCGGTAAACGTGAACTCGGCGACGTGCGCCGCACCGTCTCGGGTGATTGCAAGCGCGTAACGCTTATATGGAAGCTGCAGCAGCGCGCCGGCGCGCACCACGAGGTTGATTGGCCGGTTCGTATTCCCGATGTCGAAAAAATCGCCGTTGACGCCGGCGACGGCGCGTGTGCGCTGCGCCATCGAGCCGACCGTTTCTCCGCGTGATTCCAATGAGTCGTTGGCTAAGACCGCGCCGAGTCGAATGTCGCTGCGGTGCGGTTCGACGGCGATGACGTGCACGGAGAGCGGCCCGACCGCGGTCCTTAGCTGATAATCCGCATACATGACGCCGGGGGCGACGCTTTCAATCGTGGGCGCTTGCTGCAGAATACGGGGGAACGGAACGTCAGGCGCGAGGCGCGCCGGCAGCGCCTCTTCGCGCGCGGTCGCGGCGCCGCCCACGCCAAGGGCCAGGATCAGGGCGAGGAACGCGAATTTCATTTTGCGACGGGATGCCATATTGCGATAGCTAGCGGATATCCCCCGGTTACGAATGGCGCGTGTGCGATGCGATGCAGCGTGCGCGTGTCGAAAACGTCGACGACGTTGGCGCCGGCACACGGAACGTAGAGTCGGCGGTTCGCTGCATCGTAGGAAGGTTCCCAAGGCGTTGCGCAGGTGAGAAGCGGCGGGCGCTTGGCGCGCAGCGTCGATGCATCGAGCACGTCGATCTGGCCGAGCTGCTCGTCGGTGACGAAGAGCGAGCGTGTATCGGGGTCGAGTGCGGCTCCGAGCGGAAATGTCAAGTCCGCGCTCCGGGCAACGGTACGCGGCGCGCGGGCGCTTACATCGATGGCCACCGCCGCGCCCGGCGCTGCAAAGAGCGAACCGGCGCTTTGATTCGCGATTGCGTAGAGCCGCCTTCCATTGGGTGAGAGCGCAAGCGAAAAGACCCTCGGGACGGTTTTGAACCTGCGAAGGACACGCATCGAACGGGCGTCGATCGCCGCGACCGTTCCGTCGTTCGTATTCGCGACGTAGACGATGTGGCGCATCGGGTCGATCGCGAGTCCTTCCGCGGTCGCGCCGGTCGCGACGCGTGTCACCGTTCCGTTGAAGCTTAGGCGGGTGAGCGCTCCACTTCCATTGAGATCGCGGTCGGTAATGAAGATCGCGTGCGTCGCCGGGTCGATTCGTATCGCATCGCCGAGCACGACGCCGGCGACGCAACGCACGTTCCAGGGCGCAAGCGTGGCGAGCGTCAAGCTCGTGCCTTGTGTGTCGGCTGAGGCTATACGGCCGAGCGTATCGATCGCTACATCGCTTGGCGTGCCGCCCGTCGCGAGTACGCCGATCACCGCGAAATCATCTGCGGCATGGAAGATCAATCCATCCTCGTAGGACGCAACCACCAAGAACGAACGTCGCTCGTTCGGCGGCGGTCCGATGCGCAGGCTGGTGGCCGCCAGACCTACGGTGTTGCCGGCGACGAGCAGAGCGCTGCCCGCGAGCGCTTGTTGGGGAACTTGATAGACCCCGCCAGCCAGGAGCCGGCCGGGGCCGAGCAGTGCAGCGTGATAGGGAGCGGAAAACCCTTCGACGCGAAGCGGGATGCTGCTTCCCGGAAGATAGGGCCACGCGGTCGTCGCGAATTTCCCCGTCGCGACCTGAACTCTTAGAGGTCGCGGAATGCTTCCAGCGAGCGCGAGGACTGCAAGCAGCAGCGCCGCGATGGGCCGGATTGCTTTGGGCTCGGGCATGACGCTTATCGGCTTTGGATCAGACCAGTCACGAACAAGATAAGGCCGAATCCGCTCAAGGCACAGCCAACCGGAAGAAAGATGCGCGATCCCGCCAGCGCAGAGATCGATACAAGCACGATCGAAATTTCAAAGGCCGTGGTCGCAAACTGCAAGGTCTCGTACGATTTGAGGATCAGTTCGGAGCGGTCGTCTTCGTCCGCAGCTTGCTTCTCGAGAGCTTTAGCCTTATCCAAGACGGCCGGAGCCGAAGCGCTTTCGCCGTCCGCAACGGATTCCAACCGCGCGCGGGTCGCGGTATTCTTGACAAGATCACTCGCAAGCAGCGCGCGATAGATGTTAGAGCGGGTCTGTTTGGCTTCGTAAGCATTATAGGTGTCGGTCGCACGAGCTTGGCTGAGGATCGCCGCGTTCTTTGACGACAGCGCGGAAATGGAGCGATGGTGGGCAAAGAGAGTCCCCAACGCCGCCAGGACGGCAATGATCGCCGTGGCAAGCGAAACCAGACGGTTGCCACTCTTCGATTCGAGCCCTCGTCTCACGTTGCGGCCGCGCGTTCTTCAATTGTGGCGACACGTTCGAGGCCCTCGCGAACGTCCGTTCCTGGCGCGACGGCCGTTTGCCGCGTCTTGTGCGGGTCGAGCGAAAAACTCGCCAGACGATAATCGCCGAACGTCCCAGCCAGGATCGTCCCATCCGGATCGACGGCAAATGCACGGCCCGCGGCGCGATCGAATACGACGAGATGGAGGCGCAGCTCCAGCGCGCGCGCTCGCGCGATGCGCTCGGTCCATGGGCTGCCAAGATCGGTCGTCCAGCAGATCAGCGAATAGCCCGCCAGGCGATACGCAACCAAACCGGCGGGATCGAGGGCGACCGAATCCTCAACCGATGCAATGGGAATTTCGCGATCCAGCATCCCAAGGCGTTCGTCATCGTGCAACGCTATGGCGTATTCGTCGTCCAGCATTTCTAGCCGCTCGTCGATATCGCTCGGCAGCGGATCGAACGAGATCGCGATTCGCAAGCTTCGCTCCAGGCGGTTGACTCGCGGCGCGGGACGAGCGAGCGGCGCACGCGCGGGACGCTCCTCGCTCAACTCCACGGCAGCTTGCAGCGTTTCGGCGCGATGCTCGCCGGCGATCGCTACGACCTCTCCGCAAGCATCGACGATCTGGCTCTTGCCGCAGTAGGCAACCATCCCCAGCTCGGCGCCGCATTTATTCGCCGCGACGAAGGGCGCGCGATTTTCGTAGGCTCGCACCCGTGCGAGCAGGTCGGCTTGCACGTTCTCCAGCGCGGAAGGATCCCGGCCGCTCGTGACCCAGGCGGTCGGCATGATCAACACCTCCGCACCGTGATCGACCAGCGAACGCGCGATCGTTGGGAGCCGGCCGTCGGCACAGATTAGCACGCCGAGTGTCCCGACGCTCGTCCGCACCGGCGCTAAGCGCTTACCCTGCGCAAACCAATGACGGTCGAAATGCCAGAGAAAGAGTTTGTCCGCACGGCCGGCAAGCGAGCCATCTGCGTCTATCACGATTGCGCTGTTGTAAACCACGCCGCCGCGCGGCAGCGCGATGCCGGCGACGATAACGGTATTGGTGGAACGTGCAAGGTCGCTGAGGCGCTCTACCGTGTCAGCCGTGGCCGCTTCGTCGAGCGGTTGCTTTCCCAAAACGTACGCAGGGAACGTGCCTTCGGGGAGGACGACGAGATCGGCACTCCTACAAACGCCATGCAGGCTAACGAGCGTGCTTTCAAGCGAGCGTGAAAACTCGATTCGATCTCGAGCCCGAAGCTGCATCGCCGCGACGCGTACGGAGCGAGTCATTGCTTGCCGCTGTTCGCGCTTGGGAGGCTGGCAGCCCGCACTCGCGGAAAGGGTTATTCCCCAATGGGCCTTACCGCGCCACGCGGTACCCGAAGGGAGATTTTTTCATAGTGAGACGCACCCTACCGACGTTATCGCTAACGCTTGCTATCGCGAGCACCGGCCTATTGTATATGACGCCCGGGCCTTCCACGCCGGCACTTGCAGCAACGCTGAAGCCGACTGCCACCGCATCGCCAAACGCCAAGAATGACGTTTGCGAAACGACGAAGAGCAAGTGGGCGCACCTTCAATGCGAACAGTTTAACAGCTCTGCTCCCGGCGACGAGTATTTCGGGCGCATGAAGATGAGCTATCTCGGGATCGACAATACGTATAAGGACGGCGCGATTAGTGCCGGCGCTTACAGTACCGATCCGCGCTTGATTTCCAAGCTCGATTTCGCAACCGAAGCACTCGAGCGTTGGGCCGCCAAGTACCCCAACGATCCGCAGCTTCCGCGCTCGTATTTCTTGGGGGTTCAGGTGTTGCGCAAGGTCTATACGCAGGCGGAACAACAAAAGGCCTGGGAGTTCATACAGTTGCTCGTCAACAAATATCCGAACTCTTATTTTGGAAAAACAATGAAGGCCAGCCTGAAAATCGGTTTCACCGAGCATTGGTTTGCGTTGGCGCAGATCTGCCCGACGCCGCTGCCGCTGGGCGCTGGCATCATGCCCGAATCAGTTCCCGACGTAACGCCGACGCCGTCACCGGCCCCCGGACATCCGGCGGTGGTAGTGATCACTCCCCCCTGCGTTCAGTCCTCGCCGGCGGCCGACTAAAAATACGAAAGCCCCTGCATCGGCAGGGGCTTTCGACTTGGTAGTTAGGCGAGAAGCTTAGATCTTCAGGCCAATACCGGCGTATGGGCCGCTTTCGGAGAATCCGATCGGCGCTGCATTGAGGTTGTATCCACGATCCCCAAGGAAGCCGGCTTCTAGGAAGAGCGGGAACCCTTGGAACGAGTACGTGACGCCAATGTCATACTTGAGGATGTTGTAGCTGACGTTGAACGAACAGCCGCCCGTCGCTGTGGGGGTTCCACAAGCTTGCGGCGTGCTCTGGTAGTTGCCGTTGACGCCGAAGAAGTACAGTGCGTGACCGTACCACGAGAAGGCGCGATCGAGATCAGGCAGTTTCTCGAGTCCGACGCCGGCGCCGGTCTCCTTCGGATAGCCGTAGTTGTTTCCGCGCCACATGTACGCGCCGACGAGATAGATACGCGGCCGTAAGATGCGAAGTCCGAGCCGAGCATCGAAATCGTAGTCGCGGCCGATGAACGTGGGAACCGACGATTGTCCGAGTCCACCGATGGTGGTGACGAAGCAATCAGGTCCGCCGCAAGGATGTTGCCAATTCCACTGGCGGTAATCGACTTCGACCATGAAGGGCAGAGCAGTGATCGGAAATTCCAGCGCACCGTGCAACCGGTACGAGAAACCGCCGGTGTTGTTGCTACTCGTCACGCCATTAACGAACTCGTTATACACCTTAGGCGAGATGATGTAGTCGCCCGCGACATAGAAGTCGTAGTACGGTGCTACCACTGGTACCGGCGTCGGAGTCGGCGGCGGTGGTGGTGGCGGCGGCGGTGCCGGACTGGGTGGCGGAGTTGCCGGGATGTAACGCACGACAACGAGACGGCGATCGGGTACCCACTGGACGTAGGCGCCCATGCCTTCCGAAATCACGCGAACCGGAACGAGGATGATACCTTGGTAAATCAGCGGCGGTACGTCCAGCGGACGCGATTCGCCGTTGATAATGACTTCCGGCTTGCCAACGGTCACTTTGACCTCGGCGCCGGCTTTACTGACCGTCACGGTCTTGCTGCCCGCATCGTACGACACGGTCGCGCCCATTTGCTCGAACATCGAGCGAAGCGGAATTAAAAGTGTTCCGCCCCGCACGAGTGCGGCGAGCACGCGACCCTGCTTTAGGATATCGGGCTTGGCATAGACGTGGTGGTCATTGTAGAGAATCGGGTACTGACCCGACGGCGGCGAACCAAAATTCGCCGGCGGAGCAGCCGTCGCGCCCTGATCCTGCGCAATCGCGTTGGGTCCAATGTTGCCATGCGATCCGCCGGGATGGGCCGCGACTGCGTTGAATCCAAAACCGGCTGCAATCAGCACGGTCAGGACTCCTGTGCTCAGTCGCTTCAATGTGTCCTCCTAAGCTGGTAATGGAGACTGAGGCCTGCCTGCGCCGGTCCGTTGGGACCCGGTCAGGCAATGCCTTTGGCATCCTCTTCGGGAGGGGGCGATTGCCTCCCCTGCAGTGGGAGCCTGGTCAGGTCAGCTTTTCTTGGAGCTTTGCTAGGAACTTGGCTTTTTCAATGATGTACCGTTCGTGGGTTCCTTCGGCGACGGCTTCCTGCTCGTCGAAGACCTGTACGGCAAAACTCACGCGCGGTCCGTCGAGCATGACGACTTCAACTTCGGTGCGCACGATAAAGCCCACCGGTACCGGCTTCTTGTGTTCGATGTCGATATGCGTCCCGAGCGTAATTTGACCCGTCTTCAAGATCGGCTCGACGCAATGGATCGCGGCGCTCTCGACCAACTGAACGAGCATCGAAGTGGAGAGGACGTCGACTCCCTTGTTCCCAGCCTTCTCGGCCGTCATCCACTCCTCGACGCGGCTCTGAAGGCTATACGAGCGCCCGATGTCGAGTTTCACGCTCATGCCCCGGTGAGATACGCCCTGCAGCCGATTTCCTCATGCCGCGGTTGAGGAACCTAGGACAGGCGCCTCGCCCGGGTCCTTTGAATCAAAAGCGGTTGGGCGCCGTATATCACACTATGAAGGACGGCATTTAAGAACGAGATGCTCAGGATGACATTACCTTCGACTCCCATGAAGGCGACGCTGTTGGCCCTTGCCACTATGGCGGCGTTGGCCGGGTGCGGCAAGAAGCCGCAGGCTGGACCGATGCCGCTGACGGTTGACGCCGCTCCCGCCGCACGACAGAATCTTGCGACGTACCTGACGCTCGACGGACAAATCGCGCCGCTCGAGCAGTCGACGCTCGCCTTCCAACAGAGCGGTACGATCACGAGCATCACCGTCAACATCGGCGACATGGTGCATAAGGGCGCGCTGCTTGCGCGGATCGACCCATCCACGCTGCAGGCACAGCTCCAACAGGCGCAGGCGCAGGCGGCTCAGTTCTCGGCCTCGGCGCAAGGGGCCGTCGTCGGCTACCCAGTGCAGGTGCAAGGCAACGAGGCCACCGTTCAAACGGCAAAGGCTTCGCTCGCCAACGCCAAGCTCGTCTACGACCAAAACAAGCAGCTGTACAAACAAGGCTACGTCTCCGAGACGCAGCTGCAGCAGTCGCAAGCGAACTACGTTCAGGCGCAACAGACGTACAATAATGCCGTCGTCGGGTTGCGCAACAACGTGGTGAGCGCGCAGAACGTGAAAGCGCAGCAGGCACAAGCGGCATCGTCGGCAGCACAGGCGCAAGTGCTCAGCACGCAGCTATCTCAAACCTATCTATACGCTCCGTATGACGCCGTCATCGGAAACCGCTTGGTCGATCCGGGAGCTTTCGCCTCCCCCTCGCAGCCGGTGCTTCAAGTCGCACGCATCGATCAAGTCTGGATTAACGTCAACGTTCCGGACGAAGATCTAATGTACGTACATCCCGGAATGTTCGTCACTTTTCAATCAACCTCGTTGCCTGGGCGAACCTTTCGTGGGGCGGTGCAAACGGTCAATGCGGTGCCGACGTCCGGCACGCTGTCGTACTTAGCCAGGCTCGAGTTACCGAATCCGGGCTACGTGTTGCGCGGCGGCATGCTCGTATCCGTCACCGTCACGAAGGCGCGTGCGGTCGGCGCGATCGTGGTTCCGCGCAGCGCGGTGGCGCAAACGCCAAACGGCGACGTCGTTTACGTCGTTGCCGACAACAAAGCACAAGCAGTTCCCGTACGAGTCGGCGTTCAGACCGACACGATGGCGCAGGTCATCAGTCCGCGAATTCAACCCGGCACGGTGGTCGTTACGACACGGCCGGATGCGCTGAAAGACGGCAGCCTCGTCGCCGTCAACGGCGCAAACTCGCCATCTTCGACCAACGGCTCGGTGCACTGAGAATGAATCGTTTCGGGAATCCCGCGCGAGCGCTATTTACGGCACTCGCGCTGGGCTCGTTCGTGACCGGGGCGGCATTGGCGCAGAACGCCCCCGAACAAATAAAGGAACCGGGTCTTCCGCCGATCGTGATGCC
>Ga0209169_10001723_pt1 | contig 13293 bp, 11 predicted proteins | sample HubBroMetageWRM4_FD_188346 | JGI IMG/M metagenome (GOLD analysis project Ga0209169, IMG submission 188346) | Warmed soil microbial communities from the Hubbard Brook experimental Forest, New Hampshire - Hubbard Brook CCASE Soil Metagenome WRM 4... | ecosystem: Environmental > Terrestrial > Soil...
TTCAGGGCCCCATGCACCCGCAGCTCGGGATTGCCATGGACATGGGCATTTTGTTGAAAGTGCCCTCCGGCGCCATCTGCACGCTGTCGCTGTCCTTCAACAACGACGGCCCGCTGGGCACGTTCTTCCGCTATATCTGCGACAACGGAACCTACATCGCGCGTTACGACGAGTTGGTTGATGGAAAGAACAATCCCATCGATGTTTCGAAGGTCGATGTGTCCATGAACGGCATAGAGTTACAGGATCGCGAGTTCATCGCTGCCATCCGCGAGAAGCGCGAGCCGAATTCCAGCGTACAGCAGGTGCTACCGGCCATGCGGACATTGGGTAAGCTCGAGGACTTGTTGAAGAGCGCTGGCTGAGCGGCACGCCCGGGGTAGCACCCCCGGGCGGCACGACGCACGCGCGGGATGCGGCTTCGTCGGGGAAGGTGATAGGTTAGCGATAGAGCGGGGCGAGTTCGCGAGATTTGCTTGCGCCGTTTTGCTCACTGATTGTCAGTTTGGGTAGGGCAGCGGCGAGTGCGGCACCGTTCCACGAGTCTCCGGCGTAACACCCGCGATCGAGTGCACGCAAGAGCGTGGCGAGTTGCGGATCGTCCATACGCTTCGCGAGGTCGCCGAGTCCCAGTATTCGCGGAGGCGGTAGTACGGCGTTCGCCCACAGGAGCAGGTTGCGGCGGGCAGCGCCTGCGTCGTTTGCGTTGCAAGCCGCATGAAATGCGGCGCGGGCGCTCGATTGGTCGGTCGTGGCGGGATGTCCTGCTCGCTGCGGATTCGTCGCGGCGGGTGCCGCGCGCCGACGTGCCATGAGCCACCCGATAAGAGTGGCGATCCATAGGATTCCGAGGCCAAGACTCACCCACGCCCAGGGGCCGTAGCTGCCGCCAAGTCCACCCGGTTGCGTGTTTGTTCGGCCGCCGCTGGCGACCGGTAGAGTCCCTGTTGGCGGTGTCGGAGACGCGGCCGGCGATTGAGGCGCGGTCGACGTCGCGTTATTCACTGTCGCCGTTTGCCCATCCGATGCTCCCGTGGGGGCGGGATTCTTCGAACCCGCTGCCGGCTGTACGACGAGGGTGCGGGCCGGGATAACGATCTCGCGTGTCTGGTTTGACTGAGTGTCCCACCAACTCAGGCGCAGCTCGGGGATGGTGAAGCTTCCTGCCTGGTCGGCGATCAAGGCGATGTTCTGCTCGCGATTACCGACGATGTCACTACCTTGGGCAACGTCTTTGAACTTCGGCTCGTCGGGGTAGGCCTTCAACCCTGGTGGCAGGTTCAGGAGCGTCGACAGGTCGGGAAGCTGCGCGGCAGTCAGGCCCGTTGCCTGCAGTCGCAGGTCCACGGTCACAGGATCGCCAACATGGGCCTGCAAGTCTGCGGGACGCCACTGCGCGGTGAGCGCGACATTCCGGGCAGGCAGCCAGTAACTCATTCCTGCGCCGGCAGGACGTGGGCGGACATCTAACGTAATGGGCTCGCCGTTGAGGCGTATGGGCTTGGTAGCGTTCATCATCCCGGCGAACGGCGAGCCTCCGAAAAAGCCCGAGAATGGGTCGTTCGGGTCCGCACGGCGTGTTCTGGCGGGAATGGCGCCGCTGAGTACAGGGCCGGGAATGCTGAGTTGTCCGCTGCGTTGTGGGAATAGGAGATAGTGCCGGACGACGACTTGGTAGGACTGGCCATTCTTCTCGCTCGTGCCGGTTTCGTCCGAGCCCACTTGGCGCACGAGTGCTGCGTCGGTAGCTGGGAAATCCAGGTCCGCTTGTGATAACGGTACCGCGGCATACACGCGCACGGTGACATGGACGGCCCCTTGCACGTAAGGGGTCTTCGGATCCGACTCGGTTTCGAGGAGTACCCGGTTATCCGCAGCGCCCTGGGCCGCACCATTCTGACCGCCCGTCGCTGTTACTACTACCAGCGTCAGAGGCGCACTCTTGTCGGCATCCCAGGATATCGGCGGTACCGTCAATTGCCCCGCGTGCTTCGGCGCCAGGGTCAAATGGAGTTCGGTGGTGGCCGATGCACTGCCGTTGACAATTTGCAGGCGGGTGCTGGAGCGGCGTCCGACGATGTCAAAATCCTGTTTGAGAGGCGTGAGATCGGGCTGTGAGCTTGTCTGGCCGTCGCGGGCGAGAGTGAGCTCGACGGTATCGCCTGCGGCAACCTGTGTGTTTTCGACCCAGGCCCGTAAGGCTGCGTTCGCTGGCGATCCTATGAACAGTAGCGCCAGGGGGAGGAGGGCAAGCAGGCCCTGTAGGAATCGGCGCATCACGGCTCGTTCCCTTGTTGTTTCATCATGTGCTCGATCATGAATTTGCGTCGGAGCAGCTCACCCGAATCCTCGGGGATGCCGCGTAGCCATTGGTCCAGGGCCAGGGCCTGCTCCGAGCGGGGTTGTTGGGGAAGGGCATCGGCCCCTGCCAGCGCTTTTTTGACAGAGGTGGCGTCCGCGCGCGAGTCGCCGCGCTGGCCGGCTTCGGCAATGGACTGCGACTGGGCGGGGGTGTTGACTGGCTCGTTGGCTGATGCCTGCGACTGTGCCGGTGTCTGTGTCTGTGCGTGCGCCTGCGCTTGGGCCTGCGCCTGTCCCTGAGGCGGCGTTTGCGCCTGGGCCGGTGTAGGCGTCGCTCCTTGGGGTTGCGCCTGCGGGCCGCTGGCGCCGTTAGCCTGCGGGGGTTGCGATCGTGCCGTCGCGTTGCTTAGGTCATCCGCCGAGGCGTTGCCTGAACCCGCGGGCGAATTGGCTTGCTGCGCACGATTGTTGGCCTGGGCCTGGCTGCCGGCCGAGGACTGATTGCTGGCCTGGGCCTGGCTGCCCGATTGGCTCTGCGCCCCGTCTTGCGCCTGATTCGCCGCCTGCGCTGGGTTTCCAGGTTGCGACTGGTTTCCCTGTGACGGTTGGTTTCCCGACTGCGCCGGGCTATCAGGTTGCTTCGGGCTCCCCGCCTGGGACGGAGTTCCCTGCTGTCCTTGACTACCGTGGCCGCCCTGTTGGGACTGGCTGCCGGCCCCCGCGTTGTTGCTCGCTTGCGATCCATTTTCTTGCTTTTGATCACCCTGGCCGTTCGAGTCCTTGCTGGACTGACCACCCTTGTTCTGACTTTGCCCCTGGTTTTGCTGCTGCTTCAACGCCTGCGCCACCAGGTCGCGATTGCGCCTTACATCGCTACTGCCGGGTGACTGCTTCAATGCAGCGTCATAGGCGGCGAGGGCATCTTGGAGCTTGCCCGTGTGAGCCAGCGCATTCCCCCGATTGTATTGCGACTCCGCATCCTTGAACGGCGCCAGGTGCTCGGCCGCCTTTGCATACTGTCCTGCCTGCAGCTCGGCATAGCCGCGGCGTCGGGGATCTGCGAAAAGTGGCGCCGCCTCGGCCGGCCGCTTCGAATCGAGTAGCTTTTGCGCCTGCTGCTCGCGCGTCGCCCACAAATCGGACCACGTGTCTGCTCGTGCCGCCGTGCCGGCCACGATCAGTAGCAACATCAATGTGCCACGCCTCATAGCCATCCCCTTCGCGCAAGTAGCGCGGCGAGCAGGAGCAGCGGCGGCAGGAGCCAGATACCCTCGTTACGCCACGCATCCACGTGCGCCTTGGATGGCTCGTCGTGCGTGTCGACCTCGTGAGACTGATCTGATTGCAACGTGCTCAACAGATCGGCCACGGCACCGACAGGCACGAATTTTCCGCCGCCCGCCTGGGCCAGGTGTTGCAGCTCGTCAGTTTGGACGTGAGTCAACTGGGGGCGACCCTGGGAGTCACTGAAAAACCCTCCCTTGCCGTCGGGCTCAGGTGCGCCGGCCTCGGTTCCCACGCCGACGACGTCGACGGTCGTGCCCAACTGTCGTAGTCGTTGTGCGGTCAGTAAGGCTTTGGACGGATCATTGAACCCGTCTGAGAAGACTATGACGTGCCCGTTGTGTGCATAGCCGGCACTCATCAGCCGCTGGGCTTCATCGAGGGCAGGAGCAAGGCTGTCGCCCGGCTCAGGCATCAGGCTCGGAGCGAGTGGCTTGAGGAGTAGCCTCACGGTAGCAACATCGGTGGTGAGAGGAGCAACTGTGTGTGGCTCGCCTGCGAATGCGACCAGGCCAACGCGTGCATCATGGGCAGCCGCAAGAAGATCGGCGGCGGCGTAGCGTGCCCGCGTCACCCGGTTCGGCGTGACATCGGCGGCGGCCATCGAAGGGGACAGGTCAAATACCAACACCCAGGCCGACGGCGACCGGAACGCTGGCGTCTCCAGGCGAGTCCAGGCAGGCCCGGCAAGAGCCAACACCGTCAGGGCCCAAACCAACCCGATGAGCGGCCAAGGTGAATGGCCGCTGTGCTTCTCACTCAAGCGCAGGAGTGGCAACAGATCCTCGTCCACGATGCGCGACCAGTTCCCGTCCCGTCCTTTGGCGCGGGCCAGCCAAACTGCGAGCAACAGCAATGGCGGTAACGCCAGCAGCCATAGCGGGTGGAGGAAGTGAATCGCGCTCAGGGCTTTCAGGTCCACGTCCGCCCTCCGATCCACGCCGCAGGCACGCTCAGGAGCAGGGCTACGGCAAGCGGCCACGTGAACCATTCATCGGCGGGGCGCAGCCACTGTTGGGTCCCCGCGGCGGGCTCGAGACGGTCGATCTGCCGATACACTGCTTGCAGTGCCGACGCATCGGTGGCACGGAAATACTCGCCGCCGGTCGTCTTGGCAATCGCCTTCAAACTGTCTTCGTCCAAGTCATTGTTGCCGGCGCTCATGCCAAACAGGCCGCTTTCCGGAGCCGCTCCGACCCCGATCGTATAGATGCGCAAACCCGCCTGTGCCGCCAATTGGGCCGCCTCGAGCGGCGGCATCGCCCCGGCGTCGTTCTCTCCATCGGTGAGCAGCACCAGGATCGTCTGACGCGCGGCCGAGTGGTTTCCGGCGTTGAGCTCCGAGTTGTGTTCCGGACCCGCTTCAGCTCGCAGCCGTTTGATCGCGAGCCCGATCGCGTCACCTATCGCGGTTTGCGTCCCGGCCACACCGACGACCGCTTCATTGAGAAACTTGTGTACGGTGTCCAGATCGGCAGTCAGGGGTGCCTGCAGATACGGTTGGGTGCCGAAGAGAATCAGTCCCACGCGATCACCGTGCCGGCCATCTATGAAACGGCCGGCCACGCTCTGCACCACCTGCAGCCGGCTCGCGTTTCCGGCCATGTCCGGGGTCGCCATAGAGCCGGAGACGTCGATGGCCAACATCATTCGTCTTCCGGTGGTCGGCACGGGCTGCGGCTCACCGAGCCATTGCGGCCGCATGGCGGCGGCAACCAGCAACAACCAGATCAGCGCGAAGACCAGACGTCCACGCCGTGTGGGAGTCGCTATGTTGGTGGAGCGACTCGGAAGCGTCGCGGCGATCGGCACAAACAGGGTGGCGCCGCGCGGCTCTGCCGGCTTACTCAGCGCGAGGGACAAAAACGGTAAGGGCAGCAGCAGCGCCATCCAGGGCCAGGCGAGGTGAATCATCGCGTATCACCGCGTTGGCGGCGCGGAGACGGGTCGTCGCCGCGGGCCACCGGCTTGTGGACCGCACGCGTGTTACCTACTACGCGCGCCTCTGGCCGAGCGCGCCTGATAAACCCCTCCGCACCAGCCGCCCACTGCTCCCGATCATCCCCAACATAGTTCCCAAAAGCCGCCGTCAACAACGACCGCCCAGACGCACCCGTGAGCGCGCTACCCCCGTGCGCGATCACGAAGCGCAGCCACGATTCTCCGGTGAGCTTCGCGACCTGCTCGTGTCCAAACACCGTGAGCGCATAACGACGGAGGACGTTTTGGATCCCGCGTGCGACGGCCGCGCCATCGGCGTCGCTGGCCCGGACGAGATGCAATTGGCGCAGCGCCGTACGGCGCAGAGCGCGCCGAGGATCACGGGCCCACCAAACAAGTCCGACGGTGAGCAGGATACAAAGCAGCGCGACGCCCCACCAGCCCGGCGCCGGTGGCCACCACCCGGGCGAGCTCGGTGCGTGCCCGGGTGCGAGTTGGTTCAACCAATCCGAATTCATGCGGCAGTCCGTCTACCCGATAGCACGCTTCGCAATATCTCCTCGACCGGTTCGCTGGTGTCGAGTCTGACAACAGGGGCAGCGGTGTGGCGTGCGAGTTCGTCGACCTTCGCTTCGCGCTCGCGCCATTTCCCGACCCAGGCGGCACGTGTGCTCGCACCGTCTACGGACATAGAACGTCCCGGCAGTCCGATCCGAAAATGCCCGTCGGGTAAACCCTCACTCTCCAACCGATCGGTGACCCAGAACAGGCGCACGTCGTTGTGGACGGCGAGGGCGGCCCACGCTGCGGCCGCGCTCTCATCGAGTGTCGCGAAGTCGCTCAATGCAAGCACCAGGCTGCCGGGATGAACCAACGGCCCCAAGGCGCGTAATCCGTCATTCACGCTCTGCGAAGAGGGCGCCAACGGCGACGTGGGCTGCAGGTCGATCAGCGCCGCCAGCAGAGGCAGTACCCCCGCTTCGCGAGCACGCGGTGGCAGTATCCGAGCGGACGACGATCCGGCAACAACAGCACCTACGCGGTCACCTCCGAGGGAGGCGCTCCACGCGATGAGTGCCGCAGCCCGAACGACTACGCTGGATTTAAGCTGGCGGCGAGTGCCGAAAAACATAGCGGCATTGAGGTCCGCAAACAGCCACACCGGGCGCTCCCGCTCTTCGCGAAAGAGCTTAGTGTGCGGACGACCTCGTCTCGCGGTGACGCGCCAGTCGATTGTGCGTGGGTCATCGCCGCTGACGTAGGGCCGCACTTCCTGAAATTCGAGGCCGCGACCGCGATGGGCGCTTCGGTGAGAGCCAGCATGTAAGGCACGGGAAGGGCGCCGCGAGGGCAATCGTAAGCCCTGTGCCGCTCCGCGCAGGGCAATCAGTTCCTCGAGATCTGGCGAGATCATGGCGCCGGTACTTTCCCCAACAACTCCTCAATGCAGGTATCGGCAGTGATGCCCCGTGCCAGGGCGCCGTAGTCGAGGAGCAAGCGATGTCGCAGGGCATCCGGGGCGATAGCCTGGACATCTTCCGGGCTGACAAAATCTCGTCCATCCAACCAAGCGAGGGCGCGTGCACCACGCTCCATCGCGATTGCCGCGCGCGGACTCGCGCCCCAGCGTAGCCATCCGCGTAGGTTGGTGCTGTAGGGATCCGGCCGTCGTGTGGCGTCCACCAGAGCAGCGATGTATTCGGCAACCGGATCGGAGAGTGTGAGAGCAAGCGCGGCGCGTCGTGCGGCGAGGACCACGTCCTGGCTCAGCCGATGCTCAGGCGGTGGCAACTCGTTCTGTGTGATGGCTTCCCGCCGCGCCAGTTTCATGATCTTGAGGGTGGTATTGCGGTCGGGATAATCAACTTCGGTGTGCAACATGAAGCGGTCGAGCTGCGCCTCCGGCAACGGATAGGTGCCTTCCTGCTCGATCGGATTTTGCGTGGCCATCACGAGAAACAACTGCGGCAGCCGGTAGGTCGCCGCGCCGACACTGATTTGCCGCTCCGCCATCGCTTCCAGCAGAGCAGACTGTACCTTGGCCGGCGCGCGATTGATCTCATCGGCCAGGATGAGGTTATGAAACAGGGGACCGCGTTGAAATCGGAAGGTCCCTTCCTCGGGGCGGTAGATTTCGGAGCCCGTGAGGTCGGCGGGCAGTAGGTCGGGAGTGAATTGCACGCGCTGAAAATCGGCCTCCAGGGCGTGCGCAAGCGCCTTTATCGCACGCGTCTTTGCAAGCCCCGGCGGCCCCTCGACGAGCAGGTGGCCATCGGCCAACAGGGCGATCAACAGTCGCTCCACGAGCTTGTCCTGGCCTACGATCTGACTCGTCAGATAGTCCTTCAGACGCATGACGGCATTGCGCACCGAAGCGGCGTCGCCTACGGTTGGTACGGCGGCGACGTGGCCTGTCCCGGCATTGATCATGAAAACCCCTTCCACTGCATTGAAATAGCATTGCCTCGAGAGCCTGGCGCTCCGGGCTACCTGGCGATCATTCCCTGAAATCCTTAACGTTCCCTTAAACCGCCAATGGACCGGGCTGGGCAGGTCCGGTTCCCATGACAGTTCCGAGAGGATAATCGATGAGCCGTGTGAGTGCGGCTACGCCGTCGTCTTCCGCGAGGCTATGCTGGACCGCAACCCCACCCGCTCATTCAGCGCCTGAAAATCCAGCGCCCCCTCCCAGCGCGAGACCACGATTGTGGCGACGGAGTTTCCGACGAGGTTCACGAACGTGAGCGCTTCCGCCATTAGGCGATGTATGCCGAGCACCAGGGCGATGCTAGCGACGGGAACCGTGCCTAGCGCACCCAAGGTGGCCGCCAGCACAACGAAGGCGGCTCCCGCCACGCCGGCAGCGCCCTTGGACGCCAGCAGCAGCACCGCCAACACGATGAGTTGATGAGTGAGATCCAACGGCGTGTTCGTCGCCTGCGCCAGGAATACCACGACTGTCGCGAGGTACAGACAGGTCCCATCGAGGTTGAACGAATACCCGGTAGGGATCACCAACCCCACGACAGACTCCTCGCACCCGAGCTCGCGCAGCCGTTGCATGAGTCGCGGGAGCACCGTCTCAGTTGAGGTGGTCGCCGCGACGATCACGATTTCCTCGCGGATATACCGCAGCAGGCGGAACAAGCTCACGCCCGCCCACCAGGCGACGCTTCCCAAGACGACAAACACGAACAGCAGGGACACCACGTAGAACTCGAGTATCAGCTCCCCCAGGGAGATCAAAGAGCTGGTGCCGAACTTGCCGACCGTGAAAGCGATGGAGCCGAACGCGCCTAGTGGCGCGACCCACATGATGAAGCCGACGATCCGATAAAAAATCGGCGTGAGCGCCCCGACGAGCTCGAACACCGGTCGGCCGCGTTCACCCACCAGTGTCAGCGCGAACGCAAACAGCACCGAGACGAGCAAAACCTGCAACACGTTGGGTTGCGTGAATGCTCCCACGAATGTTGTGGGAATGATGTTCAGCAGAAATCCGCTGATGGTTTGTTCGCCCGCCTGAGCTGTGTACGTGCTCACCGCGTGCGTATCGATGGCGCTCGCGTCGACGTTCATTCCCGCGCCGGGCTTCCAGATATTCACCGCGACGAGGGCGATCACGAGCGCAATGAGTGTGATTGCGAGAAAGTACCCGAGCGCCTTGAGCGCAACGCGCCCGACACGCTTCATGTCGTTCATCCCCGCAACGCCGTGCACGACGCTGCAGAAGATGACCGGCCCGATGATCATCCGAACGAGATTGATGAACGCGTCGCCGAGCGGTTTTGTCTTCTCGGCGAGCCCCGGATAGAAATACCCGAGGAAGATGCCCGCCACCGTGGCAACAACCACCTGAAACCAAAGCTGCGCGATAAGGCGCCCGCCCTTCACCGCTTCGCAGCGGCCGCGTCCAACCTCTTCGCCAACCGCGGATAGACCCGCCGCGCGTTGTCCTCAAAAATCTTCTTCTTATCCCCCGCGCTCAAGGACAACGCGTCGATATACCGCTTCGTATCGTCATAGTAATGCCCGGTCCGCGGATCGATACCACGCACCGCGCCCACCATTTCCGATCCAAACAGAATGTTGTCGATCGGAATCACCTTGGTCAGCAGCTCGATGCCGGGGAGGTGATACACGCAGGTGTCCATATAGACATTCTTCAGCAGCAGCTCTTCCAGCGGCGGCCGCTTCAGGTCCTGTGCGAGGCCGCGGTAACGGCCCCAGTGATACGGCACCGCGCCGCCGCCGTGGGGGATGATGAAACGCAGCGTCGGAAAGTCCTTGAACAACTCCGAAGTCAGGAACTGCATGAACGCCGTGGTATCGGCGTTGATGTAGTGCGCGCCGGTGGCGTGGAAGTTCGGATTGCAGGACGAGCTCACGTGCACCATCGCGGGCACATCCAGCTCCACCATTTTCTCGTAGAGCGGATACCAGTGACGATCGGTGAGCGGCGGTGAATTCCAATGTCCACCGGAAGGATCGGGGTTCAGGTTGCAGCCGATGAAGCCGAGCTCCTCGACACAGCGCTCGAGTTCCGCCGCACTGTGGGCGGGTGGCACGCCAGGTGACTGCGGAAGCTGGCACACCCCCACAAAATTCTCGGGATACAGACCGCAGACGCGCTGAATGAGATCGTTGCAAACACGCGTCCAGTGCAGGCTCGTGTTCTCAGTACCGATGTGATGGGCCATTGCGGAGGCGCGCGGCGAGAAAATCGTCAGGTCGGTACCGCGCTCTCGCTGCAATTTCAGTTGCGCGCCCTCGAGGCTGGTGCGGATCTGATCGTCGCTGATGTGGAGGTTGTCGCTGGGTGCCGCCAGAGACGTGTCTTTGAGTCCTGCGATCTGGGCGTCGCGATATTTCTGCAATTCGCCCGGGGCTGTCGTGTAGTGACCGTGACAATCAATGATCATGCGTGTGCGGCTCGCGTGCTGAAGAATGGTGTTGAATCATCAAACACTGAGGTGACTCAGCGATACTCCAGCCCCAACTCCTTGAGCTTCTCGCGCATCTTGTACATATCCAGCCCCAACTCACCCGCCGCGAGCCGCTTTCGCTTTTCTTCCTCGGCGTCCACGCGCTTTTTGGCGGCTTCAGCCACCTTAACCGCCTCCGCGCGGTTCACGGCTACGACACCATCGTCGTCGGCGACAATGACGTCGCCCGGCTCGACTCGCTGGCCGGCCACGATGATCGGGACATTCACCGCGCCCAGGCTCGCCTTGATGGTGCCCTGGGCCCAAATGTTCTTGCTCCACACCGGGAACTTCATCTGCGTCAGCGTCGCGACATCGCGAACACCAGCGTCGATGATGAGTGCCTTCACGCCGTGCGCCTGCAATGAAGTGGCCAGCAAGTCGCCGAAATAGCCATCTGAGCAGGGGGAGATCGTCCCCGCGACCAGGATGTCGCCGGGCTTACACACTTCAATAGCCACGTGCAGCATCCAGTTGTCACCGGGCGGCATGAGCACCGTTACGGCGGAGCCGGATACCGACGCGCCCGCGTAGATCGGACGCATGTACGAAGCGAGGAGTCCCGTTCGTCCTTGCGCCTCGTGAACCGTGGCGACTCCGTAACTTCCCAGCGCCGCGGTGGCGGTTGGGTCCGGGCGCGCAATCTCGCGCATGACGACGTGCTTGGTAATGATGACTCCTTCTTGCTATGGCTGCGCCCAACATCCTTAATTATAGCTACCGCTCCGGCCCGGAGCCACGCGACCGTTCGGCTACCGAACGAAACGCGCGGAGAATGCAGCCCGCGCGTAACCCCGCCTTGCGGCAGGCAAAAAAAAGCCCGGGACCGTAAGTCGCCATCGGTCCCGGGCCGCCAGGCTCAGCGCCCGGCATTCGCTCTGTGACGTCGCCGTCTAGAGCGAGTGCTTAGTCATTTCGAAGAGTCGTTCGAAGCGCCTTCCTTGATGGTGACGTCACCCGGGTTCTCGATAACCTTCATGACGACGCGGCGATTCTGCGAGCGACCCTCGGCGGTGGCGTTGCTGGCGACCGGGTCCGCCTTGCCATAGCCCTTCGCGGTCAGCTGCTCATCATGCACCTGCTGACTGATGAGATACTCGCGCACCGAGTTCGCGCGCCTGTCCGACAGGGCGAGGTTGTACTTGTCAGAGCCGGTCGAGTCCGTGTAGCCCTGCAGCTCGATCTTCAGCCTGCGATGCTTCACCAGCCCATCGGCCACCTCGTTCAACGGCGCTCGTGAGTCCGACGTCAGTACGGCCGAGTTGGTCTCGAACGTCACTCCCTGCAACACAATGGAGCCCTTGATCGGGCAGCCGTACTGGTCGACCGCGACGCCGTGTGGCGTGTTGGGGCAGCGATCGATGTTGTCGGGCACACCGTCGCCGTCGCTGTCTGGAATCACGGTCACCGGAGGTGGTGCCGGAGCCGGAGCAGGCTGAGGCGGCGGCGGCGGGGGTGGCGGCGGTGGGGGCGGGGGCGTGCCCGGCCCGAAGCTGAACACGAAGCTCATCGTGTACAGGTAGTCGCGCAGGTGGCCGTTAGGGCTGTTGTCGTCCCAACGGACACGGATGTCCGGCTTCAGGGAGAAGCTGCTCGAGGCGTTGCTGTTCTCCCAGAGCTTGATGAACGCGCCGACGCCGGCTTCCGGAAAGAAATCGTCACGGCCCGGAAGGTTGAACGGGGTGTCGTAGTGCAGGACACCGGCGCCCGCCGCGATGTACGGCGCGAACATAGTCGAGCGATTAAACACGTACAGAACATCGCCCGACGCGGCCATCAGGCGTAGATGGCCCGGGTCGAAATTATCCTTCAGACGCACCGTGTTGAGGTTCACGTCGAAGGTCCAGTTGGAGGTGAAGTTGTAGCCGAGATCGAGCCCGTAGACCCAGTCGTGCTCTTTCGTGTCGCGGTCGCCGCTGGCGACGATGCCACCAAACTCCGGACCGATATAGAAATGCCCTGCCTCATCGCCTGCTGAGGCCACGATCGGCGCACAGGCGAGCAGAGCTAGAAGGGGTATGCGTCTCATCTGCGTAACTCCTACGGTCTTCTGCAAAGCGCAAGAAGATAATGATGTGCGTTGCAATATTGCAACAGCCACGGGCGATGCCTTAAGCAGGCACCCCTATAACCGTCAGAGAATACGAATAGTTCCCGCGTGGGACTGATATTAAACGCAGTGCGCTTTTTGTGTTGCGCCCGTGGTACAATCTAAAGAAGTCTTAACGAAAGCTGGGCGAAAGGAGACTCGCCAGCGATTGCACCGCCGGAAGGCGCACGACTGTTGCGGCTGCCTCGATATCGTCGGCGAGAAGCCGGTCGGAGGTAGCGAATGGCACAACCGCACGCAAGGCATCGTGCGCCTGCTGGAGCAGGGGCGAGGTCTTCAACGGCTTTCTGAAGTCGATACCCTGGCAGGCGGACAGAAACTCTATCGCAATGACATTCAGCGTGTTGTTGGACATCGTCAGGACCCGGCGCGCACCGTGCGTCGCCATGCTGACATGGTCCTCCTGGTTCGCCGACGTGGGGATGCTGTCGACGCTGGCCGGATGACTCAGCATTCGATTCTCGGCGACCAGCGCCGCCGCGGTGACTTGCGCCATCATGAAGCCGGAGTTGACCCCGCTGTCCTGGGCGAGGAAGGCCGGCAGTCCGCTCATTTTCGGATCGACCAGCAAAGCAACACGCCGCTCGGCGATCGAGCCGATCTCGACGCTCGCGAGCGCGAGAATATCCGCCGCGAAAGCAACCGGCTCGGCGTGAAAGTTGCCCCCGGAGA
>Ga0209169_10001724_pt1 | contig 13285 bp, 10 predicted proteins | sample HubBroMetageWRM4_FD_188346 | JGI IMG/M metagenome (GOLD analysis project Ga0209169, IMG submission 188346) | Warmed soil microbial communities from the Hubbard Brook experimental Forest, New Hampshire - Hubbard Brook CCASE Soil Metagenome WRM 4... | ecosystem: Environmental > Terrestrial > Soil...
GAAGACGATGCCACAACCCGGCTTGACGCCGACGGTTCGGAAACCTGGCTGGCCATTACGGCACGCCCCGAGTCCGTATCGCGCTTGAGGCGTTGCAGGTCGGCTCTCAGGTCAGCGGCATGCTGATAGCGGAGGTTGCGGTCTTTTTCTAATGTTTTGTTGATGGTTCGTTCGAGGTCGGCGGGGATGTCGTGATTGAGCCGGACGGGTGCGACCGGGGCCTTGTGCAGAATGCTGTCGAAGATGGCTCCCGAGGTCCCGCCGTGAAATGGCAAACCGCCTGTGGCCATTTCATAGAGCACGACTCCGAATGAGAAAAGATCGGTGCGGGCGTCGAGTTCTTTCCCCAGTACCTGCTCCGGCGACATGTACGCCACCGTGCCGAGCGCCGTTCCTGGGCTGGTGAGGTGCTCGACGCTGGCTCCAGCCGTGGCCTCGGATGCGATCTCTACGGCTTCCGACGAACGCCCGGTCGCGGTTAGTTTGGCTAATCCGAAGTCGAGAATCTTGGCATGCCCGCGCTTGGTGACGAAAATGTTGGCCGGTTTGATATCGCGATGAACGATGCCTTCGGCGTGAGCGGCATCGAGCGCGTCAGCGATTTCGATCGCGAGGGCGAGCAGCACTTCGGTTTCGAGCGGACGTCCCGCAATGCGATGCTTCAAGGTCAGTCCATCGAGGAACTCCATGGCAATGAAGGGATGCCCGTCGTGTTCGCCGATGTCATGAATGGTGCAAATATTGGGATGATTTAAAGCCGAAGCGGCCTGGGCTTCGCGCTGGAAACGGGCCAGCGACTGAGGATCTCTTGCAACCTCGTCGGGCAGGAATTTGAGGGCAACGAAGCGGTGCAGCCGGGTGTCTTCGGCCTTGTAAACCACGCCCATACCACCGCCGCCCAGCTTTTCGATGACGCGGTAATGCGAGATGGTTTGGCCGATCAATTGGAGATGGTTCGTCCTCTGGCGCGATTATAGTATGGGGCTGCCGCGGGCAAGTCAATTGGCGAAAATCGACGTTGGTTTCGGGGAAAGACGAGGGGCGCGGTGCCACACGGTCTATTCGAATTGCTTTCGGAAGGTGGCTAGTTGCTGTTTCAGGTCGGTTAGTTCTTTTCTTAGATCGCTGACTTCGTTTTCCAGATGGGATATGCGAGCGGGGTCAGTTGAGTGGGTGTACGCGGGCCCCGGCGCCTGCACCACATCTGCCTCGTCCTCCGTGTCTCCGGCTAGCAGGTGCTTGTATCGGGACTCTTTGGTTCCCGGCTGTCTGGGGAGAACTCTGGCCAGCGGAGGATCGCGTTGCATCAGGCGCTGCAAAGTGGATTGCACTTCAGTAAGATCTTCGAAACGGTGCATCCGCTCGGTGCGTCCGCGAAGTTCGCCGGGAGTTTGTGGCCCTCGCAATAACAGCACGCAGAGGATGGCAGTCTCGCCTCGAGTGAAGTTGAAGACTTCCTGCAGGCGATGTTCGTACTTGGTGACGCGGCTGTCGGCGCTACTGGTGGGGCCAGCGAGGCGTTTTTCCTGAAGAGTGTCGAGCGCTTGCCGCACGCTGTCTTCGTCGAGGTTCATCACTGGGTCGCGATTGTTTTTCTGATTGCAGGCGTTAATCAGCGCATTTAACGAAAGAGGATAGTAATCGGGAGTGGTGACGTCTTTCTCGACCAGCGAGCCGAGCACTCGGGTTTCGATGTCGTTCAGGATTATGTCCATCGGATGGATTCCACGATGCTGCCCAAGTCTTAGAGATTGTACAGAAGCTCCGGGAATTGCAGGTCGAGCTTTGCTCGGCTGGACAGCCGAGGGCGGCTTCCCCACGTAGGCATAGATTCCTTTAATCCGACCCATAAGCTTTTTTGATTGGCAGGGGGTGCTGGTCCGCGTTACCCTACCAAGTTCCGATCATCCCCCGAAGCACACCTGAGTTGTGTTGCAGAACTTATTTAAGGAGATCCATGTCGACTGAACTGCGAAATTTCCTGGCCATCCCGTACGACGAACTGGAAGAGCTGAATCTGAATGCGAAGGAGCAACGCCAGAATCGTGTTGCGGCGCACAAGATTCAAGAGGAACGGATCGAATACCTGACGGAGGAAAAACGGATCAAGGCTGTCACCGTTCTCTTCAGCGACCTCGAAGGCCGGCTGCACATGCTGGATTACGACAAGAAATTTCTGATCAAGAGCTGGGACAATCTTACTTTTGACGGTTCTTCGATCCGCGGCTTCACGGCGCAGCGGGAGAGCGATCTTCGCCTTGGCATTGACTGGAGCGCCTTTTACTGGGGGCCCGCGGATGTGTTTGGGCCGGGTAAAGTTCTGGTTTTCGGCGATGTGATCGATAAGGGTGGCACACCGTATAGCGCCGATATTCGCGGCATCCTCAAGACCTACGCCGAGGGACTCTACAAGAAACACGGTTACACGCTCAATGCGGCCAACGAAATCGAAGGCTTCTTGTTTCAAGGTCCCGATGCGGAGCAGAACTATCACGAAACGCACAAATTCGAATACGTCAACACAGGCGGCTACTATCATTCGCTGCCGGGCGATGTGTTGCGCAGCTTCATCGATACTACGGCGGAAGTGCAGCGCAGCATGGGGTTCCAGAACGAAAAAGATCATCCGGAAGTGGCGCCGTCGCAGTTCGAAATCAACTACGGTTATGGAGAAGTGGTCGCCGCAGCCGATCAGATACAACTCTACAAACTGATTTGCCGCCAGGTCGCGACCAAGATGGGTTGCACCGCGTCGTTCCTGCCCAAGCCGGTAGTGGGCGTGAATGGGAGCGGGATGCATACCAATGTCTCGATCAGCAAAGGCGGGAAGAATTTGTTCTGGGATGCGAAAGGCGAAGAGAAGCTGAGCAAAACGGGTTGGGAGTTTGTTGATCGCATTCTCACTCACGGGAACGATCTTTGCCTGCTGCTGAATCCTAGCGTGAACGCTTATCGACGTCTGGATCCGCACTTCGAGGCGCCGAACCAGATCAAGGCATCGGCTACGGATCGCGGCTCCATGATTCGCATTCCGATCGGCAACGAAAAGAGCATGCGCGTGGAAGTTCGCTCGGTGGCGCCGGACGCGAATCCTTATCTTGTTATGCACTCGATTTTCAAGACCGGCCTCGATGGCACCACATCAAAGATCAAGAATCTGCGCCAGGCGCAGCGCTATTTGCCGGACAACATCTATGACGCGCTGGAGAATTTCCGCAAGGCGGCGTGGACGACGAAACTGCTGGGCGAGGATGTAAAGGCTCGCTATGCCGATTTGAAGCAGGCGTCGGCTGATCGATGTCCGCGGCTGCTGGGAACGTTCGTGAAGGCTCCCGAAGTGCAGTATCACCACGACGTATACAACCAGTTCCTGTGGAATTTGTTCTAGCTGCGGGGAAGGAAAATTGCTGTCTTCGCAGATGCGTCACTAACCCCGAGCATAGAGGCCGGATTGAGCGGATTTCGGGACCACGTACGAATCCCTCAAACGCTGGCGATGACCGTCTCTTCCTGCTCGAGAACCTGTGCCACTTTTCGGGTGAGTGATTGCAGCGAAAACGGTTTCGGCAAATAGAACATTCCGTCTGCCTGAATTCCGTTTCGGGTGACCACATTTTCCGGATAGCCAGACATAAAGAGGATTCTAAGCGCGGGACAAACCGACCGCAGGTCGTTCGCGAGGTCGCGGCCGTTCTCTCCCGGCAGAACTACATCGGTGAGCAATAATCGCACGATGGCTTTGTATTCGTTGAAAGTGGACGTGGCTTCCGCGGCGGTTTTTGTCTTTAGTACGCGGTAGCCCGCAGCCTCAAGAATTTCGCAAGTCACTTCCCGCAAGAATGCCTCATCTTCCACCAGCAAAATCGTTCCATGACCGTGTGGAGTATCAGTGGCTGCTACCATCGAAACCGAGTCGAAAATTGTTTCCGCGGACGATTGTGTGTGATTCAAGTTCTGTGCTCCCAGCACGAAAATATGTAAGCACTCACGGTTCCAATGGGAGCGATTCGACACGAACTGGAAGGCCGTGTGTCTGCGTAGGAGTTATCGTTCTCAAGAGAGGGAAAAACGATCTGCGGGGCATCCCTGACAAGATATGAATGTCATCTCGGGAAGAATCCGCGAAATTATCGGGAAATGCGTTCTGAAATGGTCGACATAAGCGGGCGTCGAGCCTAACGAGGTCGTGCTAGCACTGTCTCCTCGGGGTCGAGTACGACCTTGCGTGCGCCCTGCGCTGCGGTGAAATGAAACGGAGTCTCGGGTCCGTCGGCAAACACCTGCCCCAGCAACACCATTCTCCCTGCGACCGAAGCGTAAACCGGGACGGAGGTTACCAGATCGTCGGGCCCATCCTTTTGCAAAATGATGCCGCTGATTGAGGTTGAGCCGGCTTTATCCGAATACTTCACCCCACGCAATTCGAGGCGAGGAATTGCGATTCCGTTTACCCATCCTTCGTAGAACCAGTCCAGCGATTTGTGGTTCTCGTACCACAAGGAACGCGGCAACTCGTTCTCGAATGCCTGCAATAATTCGCGGGTGGTAATAGGCTTGCCTTCGTAGCGTTCCCTGATGTGACGGAGCGCTCGCACGAAAGGCTCATCCGGTTGTCCGGTCTTGCTATCGCCACGGACACTTCGAGTGCCGGTCTGCTCGGCGTCCCGCATCATGAATCGCAGCATGTGGAACAGCCACGTGCCACGTCCATAACTGATAGCCTCGTACCCGCTGGGAAATTGGGAACAGGATAGTCGAGTGCCCAGGGTCACTGGGCCATCCTGCATCAGTTCCTGCCCCGCTTTGTTTTTCTGCAAGAGGTCGTCGCGATATTTCTCCATCGCGGCACGAAACTTCGCTGGACTCTCGGCTTCGAGAACCATCATGGAGCTGTAATTCGCCAGGGCTTCGGCGATCCATTGGTCGCGGTATCCGCTGTACATCACCAGATCGCCCCACCACTGGTGCGCGGTCTCATGGGCGATCACCTGGGTGATCAGTGTCCGGTCAACCGGAGTTAAATGCAGTTGCGATTCTTCCGCAGCGGTAAGAAACGAGGCGCTGGAGAGAAAGATCAGCCCGGGCCATCCTTGACTCAGCGCTCCGGGCATTTGCACCACCTTTAGATCGCTGTAGGGGTATGGGCCATAGCGTTGCGCGTAGAATTCGATTGCACGTGCCGAAGCGTCTGCGACCGCTTGCGCGTTCCGCGCCGGAGAAGGCTGCACCGGCACGAGAATCGGCGGAGGATGATGACCCGCTGGTTGAAGCGGATTCGGCATCACGCTTTTGATCGATGGCGTTGGGAATCCGCGTTCCATCGTTGCCGTCGCATAGGTCTCCACCGTCACATCACCGGCGTGGGCCACCGCGCGATCATATTTTCCCAGATCAAATCCAGCGATCGGAATGGGCCGCTCGGATACCCAGCGGCTGATTTGCCCTGCTAATGGAGTCCCCATGGCCTGGTCGTTAGAAGTAGACTTTGTGTCAGTTCGTTTTCCGGTAGCGACCAAAGTCCAGCCTGCCGGATAGTGAAATTCCAAGTCGAAGTTGGACATAACCAGTCCGCGATTTGGATACCACATACCTCGCGCCCCAACGTAGAGCAAGCCGGCTCCGGCCTCTGCGAGCACCTCACCGCTGTAGACAAAGCGCAGTTCCATACGTTGTCCGGCCTGCAAAGGCTGTGGGAAAATTACGGCAACGAGATCGTTGCTTTGCCGGGCCAGTTGAGTTCCCTCGACTGCGGGATTGTGAATGAACTCGATCGGACGTCCATCCGCCTCGACCTGCTTGATCTGAAGCGCTCGGGATAGTTCGAACAAAACCGCGCGCTGACCACCCTGCCGTACTTCCATTTGCAGGTGCGCTTCGGCATCAATTTGCGTCGGCGGCCTTATGTCCGCTCGAATCTTGTACTGAGATATTGCGATTGAATCAGGCTTGCCGCCTTCGCCGACCGTCCCGTTGACAGCTTCCGGACTGGGGTTCACCTCTGCCGAAGAGAATGAGGTCCAAACATCGTAGAAACTCACACCCTCCGTAGTTTTTAACTGGCCGGCCCAGACCTGCTCGGGCGTGTCCTCGTCAAAGTAAAGATCAAAGGCTCCCAGCCTCAGCCCTTGCAAGTGCGCGTGCAGAAAGCGATCATGCTCGATTTCCGCGACTGGTGTTGCCGTGTCTGCGCGTCCCCCGCCGTCGACAGGTAAGAATTTACTGAATGTCATGAACAGACGGAGCGCGTCTCCATCGGCTAGACTGCGGGCGATCTCATTCCACTGCGATAGGAATGCCTCTGGGTTGTCCACCTCCACCAGGGACGGTCGCAAGTCGGCGAAGCTATCGTCATTGAAACGTAGATAAGCCGTCACGAACCGCTCTTCCAAAATAGCCTCGTTCGTAAACAAGGCCATGGAAGCGCGCTCGTACCGGTTGGGTGGAGGAAGCAAAACTTCGCCATCGCCTTCAAAGAAGGCTCCCGTGACATGGCCGGCGACGTCCTCGGTAAATGCAATAGTGCCGTCATTGAGGGTGATCTGAATCGCCGCCCGATCGATGGAAACATCACGCACACGATAGACTCGTGTTTTGCTAAGACCCACGTTGCGCAATTGTAGATAGAGATTCTCGGCGGAGTTCAGCTGCGATGCGGGCTCGCTTGTGGATTTGGGAGAGCTTTGGCCAAAGGGCAGGGCAACGGCAGCAGCAATCAAGAACAACCAAGCGAGTGGCAGCGCTCTGGTCCGCATTTTTGAGATTACCCTGGTCACCTACGCCTGCAGCTTAATAGCTTCTAGAATGCGCCTTAGTGCGTACCCCTGTCATCTGCTGCTTGTTAACGACTTTCCTGCTGACCGCGGCAGTGGTCTGCGCTTCGGCCGAAGTCATTCATCTGAAGAATGGCCGCACCATTTGGGCGGACCATGTTCGAGAAGCCGGAACCCATATCGAATACGATCTCGGCGATAACACTTACTCGATACCCAAGTCGCTGGTGGATCATGTCGAGGCCGGCGGAACACCCCCTGCGTATAACTCGTCGGACGGAAGCGCCAAGCAATCCCACGATCTGCCGGAGTTCGCTCCCGCCGACAACTTGAAGAATGACCCAGCGCTCATCAGCAAAGTCATTCAGGACGGGCAAGTCGATCCAGACGCGCTTTCCGCATTGGAACAAGCGGGTAACGCCGAAGCAACCGCTGCTGGGTATTTCATCGCCGGTAAGCATGAATTCGATCACGGAAATCTCAGCAAAGCGCGAACTTATTTTGAGGCCGGCCTGCGTTTCGATTCGCAGAATCCCACCATCCTGAATTATTACGCCGCCCTGCTGGTTAGAACCGGAAATGCCACGGAAGCGTTGCCTTACGCCGAGCGAGCCGTCCGTGCCGCTCCAGATTCACCCGACGCGCTCACCGTCCTGGGATACGTCCAGTTCGCCGCCGACCACACCCAGGATGCCATACGGTCCTGGAAACGTTCTCTCGAACTTCGTCCCGATGCGACGGTACAGAAATACCTGGAAAAGGCGCAGCGTGATGCCACAGCCGAGGCCGACTATTCAGAGCATGAAAGCAGTCATTTCACCTTGAAATATGAAGGCAAGCAAACCTCGGAGGCCCTGCGCGGTCAGTTGCTCGCTACCCTGGAGTCGGAATACGACGATTTGGTGCGCGAACTCGGCATCGCTCCCCGTAACAGCATTCCGGTAGTGCTCTACACCGAGCAGTCGTTCTTCGATGTGACCCAGGCGCCATCGTGGAGCGGAGCAGTGTTTGACGGGAAGCTTCGCATCCCCATCAACGGATTAACCTCGGTCACGCCCGAGCTGACGCGCGTGCTTAAGCATGAACTCGCGCACTCCTTTATCAGTCAGCTTTCTGGCGGACGTTGTCCGCAGTGGCTAAACGAGGGTATCGCCCAGGCCGTCGAACCCAAGCAGATCGCTCATGGTCAGCTTCTGGCCAATCTTTTCCGCACCCAACAGGAGATTCCCCTTAACGCCCTCGAGGGCAGTTTTATCCACTTTTCGAGCACTCAGGCCACCGTGGCCTATGAAGAATCGCTTGCTGCCGTGCAATATATCAGCGACACCTATGGCATGAGTGATCTGCAACGGATTCTCGAAAGACTGGGACAAGGCAGTTCGACCGAAGCAGCACTACGCGCCACCATCCACTCCGATTACGGGCAACTGGAAGTAGAAGTTGGCAAGTACCTTATCGGCAAGTACGGAAATTAGTGCCGGACGCCGAAGTGTTCTGTTTGCCAGATTTTTACGCTACTTTCCCCTGAAAATCCGCTCCACTCCTGCCCCTTCACTTAAATCAGGGATTACGCCCTGTGCCGGTTTTTTGATTGGTTTTTTGCCGAATTGTGTGCTAACGTCTCCGCTCGATTTACCATGCGCGCTCTCTTCCGTTCCGCCCAGTCTCGGTCTGCCGTCGTCCATGAACCGGTTCACTCCGATATCCTGGAAGTCCATGGGGCCGAGCTTGCCTCGGTCTATTACGGCCACCGCATGGCGGGCGATTTTTGCGATTTCATCCGCGTTGGTCCTCATCGCGTTCTCTTCGGCTTGCTCGACGTCGCTGGCGGTCTCGAGGATACGCGCCCTATCGTCTCCGCCGCAAAACACACCTTCCGAAGCGTCGGGACCGAAGTATTTGCCCGCCGGGATCTGAACGAAGCCGACGCAATGATGGAATTGTGCCTGCAATTGAACCAAGTCATTCTGAAAACCGCCAATGGAGTGCGGTCATGTCCAGCCTTTGCCGGCTCCTACGATGAAAATCTCGGCATCATTTGTTACTTCAACGCGGGCCATACTCCGGGACTCATTCGGGATCGCAAAGGGGTTAGCGAACTGCCCGCCACCGGCTTGCCCTTGGGGCTTTTTTCCCACATGACGTCGGATGCGCCCATGGTTGCACTCGAGCCCGGCGCGGCCCTTTTTCTGGCGTCGCGCGGAGTAGTGGAGGCGAAGCACAAAGGGGATGAGTTTGGATTGCAGGGCGTAAAAGAAGTCCTTGAGCAATCCAAAGGCGCAAGTTCGAAAAAACTTTGCCTATCGGTTCTTGACCGGGTGCAGCAGTTCGTGGGGAGCACACGAATCCGCAATGACATGACGACACTTGCCCTGGCTCGTAATTTCTCCGAACCGACCCTGGTGGGAATCTAGCGTTGTTTCGGCCCGCGCGCCGGTTTGCCCATCGCAGCGGTCGGTGTCACAATATCTAAATGCAAAAATCTCTTACTACACTGGCAACTACGATGGCCGCCGCGATCATGCTGCTCGGGAATGCCCTGGCGCAGCAGACACCCCCGGCACCGACTCCACAAACTCCTGCGGCAGGAAGCCAGACTGCTTCCGCTTTCAAAACCCAAAAAGATAAAGTCAGCTACGCCATTGGGATGAACATTGGAACCACGCTTCACCGGCAATCCGTAGACATTGACCCGAAAGTGCTGCAGCAAGGCCTGGAAGACGCCATGGCCGGAGGCAAAACTTTGCTTTCTGAAGATGAAGCGCGCGCCACTCTCACCGAATTCCAGGCCGACATGCGCAAGAAGATGCAAGAGAAAATGCAGGCGGCGGGCGAGGCAAATAAGAAGGAAGGCGCTGAATTTCTAGCTGCGAACAAGGCAAAAGAAGGCGTTGTCACGCTGCCCAGCGGTCTGCAGTACAAGATTCTGACCGCCGGCACTGGACCGAAGCCGACCGCAAGCGACTCCGTGGTCTGCAATTATCGCGGCACGCTGATCGACGGCAAGGAATTCGACAGCTCGTACAAACGCGGCCAGCCCGCGACCTTTCCAGTAAGCGGAGTGATAAAAGGTTGGACGGAAGCTCTGCAACTCATGCCCGTGGGATCGAAGTGGCAACTCGTCGTTCCATCTGACTTGGCTTACGGCGAACGGGGTCAAGGTCAAGACATTGCCCCGAACGCTACCCTGATTTTTGAAGTGGAACTGCTCTCGATTCAGAGTAAGGACCAAGCCCAGGACAAAGGTCAAGACAAGAAGTAGCCGGAGTCGTTAGTCTCCCGGAAAATCGTTAGCTCCTTCCCCTTTAGCGGTTGCGGAAAAAACTGATGGCGTTGGAGCTTTGAAGGGGCACGGCTTCCCAGCCGTGCTCTTTCAAGACTTCAGACACCGGTATCGGGCCTTTTGGCAAGCTATCGGAAGCACCTTCCCGCGCACGGTACATCCGCCGCTCTATCGTTTCTTTCGTGCGGGACCCGCGTTCGGCGGCCGATTCACCACCGGCGCCAGTTCATCGGCTGTAACGAAGAGTGGTTCGATATCGGTCGGGATTCCTTGCAGGTTATCCAGCGCCTTCCGTACAGCGGGGCGCATGACGCCCAATTCGTCAAGCATCTTTTTCGCGCCCGCATAATTGCCTTCGGCCTCGATGGTCAGAAGATCATGATCAAGTGCCGCAATCGCGGGCTTTATCTTCGTCATGTCCACCGAAAAAGTGCCGTCGGCGTGTTGGACAAATGCACCTTTATCCGTCAGGTAATTGAACTGAATTGCCATGCCTTTGCCGTGAGCATCGTTCAGTCCGAAGCGGAGAGCGCGGAACGTCGAAGCCAGATAAGTAGTGTAAAGCTGCCGCTGCGCCGCCTCATCGGAAGGCAGTGACGCGCCCAATCCCATTTCCTTCGAGTGGTCCATCATGTATTGCAGAGCAAAAAGTCCGGTGACATCGGCTTTCGGCTCTTCAATCGCGCTGTACAACTCTTTCAACTCCTCGCGAGGCGTCGTGTCGCGCCCCTGAACCTTGATCTGATGCGGCCCCAGCCCGTGCATCAATTCATGCGCCAAAATATGCGTAAAGAAAAGCTCGAAGCTCACATCCACCATGACGGTCTGCGACAATGTCCGGCGCGCAATGGGTAGCAGCACGGTGCGGAACTTCGCCTCTTGCACATTTTTCAGCATCACTCGCTTGCTGCCCTTCTGCTGCACCACGCGGTCGTCGTTGGGCAAGTTGTATGCGGCCGTCTGCACTCCGTGAGCTCCGTCACCCGCGCAGAGAATCTCGTCGACCACGCGAATCGGCGCTCCCGCGCCCAGCTTGGGGTTCCGGTACTGCGGATCGATGGGCAAATTATTTTCGATGTCCTGCAGATGCCGCGCGAAAACCGATAGCTTGGCCGTTTCATCGTCATCGCGCAGGTTCACGTAGGCTTCGAAAGACGCCTTGTAGCCGAACAGTTCGTCGTTGTAGGTTTCGTACGGACCAATCGTGATGTCCAACGGCGCGTCCAAGTCCATCCACGCCATGTCGCTTTCGTAGTAGTCATTGGTAAGAAAAGCGTCCGCTCGCAGGTTCAGAAACTTCTTCAACGATGCATTATCGGTCAACGCTGCCGCCTCGTGAAGCAAGTTTGACGCCTTCGTAAGGCCATCGGCGTATTCCTGGCTGTACGGAACGACCGCGAGCGTATTCGGCGTTTTGCTCCTGTCCAAGTGAATCACGGTGAAAAAACTCTTGGCCTGTTCCTGCTCCTTCGGTGACAACTGCGCAACCCAGCTCTCGAAATTTTCCTTCGTCATATTCTCGGGATAAAAATTAGCTCCCAGTGGTTTGCGTGGCGGAACACCAGGGATGAAGGCCTTGTAGTCGTCCAGATCCGACCACGGTTTCTTGTTGATCCAGAAATAGTGCAGGCGAGCTTTTCCCAGCGGCGTGGTGTCTTTTTGCAAGCGCGCGTAAAGCGCGAGGTTGCCGTCCCACATTTGCTGCATGAAGATGTCGTTTAGGACCCGCGCCGCCTCAATCAGTTTCACCAGCGCCTGCCGATCACCCGAAGAGAGCCTCGATGTGTCGACCCTTAACGTGGTCGGCGCGAAACGGTTCGCCATCTGGTCCAGTTGCGCCAGATCCGGTACAGTTCCATTTTTCTGCGCTTTCACCGAAACACTCGTTAATCCCATAAGCAGTACAAGAATAGAACAGGCCGCGAGTTTCATAATCTCTCCTCCCATGCCGGGGTTCACCAGCGCGGGCCGAAAACCGATTATGATAGCAGGACAAGCGGTAGCGGCGGGCACACATCTGGCGGTACAATTTACCAAAGGCCGTGAGCCCCGAGCCAAAATGGCAATCCAGGCTGCGGTTCCGGCTGCAAAATTCTTATGCGAAAATTTCTCCCATGGTTTCTCCTGGTTTCATTTGTTGCGCTCTCGGTCATTCTTAAGGCAGACGATGAGGTGATCGAAGAGATCGTCGCGCGGGTCAACAACCAGATCATCACTCGTAGCGAGTTCCTCCACAGCAAAGACGAATTGAGGAAGGAGGCGGCTCAGCAAGATCCTGTGAACGCGGACAAGCTCGTCTCTGAACGCGAAAAAGATGTGCTGCGCGACTTGATCGATCAGGAATTGCTGCTCGAAAGAGGCAAGGACTTGGGCATTACCGCCGACACCGAAGTCATCAAAAAGCTCGACGACATGCGCAAGGATATGAAACTTGACAGCATGGAGGAGTTGGAAAAAGCCGCCCAGTCCCAGGGAGTATCCTTCGAGGATTTCAAGCAGAACCTGCGCAATCAGATCATTACCCAGCAGGTCATTGGAAAGGAAGTTGGCTCGAGACTCGTCATCGACAAAGAGGAAGAGCAGAAGTTTTACGACGATCACAAGAGCGACCTTGAGCAACCGGAGACGATTCGATTGAGCGAGATCCTGGTCTCAACCGACGCCAAGCCGAACGATTCCAACGATGAAGCGCAGCGGATCAAAGCAGCCCAGGCGAAAGCAGACGACCTGCTTACTCAAATTCGTAAAGGCGCCAAGTTCGAGGATATCGCCAAGAAAAACTCCGATGGACCCACGGCCGCCCAGGGCGGCGACTTAGGCGAATTTAAACACGGCACGCTCGCCCAGCAAATCGAGGACAAGACTTTCACCATGAAGGCAGGCGAAATATCGGATGTAATCCAGGCCAAGCAAGGGTTCATCATTCTGAAGGTCACCGAGCATCACGATGCTGGAATTCCGCCCCTGAGCGAGATCGAACCTCGCATCCAGGACGCGCTCTACATGAAAAAATTGCAACCTGCGCTGCGGGAATATCTCACGAAACTGCGCGAGGATGCGTTTATTCATGTGTATCCCGGCTACGCGGATTCTGGCGCCAGCCCCAAACAGACCGAACCCATCGAGACCGCGAACAAAGAGCCCAGCGCCAAGGATCTCAAAAAGAAGAAAAAATTTGGCCTGTTTTAGTTTAAGCTTGGCCTGAACCGGCGGGGTGCGCGGACTGCGGTTC
>Ga0209169_10001727_pt1 | contig 13270 bp, 13 predicted proteins | sample HubBroMetageWRM4_FD_188346 | JGI IMG/M metagenome (GOLD analysis project Ga0209169, IMG submission 188346) | Warmed soil microbial communities from the Hubbard Brook experimental Forest, New Hampshire - Hubbard Brook CCASE Soil Metagenome WRM 4... | ecosystem: Environmental > Terrestrial > Soil...
CCGGGAGACTTCGGACTGGCACCCGGGTGCCATCGCCCGTAGCTTGTTAAGGGTTTTAGCGGTGCCGTCTTGGCTGCAAAACTCAACAACGCTCAAGGCCGCTCCGAAGCTGGCGTCCGGACACAAAGGTTGGCGTTGAGTTAATCTCCCCGCCTCGATTGGCGACTTGAAAGTAAACTTAACTTCCTAACGTGCTTGACCCGGCTAAGAACGTTGCGAACTATACGGCCAGTCATTTGCATTTGATGTATTCCGTGATCCCTGAAGGCGCCGATGAAAAGTACCAATCCGTACAACAAAGCGTTTTACACAGAGCAAAGTAGCGGCTCGCATCGATCCGCTGAAGTTGTTGTGCCGATCGTGAATAAGATTATCGCGCCGCGCTCGGTATGTGACATCGGGTGCGGCGTCGGGACCTGGCTGAGCGTCTGGCAAGACCAGGGCATTAGCGACATTTGCGGCATCGACGGCGATTACGTCGACAGAACACAGATGATGATAGACGCCAGCAATTTCATTTGCGCCGATTTGCGCCGTTCGCTTTCGCTTGAAAAAAATTTCGATCTTGCCATTTCACTTGAGGTTGCCGAACATTTGCCTCCTGATCGCGGGGCCGGCTTTGTCGCCGAATTGACCTCGGCAGCACCGGTGGTGTTGTTTTCCGCGGCCATCCCCGGGCAAGGTGGAACGGACCATATCAACGAGCAGTGGCAGGATTACTGGGCCGAGCTTTTCAGAAGCCACGGGTTCACCGCTTTCGATTGTATCCGGCCGGCGATCTGGAAAGATGAGCGGGTCGAACGCTGGTACAGACAAAACATCATCCTCTACTGCCGCAACGATAAAATCGCAGATTACCCGTTGCTCAAGACCACCAGTGTGATGCCGTTGTCGATCGTCCATCCCAACCAATATGCGGAGCGCGGCCGGGAATATAACGTCCGTGAATCCCTGGCCTTTTTAACCGGATCGTTACAGCGCGCTGCCGAGCGACGATTACGCCGTCTTTTTAACCCCGGGTGAAAGCTTGAAGAATATTCGCCTGCCTGACCGACAACTCTTGAAAGCACGATCTTCGTGAGAGTCGCGATCATTCATTATTGGCTGACTGGAATGCGCGGTGGCGAAAAAGTCATCGAGGCGTTATGCGAGATGTATCCGCAAGCCGACATTTTCACCCACGTCTACGTTCCCGACAAGGTCTCGGAAAGGATCCGCCGGCACCGAATTATTCCGACTTTTATCAATTCGCTGCCACGCGCAGCCAAGATGTACAAGACTTACCTGCCCTTGATGCCGTTGGCGCTGGAGCAGCTTGACCTGCGAGGCTACGATCTTGTCATCAGCAGTGAATCCGGACCAGCCAAAGGCATTATTCCACCGTCGGACGCGCTTCACGTCTGCTATTGCCACACCCCGATGCGTTACATCTGGAATATGTACCACGATTACCGTAACAGTGCCGGTCGTCTTACTCGGCTGCTGATGCCCGCTTTGTCACATTATTTGCGCATGTGGGACACGGCATCCGCGGCACGCGTTGACAGTTTTGTGGCGAACTCTGCGACCGTCGCCGGGCGAATTCGCCGTTACTATAAATCCGACTCGGTTGTCATTCATCCCCCTGTCGATACCGAGTCTTTTTCCATCGCGGCTCCATCTGAACTTGGCGATTACTATCTGATGGCGGGCGAACTCGTTTCCTACAAGCGACCCGATTTGGCTGTACAGGCTTTTAATGAGATGAAGGAAAAGCTGGTTGTGATCGGTGGCGGCGAAATGCTTGATGAGATCCGCCGCATTGCCGGCCCAACTGTCACCGTCATGGGCTCTCAGCCGTTCGACATCCTAAAGCAGCACTACGCGCGCTGCCGCGCGCTGATTTTTCCAGGCGAAGAAGACTTCGGAATGGTGCCGGTCGAGGCAATGGCGAGCGGTCGTCCAGTGATCGCATTCGGTAGAGGCGGCGCGACCGAAACCGTTGTAGATGGCGCTTCGGGTGTGTTCTTTACTGAACAGACGGTCGAAGCGATCTGCTCGGCCACACAAAGACTCGCTGACATCGAAATTAATCCGCAAGCGATCGCCGCGCACGCGAGTCAGTTCGGTCGTAAACCGTTTTTCGAAAAGATGAGCAAGCACATTGACAGCCTGCTCGCCGAAAGACAGCAAAAAGGCACGGCAGTAACGCTGGCTCCTGGCGAGCTAGTTGGTATCGATCACCGATAGTTCGGACCCTTCGATAACCAAACATGTCAGCCGATTACTGGCAAATGCGCCGGTATCGATATTGATCCGGTTCGGCATGACCTGGATTTCGATGGTAGGCGTATGTCCATGAACGATCGTCTTGCCGAAGTCCTCGGGCGAGTCGAGAAACTCCTCCCTTATCCAGAGCAGGTCGTTTTCCTTTTGCTGCGATAGTTCCACATGCGGTTTCACGCCTGCATGCACAAAAAAGAAATCGCCACACGGAAACGAAAGCTGCAAGTCGCGGAAAAAGCGAAAATGCGCTGCCGGCAACGCTTCGTGAAATGCCGCCTGTAACATCGCAAGCGGCCTTCGATCCGTTAGACTATCGAGAGAAATTCCGTAGGATGTCAGGGTTTCGATGCCGCCCAAACGCATCCACTGGTCAAAGATATTAGGGTCTCTGAGGCTTCGGACGGCTAGCGCCTCGTGGTTGCCCTTCAAGAAAACCGCTTCGTTTTGCCCGCCATGCGCAATCAACCGGCTGATTGTCTGGCAAGACGAAGGACCCCGGTCGACATAATCGCCTAGAAAAACGTGAAATATCTTGCCGGCAGGACGATCCTTGGTGTCCGCCTCTATCAAAGTCAGCAATTCGTCAAGCAAGTCCAACCGACCGTGAATGTCGCCAATCGCGTACACCCTCAAGCCTGACGGCAGAGATGGACGTCGGCCAGATACCCGAAGCCGCTCTACGCCAGGAAGGAGGGACGGCATCTATCGACGTGCCTCGCGGAGCAGCTCTCGGGTGATTTCGTTCACTTTTATCAAGCTTATCTCGCCAAAGCTCGATTTAGACGGATCCGACGATAGGGGCTTACTGACCAGGAGCTCACTTCTTATCGGTTCCGATCAGAAAGAAGAAAAAACCAATATTTTCAAATAGTTGTGGACAGCCGATCTCACGCATGCGAACGTCACCCCAATAAACCATGAATGATGACCCATGGTTGATAGATTGCAGTTCCTGCAGTATCATTTGAACAACATTTTTTTCAATCACATACAAAGGTTCGGAGTATCCCGATGCGCGTTGGATTGGTCGCGAAATTGCTGTTCGCACAGATATTGCTCACCTTCTTTGTAAACCAGGCGTTTGCAGCTCCCTGCATAGCTCCGCCCCTTTCGCCCGACGCTGTCAACCAGTTCAAGAATAACCCTCAGGCTTTGGTGGCACCGGATTCTGACACCCGAACGGTCGAAGCGACCGTGCGGGACCTTGCAGGAACGGATGCATCACTTGCAGCCGAACTCGTCGGATTGGCACACGGCACCAGTCCCCGTTTCAGGGGGGCGATCGCGGCCGGTCTTGCTCAAGCCGCCGTCGCGTGCCAGACAGTGGATCAGCAGGCCGCCCTGCTCATTCAGCAGGCTGCCGCTGGCTTCGAAGACGGAGAATTCCAGAACGTATTCGCAGCCGTCGCTGGTGACCTGTCAACTGCAGCCGTAGCTGCAGCGGCCGAGTCGGCGGTGAGCGCGGTGGGTAGTGTTGTGGTTACCAATCCAACGAGTTCGCCGGCGCCATCGTCCAATTTTGGAACCGCCGGCGGCACAGCCACATTTTTCCAGATTTCAAGTCCTACGCCTGTGCCGGCGAACGCCGCAAACAATACGCCGACGACGCCAACCACAACCGCGACTTCGGTCACTCCGGTAAGCACGACGCGCTGAGCTTGATAAGACGCCAAGATTGCGGAAACCCGGGATTTTTCTGAGAAACCCTGCCGGGATTATTCTGAGGAACCCTGGATGAATGTTGCTGGCCAGTTCCCGAAATACGCTCCTGCTGCCGATAGTGATCAAAGCAACGCTCCACTGCCGTTGCGGCAGGCGCGCGACTTTTTAATTCGCCAATGGCGCCTGATCGCTTTGGTCACGAGCCTGACGGTAATTGTCGCAATCATATACCTTGCCATTGTGCCGTCAGCGTACACGGCGCAGGCGGACATGATCATCGATACAAAGCGGGTCACGTGGACGCAATCGGAGCTCGCAACCGAAAACCGTACCGTTGAGGACGCCTCGGTCGAGAGCGAGATCGAGACGACCAAGTCTGACAAAGTTGCCCTTAACGTCGTTCGGCAACTGCATTTGACCGATGATCCCGAATTCATCGGCGCCAGCAGTGGCCTCAGATCCCGCCTTTTTTCGCTTTTCAGACTCAGTCCTGAGCGGAATCTGTCGAACGAAGAAATCACGCGACGCGTTCTGACCAGGCTAAAAGAGAATCTAAGGGTCACTCGCTTGGGGCGTAGCTACATCGAGCAGATCGCCTTTACTTCGCTTGACCGCGATAAGGCTGCCAGAATTGCCAACGCATTTGCCGATGCTTACATCGAGGACCAGCTCCAGGCGAAGTTTGAAGCCACACACCGGGCTAGCGCTTGGCTCGAGCAACGCATCGGAGAACTGCGTCAGCAAGCCAGCGATGCCTATAAGGCGGTTCAGGACTTCAAGTCCCAGAATGGCATTATCATCGGTATCGATGGCAAGTTGGCGAGCGAGGTCGAGCTGGACCAACTTGGAGTGGCGCTTGCGAAGGCGCGTGCCGATACCAGCCAAGCAAGAGCAAAGCTTGATCGCATCGAGCGAGTCCTCGAACAGCGAACCGACAAGGAAAGTCTGAATATTCCGGATCCGGTCGTCACCGACGCGCTCAACAACCCGGTGATCACGAGGCTTCGGCAGCAGTTCCTTGACGATCAAAGCAAAGAGTCCGAATGGAGCGCCCGCTACGGGGCGGATCACCAGGCGGCACGAAATCTTCGGGCTGAAATGGCAGCATTACAGCGCGCCATATGGGACGAAATCACGCGCATTGCAGAAAGCTACAAAAGCGAATTACAGATCGCCAAGAGTCAGGAAGAATCTATCGACAGGCGTATGAGCGAGGTTTTTCAGAAGTCGGGAACGACCCGGCAGTCGCAGGTTCGCCTGCGCGAACTCGAAACGGCAGCGAACACGTATCGAGGAATCTACGAAACCTTTCTCTCTCGTTTCACGCAATCTGTACAACAACAATCTTTCCCGTCGACTGAGGCGAGAGTCGTAACCCCGGCGACCCCGCCGAACTCGCGCAGTTCGCCCAAAATTGGTTTGACGTTGGCTCTTGCTATCATTTGTGGATTGGGCTTTGGACTCATGTCGGCCTTCGGCCGGGAGCAAATGAACCGTCAGATTCACACGCGAGCCCAGCTCGAAAAATTGTTGGGAACGAGCTGCCTCGCGGTCTTACCGGCTTTCGCCGCAAAGGGTTCAAGCAAAGCGGATGATCCACACGGATCGGCCTTTAAAAAGATCAGCCAAGTCGCGCCCTTTTCTGCTACAGCCGAAGCGCTGCGGTACATCAAAGTTGCGATCGACCTGCATCCGACCGGCGGCAAGGTTATCGGAATCGTCTCGGCGCTTCCTGGTGAAGGAAAAACAACCGTCGCTGCCGGGTTCGCCGCCTTCGTGGCAAAGAGCGGTGCCCGTACTCTGCTGATCGATGCTGACCTGCGAAACCCTTCCATGACGCGTACCCTCGGATATCAGGATGCTCCGGGATTGCTGGAACTGGTCGCGGACAAATCCGCCCTCGGCGATCTGGTAATCACCGATACCAAGCACAAATTCGACTTCCTGCCGGCTTCGACGCGCATCAAGCCGTCGAATAGCTCAGATCTGCTGAACTCGTCTCCAGTCAAGCAGATGTTGAAGACCGCTCGCCAGGAGTATGACTACGTCGTCATCGACCTTCCCCCGATTCTTCCCGTCGTCGATGTAAGGGCAGCCGCCCATCTGCTTGATGTTTTCGTTCTCGTCGTGGAGTGGGGATGTACTTCGACCGACGAGGTTCTCAAGGCCGCTGCCGCCTCCCCCATCCTTTCGGAACGCCTGCTAGGCGCAGTTCTCAACAAGGCTGATGAGGCAGCGATGCGACGCTTCGAAGGGTACTCCGATCGGCGCTATCTCTATTACACTGACGAGGAGCCTTCCTCGGAAACCGTGTAGAGCCGTGCTCACGAAAAGACAGTCTGTGTCCTCAGTGAACGGTTTGATGTTGAAAGCGCTTGTACTGCTGATCGGTTGTTCGGGGCTGATGTGGGGCATCACGAACGTTATGGGGGGGGCGAACTCGGACGCCCTCCAAAATTTTGAAGATAGACTTCTGCAGTTTGAAACCTTCGATAAGCCCACTGGCATGCGCGCGCTGACAAGTGCCGCCGCAACGGAACTCAGCCCTTGCGACAGTCATGCGCAGAGGGCTCTTCTGCTGTTCGAAATGCCCCTCGCCGAAGCCGCCTTGCGCTCCGGGGCCGTTCGCGACTTCGATCAACATATCCAGTCCATCCAAGACCGCGCGAGGCGGATGCTAGCCTGTGCCCCCCGTGACTCGCTGGCTTGGCTGATACTTTTTGGACTGGATGTAGAGCAAGGACAGCTGGACGACCGCTCCTTCGACTTTCTTGACGCATCGTATGAAACCTCGCCGAATGAGGCTTGGATCGGCGCAAGGCGAATGGCTGTCGCATTACCCGTGCTTCCGCAGGCGCCGGAACCGGTCAGACAAAGGATCTTGACTGAATTCCAGGAGCTGATCAGGAAGCGGTTTCTCGAGATTCCCGCCTATTCCTACCTGACCGTTCCCGCCCCGGTACGTGCGTTGCTGAAATCGCAAATCGAGGCGCTTGATCCTGCCAGTCAAAAGGCCTTTTCCGAGGCCTTGCGCAAAATCCGCTCATAAAGGTTCTTCCCTCGCTGCCTGCGACTAAGCGCAGCATGGTTAAGAATCCGTTGAACGTTTGTAGGGGTTGGCTCGACCTACTTTCGGAGAGAACCTACAGTTTACCATGTTGCAGAACAGCATTCAGGTGCCTGATTTTTCAACATTTTCTGACTTTGGTTTCCTGAAAACAGTTTTGGAAAGATCGTTAACCAATTGAAATATCGCTTGTTCATCTTAATAAGCAGCTGCATACATTGCACGCTTGCTAAAATTGTGCGGCGCCAATTAAATTGCTAACAAAGGATGAAGGAAGGGATTCAAAAGCCGAGAAAATTTTGGGGAATTTTAGAGGCAGTATTTTTAGGGCGTCGAAATGAATAGCTTAGTCGATATTAAAAACAGCAGTGCACTCAAGATCGCGGGTTTGCGGTCAGGCGCACCTATCGGAATGACTCCGAAAAGGTTCGTGGATGTATTTTTGGCGATCTCGGGAATCGTCCTGCTCGCCCCGCTGCTGATCATTTGCTACTTCGCGACGGTTCTGACGTCGTCGGGGCCTGCCCTCTTTCGCCACAAGCGAGTCGGATTTAACGGAAAGCATTTCGGTTGCTTAAAATTCCGCACAATGGTGACGGATGCGCCAGAACGACTGCGCAGCTTACTTGAATCTGACCCACTGGCCGCGGCCGAATGGACCGCGAACCGAAAGCTCAAGAACGATCCCCGCGTGACCGCGATCGGCGCAATTCTTCGAAAGTCCAGCTTGGACGAACTGCCTCAGCTCTTCAATGTTTTAAGAGGCGATATGAGCATAGTTGGTCCTCGCCCAGTGACTGACGAAGAGTTGGAGCGCTACTCCACCTCAGTGGGCGCTTACCTTGCATGCAGGCCTGGAATCACCGGGCTTTGGCAAGTAAGCGGCCGGAGTTCAACCACGTACGACAAGCGCGTTGCCTGCGATACGTTCTACGCGCACAATTGGTCTATGGCACTCGACACAAAGATATTGATTGTGACGCTGCCTTCTCTAGTCGCTTCCGATAACGCTTACTGATCAGCTTGAATCGTCGCCGATCAAGGGCTTGGGCCTGCTCTTCCCAGCGCTCATCTTCAAATGTCCCAGTTCGGGCTGTCGGTCATTTGCATAGCGAACTTCAGGACTCTTCAACCATACGACCGACTTGGTGATTTCGGAGGATTCACCCTTTACGTGTGCTCAGGGGGCTTTTCCGGCTGGTAAAATATGAATTAAAAGTAAGGATAATGGGGATGCAATCTCTGCTATAGTCGACCTGCTTTACGTTAATTCGCCATGTCGATTGCTCGTTTCGCTCGTTGCGGTTACTGGTTTGTTGTGCGTCAGACAGCGACAGCCGAATGGATAAACTAAACCCCATCAACCTGAGAAATGCGCAGGCAAAATTCAGACACTCGTCGCAACTGACGAGCAGGAAGTTCTGGATTTGGGCGCTATCCGGACTGATTGTCGCTGCGATGATCGCCTGGTTGGCCTTTCTGGGTTGGGGTTTGATCGAAACCTTACGCGCGTTAGCAAAGCTTGTGACATCGTTCTTCTAGTGCGCCCGCGACGGCACACGGCAACGATCTTCTCGACCGCCACGCAAATAGATAAAAAGATCAACATTCTCGCAATCATTAATTAATAGCATTCTCTAGCGAAGATTTAAGTCGCAACGACTACACACGTCACCGATCGATAGCGCGCGCCATTCCGGCGATCGCATCGTTCTCTCGATTAGGTGACGTGCCATGGCGCGATACAGTTCAGCGATATTGCCGATCTTAGTTTTGGTGAGTGCTATTTCCGCAGATACTGCAGTTGCGCGCAGCCGCCTGACGCAGGATACAGACACCCTTGCTCCTATTGTGGAAGCGTCGCCGGTGCTGGCTCCGTTTCAACATGTTCGCTTTTGTCTTCGTTATCCGGACGACTGCAAATCGAACGTGACAGAAAACGAGCGTATCGATCTGAGCGACGATACCCTAAAGCTGCTTGACCACGTTAATCGAGACATCAATGCGGCAATCAACCCGATGACAAAAGGCTATGGGTCGAACGTCCAGGATGGCTGGACGATTTCCCCCAACATGGGCGACTGCAACGATTATGCCGTCACAAAGAGGCACGAACTGCTTCAGAACGGTCTGCCGGCAAAAGCGTTGCGGCTCTCCGTAGTCCAAACGGCATCGGGAATCGGACACCTCGTCCTTGTCGTGGTGACCACGAAAGGCAATCTGGTGCTCGATAATCTGACCGAAACTATCCGTTCATGGCAGAACACCAACTATCATTGGCTGAAAATCCAGTCCGCGACAGATGCCAGGTTCTGGTACGAGGTCAAAGCCCCGAACGCGACTGTCTCCCAAGCCTATCGCTCGTTTCAAGTCGCCGATCGCTAAACCGAACATGCTCCTGGGCTCGCTGCCCAGGAGCTTCGCACATACTTGATGTCCGAGCTTGATCGCACTATGCGACGCGGGCGTCGGCGAATTGTGCAACCTCGCCCGCGGACTTTGTCGCCGGAACAAAATCCCGCGCACTTGTCCGCCAGACTTTTGGCTTCTCCACTTGCGATTGCGCAAGCCAGCAGCCCAGCAAGATCCAAAACACAATAAAAAAGCCGGGAATCTGAAGCGAAAAATCTATAAGCGAATGCAAATAGGCCAGCGTCGCGATGCCGGCGATTGCGGCAAACGAGCCGCGACTCTTACCTTTTGACCGCAAGGCGGCCCGCGCCAAGATGTACAACGAGGCGATCGCAGCGCACACTATCATCGCCGCAATTGGAACTCCCATTTCGACCGCGATCTCGAGGATCGTCGAATGAGCGAAGTCCCAAGTTCCCCATTTATTAAAATCGGGTGGCCTCAGGGAAGGAAATAGATCGGCGAAGGTACCTGCTCCAGCTCCCAGCCACGGCCTCTGGGAGATAGCGTCGATGCAATATCCGTAAACCGACCACCTTTGGTCGTCGAGCAGTCCCTGGCTCCCAATTCTGCCTACCTGGGTAAGCCAACCAAGTATCGCCACCAATGCAATCCCAGCTCCCCCCAGAATGTACCAAGAGTTTGCTTTTACCTTGCTGGAGATGACCAGGCCGAGCGCAACAAGCAATCCCAAGCAGGAACAGATCAGACCACCGCGCGACCCCGTCAGGAGGAGTGCAAAGAAACAAGCAAGTCCTGCTCCCGACCGAAGAATGAGCTTGAAGACGATCCGTTCGTTCGACGGAATCAACAACAGAAGTCTGAGCGAGTTAAAGCTTACCGACTGTAGCGTCAGACAGGCCAGGCAAAGCCAAAGGATCGCACCCATTCCGATAAACGTCGCCGCGGTATTATGATTTACGAAGCTTGCGGTCAGGCTCCCGAGATAGGCGACCTTGGGCGCCCAGAGCAGCATGTTCGGTGTGAACGCGAGCGCGAACAACCCGTAAATTGCATAGAGCAGAATTGAGTACCTCGCGAATGCCGTCAGGATATCGCTGTCACGGCGTGAGGTGCCGACGAAAAACCCGCTCATGAAGGAAGTTACGACAACCAGAAAATGCCCGACGGCCAGCAGAGGTATCTCAGCCCGGCTCGAAATTCGCGAGGGAAAGTTTGCACCTAGAAGCTTACTCGCGCGCTGCCAAATTGGATCATCGAGCCTAACGATGAAATCCGGAGCGATTTGTACGACTGCCACGAGTACGTAAGCGCCGCACATAGCCAGGAAAGCGCCTAAAATACGCCGCTGCCAGACGTTCAGTGGTTTTGCGACTCCGCACAGCGCGCTGGCCGAAAGCACGATCGTCCAGACTGCCGTCCAAGAACGATCTACTGAGCCAAAAAATAACGGCGCCAGACTAAGCGCCGTTATTGTTGTCCAGAGCTGGATCGATCTCAACGCTTGCACCGGGTCCTCTGTTGCGGCCGATAACAAGCCAGCCGCGGTCGCGCACTTCGAGATTTCCGGCTCGAAGCTACCAGCGGGTCTTTGTTGCAGCGTTCACGCCGGTTACTGCGGTAGAGACGTTAGAAACAGAAGCCGACGTTTGGTTGATGAGATTCAGCAGTTTGTAGTAATCCACAACCCGTGCGTTAGCCACATACATCACGTCCTTCGAACGCATCTGGAAACCTGCGGCAAGCAGTATGCCGGATGGATCTCGGAGGTTGACATGATAAATGGTAGGAATTCTCTCGTAAGAGAACCGCTTGGTATCGACGCCCATCTTCTGCAGCAGGGTACGATCCTCGTAACGATAGACGAATACTTCGCCGGGATCGGATTGCTGATCGTTCAGACCACCGGCTTTGCCGATCGCCTGTGACAACGTCAGCGTTTCGACGTCAAAGGTTATTTCCGAATTGAAGCCGAAGACGTTCTGGTTGAGCGCGCCGAGCGCGGTAAACGTCGGAGCCTCGTGAGTGATGAAAATCACGTCATTCGGGCGGATGAAAATGTTCTCGCGCGGGTCGTGCACAATACGGCTCAGCAAGACCCGGACCTGCTTTCCGTCCCTCTGTAGGGTTACGTAGCTCTCGATCGCTTCGAATTTGGGTCCGCCGGCACGAGCAACCAGCGCCAACAATCGCTCGCCGACACTGTTAAGCGCCAGGACGCCAGGCGTATTGACGTCGCCCAGGACGCTCACGACGCTCGAATGCTGTTGGTTGAGGCTGACGACGACTTGTGGTTCGATCGCGCGATTGCGCAGCCGCGCCACGATAGCTTGCTGAATGTCAGGCAGCGTCCGTGCGGCCGCAGGAATCTCGCCTGCATAGGGGACGTAGATGCTTCCCTTCTGGTCGATCGCTTGCGCCGGCAGATCGACAAAGTTGCCCGGACGCGCACCAGCCGCAGTCGCGGGCGTAAACAAACCACCCGGCGCCGCTTCAAAGATCGAGATGTTCAGCACGTCGCCAACACCTGCGACCTGCTCCGGCTTCGGACGCTTATCCGGAAACGCGCCCTGGAAAGCGATCAGGCTCGGCTGCGAGAGGAAGCCAAGCGTGTCCGCACTGATGTCGACCACCGCGTATGGCAAGGCCGCGTCCGACTTCAGGCCGGCTGTAGCGAAGGTGTTTACCGCCATGCTCTTCGGCCCGGTTCCCGGCAACTCGGAGCAAGCGGGCAGCAGCCCAGCCGCCATTCCTGCCAGAAAGAGCCCGGAAAATCGCCTCAGAAAGGCGACATGAGTGACCGATAACCGCTCCATCAAGGACCGGCTTCCAGTCGCAAGCAACACAGCAATAGCCTGGATACTCAAAATCGCCCCTCGGATGCCTTATTGGCCGTCAAACCTAGCAGCTTGACCTTAAATTAGCCGTTAGACGGCCTATTTGACTCCACCCTTCGGGACCCTACAGGGCGACTCTCTGCCGTCAAAGCGCTGAGTGGCTCACAATTCCGGTTTTACGCATCAAGTTGCAATCAGGCCACAGGTTCACTTACGGGAATAAAATTCCATTCTTATCAATACGTTATGTCGAAATACGGCGTCGCCGCGTTAGGACTCGCTCGAAATTAAGATGAGTCCTCCTGCCTTCATTCACACTCGAAGAGCCACCAAACGCCGAAAAGCCGGCAGACTTTCTCCCGGCAAACGATCGAACTCTCCGCGAAACGGTCGAACCGATTCGGGAACCGACGCGTCACAGGCAACGGCATTACCGTTGAGGTCGCGCAGTTCCGCGCAAACACCTAAACCCCCGGAGTAATACTGAGTGATTTTGATCAATCACCATGATCTACTTATGAGTGTGATTCGTCGCCGCTGATCGGTGCGACCGGTACTCACACGTAATTAAACATTTGGCTCTCAATATCGGCGCCGCGCATCACGCTTGCGCGCGCGTGGCGGTCTGCAAACGTTGAGAATACCGCGATGGGATATGCCGCGATTGCACTAGCTATGTTGGGATTTGCTATCGGTGCGCTCTTCCGATTGCAGGTCATTCTGGTCGTGATCGCGCTATTGCTGTTATTTTCGATCGTCCTGTCGTTTGGTTCGGGACTAAGCTTTTCCGATAGCCTGATGATGATCATGGCGGTGCAAACCGTCGTGCAAGGCAGCTATTTCCTCGGACTGCTCGCGCGCTCAGCTCTCGCCTCGCATAGTCAGCGCCATATCCTTTAGCGGTCCGCCTTCGCATCTCTGCGAGAACCGGCCACTAAGGCGCCAGGCACTCTGAATAGAAAGATCCATTCACCGCATCGGTACGCTCAAGGCACTGAGCGGGCTCAGACACCTTGCCGGCGACCGTAAAATCGTATCCCTGATCCTTCAATACAAGGACATAGCG
>Ga0209169_10001728_pt1 | contig 13263 bp, 11 predicted proteins | sample HubBroMetageWRM4_FD_188346 | JGI IMG/M metagenome (GOLD analysis project Ga0209169, IMG submission 188346) | Warmed soil microbial communities from the Hubbard Brook experimental Forest, New Hampshire - Hubbard Brook CCASE Soil Metagenome WRM 4... | ecosystem: Environmental > Terrestrial > Soil...
GCTTCATGGCCTTGATGCCGGTCAGGTTGGCCTGCAGATGCTTGCGCTCGCGCTCGAGCTTGATGACTTCCTTCTTGGTGAGGAGGTCATAGCGGCCGTCGGTGGCCATATCGTCCAGTTCCTGAAGGCGGCGGACCGACTTCTGCACAGTGACCCAGTTCGTGAGCAACCCACCCAGCCAGCGCTGGTTGATGTAGAACATGCCGCAGCGGTTCGCTTCTTCTGCGATCGCGTCCTGGGCCTGCCGCTTGGTGCCGACGAAGAGGATGACCTTCCCGGTCGATGTGAGGTCCGTAACGTACTTGGAGGCCTCTTTGAACATCTTCAGGGTCTTCTGCAGGTCGATGATGTAAATGCCGTTGCGCTCACCGAAGATGTACTCCTTCATCTTGGGGTTCCAGCGCTTGGTCTGATGCCCGAAGTGGACTCCCGCTTCGAGCAGCTCCTTCATGGTGATAGTGGCCAAACGACCTCCTTGTGATGTGCATCCCGCCAGTGGTTGAGCCCTAGCGCGGATTGATCCCGGCATCGCCACGTTGGACGACGCGGGAGATTGACTGCAACTACACTCATGCGGCCCGGGTGCCGTGACAGCACCCGGGCCAAAACCCATAACCAGCAGCCGCGACTAGCGCTTGCTGAACTGGAACCGCTTGCGGGCGCCCTTCTGCCCGTACTTCTTGCGCTCCTTGATGCGCGCATCGCGGGAGAGCAGACCTTCGGCCTTCAGCGTTTTGCGCAGCTCGACGTTGAACTCAAGGAGAGCGCGGGAGATGCCCATCTTCACCGCATCGGCCTGGGCGCTGACGCCGCCGCCGGAGACATTGGCGAGCACGTCGAAGTTTGAGAGCATCTCGACCAGCACCAGCGGGCGCTTGGCGGAGACGCGCTGCTGTTCGGTGACGAAGTACTCTTCAAAGCCCTTGTGGTTGACGGTGAATTTGCCATCGCCCGGACGCAGGAAGACGCGAGCTACGCTCGCCTTCCGCCGCCCCGTTCCGTAGTACTGAACCAAATCTGCCATTCGTTTCCTGATCTCTTCCTAAAGTCGAATTCCGTTACGCCTGACGCACGGCGTCTGCAACTTCAAGCACCACCGGCTGCTGTGCCTGGTGGGGGTGATCCGTGCCGCGGTAAACCTTCAGCTTGGTAGCCATCTGGCGGCCCAGTTTGGTCTTGGGAAGCATCCCCTTGACTGCCTCTTCGACGATCTTTTCCGGACGGCGGGCGAGCAGGCGAACGAACGACTCTTCGCGCAGGCCGCCGGGGAAGCCGGTGTAGCGGCGATAGACCTTCTGCTGGCTCTTCAGGCCGGTCAGCCGCACTTTGTCGGCGTTGATGACGATGACGTGGTCGCCCATGTCGATGTAGGGCGTGTAGAGCGGGTTGTTCTTACCCGTGAGAACATTGGCGGCGCGCGATGCGAGACGACCGAGGGTCTGGCCGCTGGCATCCAGGACGAACCACTTGCGCTGGATGTCTGTGCCGCTGGGAATCGTCGTTGTCTGATTCAGATTCACATTTACTCCTTACATCTGCCGTCTTCGTGGCCGGCTTGAAGCGCGAAGATATTTTGCCTGCGTTGAGCGGACCCCGCTGGGCGACAGGCCGCACGCAGCACAATTGCTGCGACGACTGCCCTAAGAGGGGGCCGGAGTTGCCTAAAGGCGCATAGAGCCGGGGAGCGGAGTCTCAGTGCCGAACAACGAGCCGTGAGGAGCCAGACTCGGTGGGGGACGGCGGAGAACCTCGCTTCAATGTCCCGTTCCGGGCCTCAACACTGCCCCGAAGAGGGCGCACCAAGGTCTCAGGCGCAGGACTGCGCGAGTTCTCAGAATAACTAACCCCTGACCGGAAGTCAACGATTTGTAAAGCGGTTCCGGGTCAGCCTGCTGGAGGGGTAATTAGCGCCTAAGTCTCAGGATCACTGTAATAAAGAGGGTCAGGATGCCCGCGACCATCATAAAGAGCGCCGAACCGATAAAGAGGGCGGCGATACGGCGGCGCTGGGGGGTCGGCGGCGTGATCCCGAAGGTCATGATGAAGGCTTCGGCGATGGATTCAAGGAACTTCATGGGGCGCCGATCTTTATTTTATGCGGGCTCCGCTGCTTTCTTTAGGCGGGACTCCGCGCGCTAACTATGGCCAGGATTTGCACGGTACGAAGGTAACGCTGCCGATGGGTAGCACCGATGGCTCGGACTTGGGAGTGCCTGAGGGGGTTCGGGCAACAGAGACTATCGCGGAACACAACGAACTGAAGATTGGGTCTCGGGTGAGGTAAGGATGCGACGACTGTACGCCGCGGTAGTGGGCTCTTTGTTTTTAGCAAGTGCGGCAGTGGCGCTGGGTGCCGACACTCAGACGAATGGACAGGCAGTTGCCGAGCGGCTAATTGGCAAACAGCTGTTTCTCAAGGGCTTCTGGGCCAATGACAACCTGAAGTTCAATGCGCAGGGGAAGATCGAGTCAGCGGGGGCGGAGACGGTTCCATTCACGGAGTCCGGCATCGACGTGCGGTCGGTGCGGGTGAATGGAAATTCGCTGACGATTGAGGGCCAGCGAATGGCGCTGGAGTTCCTGCCGAATGACGAGATACGGCGCGTGCCGGCAAAGACAGATGTGGATCCGGGCGCAATCAGTATGGAGATCGAGGGCGACGGGAGCGGCAATTTCGATAAGGCGCTCGATGCAGTGTTTGCGAAAGACCTCGCGACCCTGGCGCCTTCCCTGCCCACCTACTGGCAGGCGTATGCGATGCAGCATTTCCTGCCGATCACTCAAGATGTGTCGCCGGCGAAGCTGCAGAGGGAGAGTTTCACGAAGGACAGCTCCGCACCGGGGGACTTCGCACCGAGCGAGAAGAGTGCGAAGCATGTGGGCGGGTCTGTGAAGCCGCCGACGCTGGTGCGCACTTACAATCCGACGTTCACGGACCTGGCAAATGCACAGAAGTTCACGGGCAGCGTGAAGCTGTATCTGTGGTTCGACTCGGACGGTAAGGTATCGCATGTCAGCGTCGCGAAGCCTGCGGGCCTGGGGCTGGACGAGGCCGCGATTGCGGCCGTGCAGCAGTATCAGTTTGAACCAGCGACGCAGAATGGCAACGCGGTGACGGTGGATCTGTATCTCGACGTGAGCTTCAAGACGCTGCAGTCTACTCTCTGGTAAGTTGCGGCGCTTGTGTGGCGACAGCGGGCGCGACGGCGAGTTTTGGTTTCAGGTTGATCAATGAGGTGGGCGAGAGCATCGTATCTATGCTTTCGACGAGCAGCCAGGCGTAGCCGGCGATCAGCAGAATCTGAGTGATGAGAAAGACCCATGCCATGGGCTGGCGCTGCATCAGCGCGTGATGGAGCGGTTCCGCGAGGAACTGGGAGAAGACAGTAGCCCAGATGCTGTGTGTGGTAACTGCTATGACGTTGAAGGCGGCGAAGAGAGCAAGTCGAAGGCGGCGGTAGCCTCCCTGGCCGAAGAGCAGGCCGAGCGGAAAGAGCGTGAGGACGATGTAGTCCGGCCACGACTTGCGAGAAAAACACAACAGGGCGAGGTTGAGGGCGACACAGCCGAAGGTGATGGCGCACAGGGTGACCTCGCGGCTGGGGCGACGAAAGCCTACGCGAGCGAGAAGCGCGAGGATGATGAAGAGCGCGACGCCGAAGGTGAGGTCTTCGGCGATGTTTGGTGGCGTGTGGTTGACGATTGCCTCGATGACGTAAGGGAGATCGCTGGCGGTGCGCGAGCCGTGTTCCAAACGGAACGGGAACAGGATAGGCACGTGGCGCAGGACGAAGTATCCGTAACCGACGATGAGCACGGTGGCGAATCCGGCGAGCCAGCGCATACGGCGCGCCGCGACGAGGAAGAAGGCTGGCGCGAAGAGAAGCGGAAGGAACTTGATGATGACCGCTCCGGCGGCGAGCACCGCGCCAGAAAGTACTGCACGATATCGCGCGAGCAACAGGAGTGAGGCGCCGAGCAGGACCTCGAGAACGGCGTTGTCCTGACCGTCGATGGTGACGAACTGCACGCTCATTGCGCTGGTGAGGTAAAGGACGGCGGCGATGCGCACGGTCTCCTCGGAAAGAAACACGCGAGAGACGCGTAGCCAAACGGGCAGAAGAAAGCATTCCGCGATGACGGCGAAGAGGATGATGACGAGGGGTGAGTTCCAGAGAAGAAGCAGTCCGGCGTCGAGCGTGGCGTGAAGTGGAGCGTAGCTGGTCGAATAACCGATGTAAGGGAGCGCTCCCTGGAGAGCAGCGCGGGCCGGCTCGACATAGAAGGTGGGAACATCGCCGCGGACAGCGAAGTGCAGGATGAAGTAGACAAGGATGTAGAGACCGAGGCGGCTGGCGATGAAGGCAAGATTGACTGCACGATCAAAGCTCTTCCGTGTACCGCGGTGGATCCAGCGGCTGGAGCCCAGGATGTAGCTTGCTGCAGCGAAGAGGCTACCGAGTGCGGTGCGTGCCTCAAGGCTCTGAATTCCCGTCAAACTACACCGTCCGGCCTGAAAGTCTTTGCATGAGCCGAGTATACGAAAGGCGCAGCGCAGGTTTGATGAGACCGGCGTGACTTGCGTGGTGCAGTAGGATGTTGCGGCTCAGTGCTGGAGCTGCGTTGTGGCGGGCTGCTGGCCGATCTTCGTTTGAAGAGGCTTGGGGATGTGTCGGTGCGGCGGGTGGACGGACGGCGTGGGTGCTTTGGGGTCGAGGCGGTAGACGATCAGCAAGTTGCGGTCGGGGTCGTCGAGCGCTGGAAAGGCGGCGACGCGTACTGGCTGATAGAGCGGCGTGATGGCGTCTGCTTTGTCGTCGTCGAGCTCGTTCCAGGCGATGTACCAGCCGGGGTGGTACTTGGCGACGCGCTGATCGAGATCGAGTGTGCCGAAGTCGTCGTCGATGGAAGGCAGGCCGGTCATGAGGGTGAGGTCGGAGCCGGAGATGGAGAGAATGAGGTGCGAGTGCGTCGGGTCGGAGTCGACGATGCGCTTGATCGCCTGTGCGGCGGCTTCGAACTGATAGGTAGGGTTGCGGACGAAGTCGAGCTGCAGGAGTGCATCGGGGATGGCGATGCCGAGCGTGATGGCAGCGGCGAGGGTTGAGAGGATGACGGTCTCGATGCGACCGCGTGCATGGCGGAGGTTGTCGAGGCCGAGCGCGACCGCGGCGGTGATGGGGACCGCGATGACGAGGTAATAACGGGGTTGCAGATTGTTGTGATAGACGAGGAAGGCGAAGTAGCCACCGATCCAGAGCAGCAGCGCGGGAAAGAGTGGCTGCGTGAAGAGGCGCGGGCGCCAGAAGAGCGCGAGCACAAGCACGACGAAGAAGACGGGATAGAGGACGTGGCCCATCCACATTCCGTCGCCGATGGCGTTGAGGACGACGGTGGCAAAGGGCTCGAGCTCGACGCCGGTGTAGGCGTTGGCGGAGAAAAGATAACGGTAGTCCTCGAGATAGTGAGGACGAACAAAGCCGGCGAAGTAGACGAGCCAGAGCGCGATGCCGAAAGTGGCGGGTGGAATCGCCAGCTGGAGAAATCGGGGGAGCCTGTAGCCGGAGCGGGCCCACACCATGTAGAAGATTGCAGGCATGAGGAAGACTGCAGTGGTCTTGGTGAGAATCAAGCCCGGGATGAGGATGGCGAGGGCAAATGTGAACGCAAGCGCACGTAGGTTGTCGCGTATGGGTAAGGAGCGGAGGGACTTGAGGCTGAGGGGTTCGAGCCGCGAGGCGACGATGAGCGCAAGAGCGGTGAGTGCGATCAGCAGCGGCTCAAGGATAGCCATGCGCTCGAAGACATAGATGTATGGGCTAAGGCAGAGGAAGAAGACGCAGAGGGGGCCGGCGAGGGGTGTGGAGTCCGGCTGGAGAGAGCGCGCAGCGCGCTGCAGTAAAGCGTAGAACGCGACGAGCGTGAGGCCGAAGACGCAGAGTGTCAGGGCGCGCGCGGCCGCGGGCGAGACGCCGGTGAATTTGAAGACGATCAGTTCGAGTGTGGGCCAGACGGGGAGCGCTACGGCCGGGTTGAAGTCGCCGCTCCAGTACCAGTGGCCGGTGAGGTAGTGGCGGATGGCGGCGTCGCCGTACCAGCCCTCGTCGGTGTACTTGGCCCAGTCCATCCAGGGTGAGTTGTTGGGGAAGTCTGCGGTGAGATGGAGAAAATGCAGCGCGAAGAAGACCGCTGCTACGGCGAGCAGCAGCAGGCCAGGCAGGTGTCTGAGGAAGGCGTGTTTGTGATGTCGACTGCCCGGCATCGACTCCACTGTAACTGAGAGACGAGTGTCAGGGGGACTGAGTTGACTCAAAGGATTATGGAATCAGAGCTATTCGTAGGAGAGCGCGTCGATGGGGTCTTTGCGCGCGGCCTTGAGCGCGGGATAGAGAGCACCGAAGAGAGCGCCAACCAGCGCGATGATGACTGCGCTGAAGACCCAACCCGAAGTGAGCTCAAAGCTGAGCGTGGGGAAACGGGTGTGCAACAGCAGTCGCAGGAGATAGGTGGCGGCGACTCCGAAGATGACGCCCACGGCAGCGAGCAGTCCGGTTTCGCGAAGCACGACGGAGACAATGCCGGCGCTACCGGCGCCCATTGACTTGAGGATGCCGATCTCGCGCGTGCGCTCCATCACCGCGGTGTACATGGACTGGAAGATGACGAGAAATCCGATGATGATGGCGATGCCGATGACGACACGCAAAGCGATATTGAAGCCTGGCATCCGCTCAGGCGTGAGCTGCGAGATGAGCTCTTCGGTGGTCTGGACGCTCCAGTTTTCGAGGCCAGGCGTGGAGAGGATCTCATTGCGGACGTCCTGCTGGAAATTGGGCTGGGACTCGGTGCGGACGTAGAAAACGGCGGCCTTGCCGGGATTCCCGTCGAGCGCGTCCATTGTGGTCAGCGGGATGAACTTGCGGGCACCTTTTCCGTGCTCCACGATGCCGCAGACATGGAAGGTGTGATTGAGAACATTAACTGAGTCGCCGATGTGGAGGCCTTTGCCGGAGGCGGCCTGAAGATCATCGATGATGATGTCAAAGGGCTGCTGGAATGGGCCGCCGGCTTTGAAGACGAAGGGCCGGAGCGCGTTGTAGCTCTGGAAGTCGATACCGTAGATGTTTTCGACGGAGCCGGCCGTATTGATCTTGATGTTGACGGGAGAGACGGCTTCAACGTGTGGAAGCTTGCGAAGTACATCGGCGACACGGACGTCCGCGGCGGCGGCGCTAGTGGCGATGAGCGCATTGGATGCGCCGGGACGGACGATCATATCCCCGCCAACACCTGCTTGCTGGTTACGGCTGGCGTTGAGCATGCCAAACATGATGGCGGCGATCGAAAGGATCATGATCACCTCGATCGCGACAGCGAAGGCGCTGATGATGGAGCGCAAAGGACGATGGACGAGATTGCCAAGGATGAGCTTGTTCATGACCGCAGTTGAGCCGGAGGCCCAAAGAGAGTGTACGTGAGTGACGGCGGTGGGATGGTCTCAGGCGGGCGGGGCGGCCAGAACGAGTGGGGTCTCGCCATGCTGATCAGACCTACCGCCGAAGAGAGCGCCGAGGATGGGCGCGATTTGCGTACAGAATAGAGCCGCAGCGATGACGCTGATGTTCCCCAGCCACACAAAGTTGATGGCTCCTCCGATGCCCATCTCTGGAGCAACGTGCGCGAAGATCAGGACGAGAATGAGGCCCCAGGGGTAGACGCGAAGATCGCCAGAGATGAAGTCGGAGACAAAGAAGAGAAGTCCCCACAGGAGCGGACCGAGAACTAAGAATCCGAACCAACCCTCCCAGTGATAGAGCTCGGAGGCGGGACTGAATGAAATGCCCGTGCTGAAATCGTCGGCCGCGAGGAGACCACCAATCTCGTGAGCATAATAATTGCCGCTGACCGGCAGCACCTTGTTGGGAAGGATGAAGTGAGGGAACCAGTTCTCCATGTTGTCGATGACCGGCTGGAGCCCGAGATAGTGACCGCGCTCGGAGTAAGCAATGAGGCCGCTGTCAATCGGCATCATGGTGAGACGATCAAACAGACCCTGGTTGGTGTCGAAGTAACCGCCACGCATCCCGACAACCGTACGGTCGATAGGGTCACCCACGGATCTCTGACGGAGCTCGACGGGATGAGACATGAGAGTGACCGAATACATGACGCGTTGGAAGGTGTCGTAGCTTTCAGGCACCTCTGCACGCCCTACCTCAGAGAGGGGTGTGAGGACGTAGAACGCGAGAAAGACAAATGTTCCAAGCCCGATGATGTGGCGAAGTCGCAGCCGATACCGCGCACAACAGGCGGGAATGAGCCAACAGACCAGCGGGGTAAACAGTCCCTGCTTGGAGAACGTGGCCAGCCCCAAGACGAAGATGAAGATCATCGCGCTGAGAGTCAGAATATTTAGACTGTGACGGCCGTTTGTTCTACGGATTGTGTAGAGGATGCCGAGGATGATACCTAGCGGAAAGCTGAGATTGAGGCGGTAAATGATGCTGATAATGCTTCCGCCGCCGGCCGGCAGGATGGCAGAGAGCGGAATCAGGAGCACAGCAAAGGCCATGCATCCGAGGCTGGCCTGACCGAGGTCGATCGACTCGGAGTGAAGTAGACCTCCGATGCCCTTGCTGTTTCGGCTCCAGCGACGCGTGAGCAAAACACCGGCAAGCATGGCCGCCACGCTGGCGTTGTAGGCGGCGATCGTCAGATCGGGCGTCTCGAGATTGGTCTGGGCTGGTTCGCCAAGAACCGCCTTCCAAATTAGGCCAATGAGACCGGCTAATGTCACAAACCAGAAGATGTAAGCCCCGGAGGGACGGGAAAAGCCTCCCGCCGCGTTGAAGGCAAAAGTACTGATGACAACGAAGGTAAAGGTCAGAAAGCTGAACAGCGGTTCAGTGTGCTCCAACTGCTGAACGGCAAACAAGACGGCGGCAAACAGGAGCGCCTTCGACAACGGAATGTGTGTTGGAAAAGGGAGGCGCACGCCGCCTTCAGTGTACGAGAGAGAAAATTCGCTGTAAATGAGAGCAGCAGGATGTTGCTAAACTTGGTTGACTGCGCGACCACTAAAGGCAGCGCAGAGCGAGGCAACGGCTGCGGACGCGGGAAATCTCGGGAGGAGTCTGTATAACTCTCGTTATCACGGCGCTGCGCTTGTGGTTTGCGCGCAAGGTTACATTCTGTGGGACGCCCGACTCCTGCTATGCGCTCGGACTCGCACAAAATCTTGCAAAGTATCACGCCTTCCGGGTTCCGTTTCTCTTCGATTTGCAACTGAACCACCTGCAGGTGCCGAATACTGGACTCGAGTACTGGCGGCCCGGCGTGTCGCTGATGCTTCTGCTGCTGAAGCCGTTTGGCGGGGTAACGCTGCATGGAGCACTGGCGGTAACGATACTCGCCGGGATTCTGTGGGCACTGGCGGCGGCATTTGTGGCGATGCGCACGACTGGGAGCAGAAAGATTGCGTTAGCCAGCTATACGCTGTGTCTTCTGCTCTCGCCCGGGTGGGAAGGATCGCTTACGCCGGACCCGACGTTGTTCTATGCGGCGGCGATTGCGTGGTTCCTGGCACTGTTCACCGTCGAGCGTCAGGGGATCGTGCAGGATGTGATCGCTCTGGTCTGCGTAGGCGCAGCGTACATGATTCGGAACGACGCCGGATTGCTGCTGGTAGTGCCCTTGGTTGTTGTTTTGGTGCTGCGATTGAGGGCTTCCGATGCCTTGCGGAGGCGAGGTGAGGGGGCTCTGGCGGGAAGCTCCCCGGGGTATGCAGTAGCGATGCTGATCGGATTTGGACTGGCACTGGTCCCAATGCACTTGCTCTACAGGCATGTGCTAGGGACAGTGTTTCCGAGGGGTGCCGGACAGGCTCTGTACCTGAACGACCTGAGCGACTTCACCAACTATGGTGTGCCGGTTAGTCTGCATACGATGCTCTCGCACGGCGCGGCGCACCTCGTGACGATGCGGGTTAGCGCGACGGCGATGATCATCTACAGGGTGCTGGCGCTGGTGCTGGGCTATCCGGCGCTGGTGTTCTTGCCGTCGCTGGCGGTGAAACCCGATGGGCCTGTGGACGCGCGAACGCGGCTTCCGGAGTTGGCAGCACCTGTGACATTCGGCTTAACGGTGCTGGTGGTCTATTGCCTGGCACTGCCGGCTGTTGGCGTGTTTTCGGCGCTGCGGAGCTCGACGGCACTGCTGCCGGTGCTCTCGGTTGTGGCGATTGTAGCGATTCTGCGAGCGGCGAGGACCCGGCGAGTGGCCATGGTGCTCACAGCGACAGTGATAGCTATCTACCTGGTCAGCGGCGTGATGGATGACAGGCGGACCATCGATTCTATGAACCAGATTGGCGATGCGGACCGGGCTCAGGCACGTGCGCTGGCGGCCATGGGAGCGATACCCGGCGGTACGACGCTGGTGATGACCGCGGATCCCGTTCAGTTTTCAGTCACTACCGGCTATCCAGCAATCCCCATGCCGGGTAACGGGTTAGATGCTATAACTAACGAGGCATTGGACTTACACGCAAGTCATGCAATTCTGGACGGCGAACATCTCCCCGGGAGTTTCACCGAGGTGGCCGCAAGGCTTCATCCGGTGGAAATAAAGACGATCCCCGGGCAGACGGTTCTTCTGCTTGAGCTTCCTCGGGAGCCCAAGCGGCAGTAGTCCCAGGGTCTCGCGGTAATGGCCATCGCTTCGCGGCGGGCTCGAAATAGCGGAGATGCACGTGGGGTTCGGAAGGGATCTTCAACAGCAACGGGTTAAGCGCGGCGTGGAGTTGGAAGCTATCGCCGCAAGTACGCGGGTCTCGATTCGCTACCTTCGGGCGCTCGAGGATGAGCGGACGACCGACCTGCCGGGTGGTGTCTTCAACAAAGGGATCCTGCGCAGCTACTGCCAGTGTGTTGGCCTGGAGGAGCGGGAGTGGATGGACCGCTTTGCCACCAGTGAGCTGAATGCGAGCACAGAACCCGACTGGGCGGCGTTCGCCGAGAGCGTCCGCCAGCATCGGCTAAGCCAGAGCAGTCGACAACAGCGACGATGGTTTGGCGTGGTCCTGATGGTGCTGGGTCTGGTGGCCCTCGCTTGGGTCGCGTGGCATTTCACAGTGCGGCCGCGACTGATTGCGCAGCCGAAGGCGACTCCTGCAGCAAGCAGCCGAATCTCGCAAACGCCAGTTCCCTTCTGCTACGACTCGGTCTGATACCACCGATAGCCGTGTTTCTGCTCGAAGTCGGCCTCGCGAAGCCGGCCAACGACCTGTTCCCGTCGCAGGCTGCCGACACCGGCTGTAATCAAATCAATTAGAGCAATCGGCGCAACGTAACTCGCCGCGAAGGACAGGCTATTGATCGGCACGATCACGAGCTCGTCCGAAAAGCGCGCGAGCGGTGAGAGCGGTGAGTCTGTAACTCCAATACAGTAGGAACCGTTTTCATTTGCGCGTTGCACACCCTCGATGGTCATTCGAAGGCCTCGGCGGAAGCTGATTCCGATAGCAACATCTTTCTTCCCCGTCGAACGTGCCAGGTGGGTGGCGCGGCCTGGACTGGTGGCCGCGACGACGGGAAGGCCCGCAATGGTCAGGTGATACTCCATGTACTCGACGAGCGGAGCGGCCATGTCGCCGCCGAGAAGCAGCACCCGCTCTGCCTGATCGATGCGCGAGGCGATGTTCTGAATCTGCTGGAGATCGAGCCGCTCGAGGATGAAGTCGATGTTCTGCTGAATCTGACGGCGTGAGCCACGGAGGATCTTGGAGGTCTCCGTGTTGCCGCCGGCCTGCATGCTATCGAGGATTGTCGCGCTGCTGACGGATAGGTAGTGCAGATAGTGCTGAAAGTCCTTGTAGGTATCGAAGCCGAGCGCGCGGACAATGCGGACAACGGTAGCAGGACCCGTCTCGAGCCGGCGTGCCATGTCACGAACATTGAGGAGAACGAACTCGCGGGGGCTCTCGAGGACGGGGCGGATGATCTCGCGGCGGCCGTCGCTGAGCTCTTGCAGCTGAAGAGCCATGCTGCTGGGAAAGTGTGGGTGTTTGGGTTCTCTTTTGATTGCCATACGCATGCTTCCCTCGCGAGCTGCCGCCGGTTACTGCGGGTTGGGGCCGGCGCCGTTCGCGGGGTACCCAGCCGGTGTGCGGCGGGAGTGAACCCTGTGATTCCCAGTGATGCTGGCCTTGGGTTCACAAGGTATACGATTTTGTGAAACATTTGTACCGCTCTTTAAAAGAGCGGGCGAGCTGAGGCGGAAGAGCCCCTGTGGATGCTCCCCGAGCAGGCTCGATTCGTGAGGTGGCGGCGGTACCGGGAAGGTGCTGGGATGAGTGAGATTCTGGCAGTCTACGCGGCGAAACAAGTGAAAGGTGACGTCATGTCATCTTTCAGAGGCGCGACGCACAAAATGCGCTTGACACCATGGAGGTGTCAGCTTAATGTCGGCTTGAACTCAGAAAAATTTACATTACGTGAAACAAATGCTCCACCTGGAGTCGTTCGAGCATTGCATTTTGGTTTTTTGAACGGAATTGCGGGAAGTTCTTTGAGCTCCACGGCCGTGGGGGCCCTTTTTGCTTTTTCCGAGCTCTTGTGGCGCTGACAGTTGCCCGGGATCGATGTGAGCAGGACCCGAGGCGGACCTTTGTAACCGGCAATTCAGAAGTCTTTTGGAGGCAACAGATGACTCAGTACATACGAAGAATGAGGGCGGCTCTCTGTACGGCTTTCGTGGCTACGGCGCTGGTCGCCGCAGGCGCGCAGGATACGAGCAGCGGCAGCATCAGCGGGACGATTACAGACTCCAGCGGCGCTGCGATCAAAGGCGCAACGGTAAAGCTGATCAACACCGACCGCGGAGCAACGATACGCACGGTTGCAACAAATGGCTCCGGGTTTTATACCGCGACCTCCCTGCCGCTGGGCTCCTATACGGTGCAGATCTCGGATCAGGGATTCAAGACAGAGGACGTCAAGGGAGTGGTTCTGCATGTAAGCGATGCGCTGACTGTGAGCCGGTCTCTGTCTGCTGGCAGCGCTGGTGAGACGATCTCGGTTGAGGCGGACCAGGTGCAGTTGAACCTGCAGGATGCCACCTCGGCGGGCCTAATCAACAGCACGCAGATCAATCAACTTGTGATGGTCTCCCGGAACTATGAAAACCTGTTGAACCTCCAGCCCGGTGTCGCGTATGGCGGCGCAACGGACGTGCTGCAGCGCGGACCTGTGGGCGTGAACGGTG
>Ga0209169_10001729_pt1 | contig 13262 bp, 12 predicted proteins | sample HubBroMetageWRM4_FD_188346 | JGI IMG/M metagenome (GOLD analysis project Ga0209169, IMG submission 188346) | Warmed soil microbial communities from the Hubbard Brook experimental Forest, New Hampshire - Hubbard Brook CCASE Soil Metagenome WRM 4... | ecosystem: Environmental > Terrestrial > Soil...
GCATCAGGTCGCGGGGTTTCAGTTATTTCGCCGGACGAGTTCGTGGACGGCGAACCCGACGAGTAGCGGTGTGAGTTTGCGCGCGCTCGGATCGACTGCGGCGAGCCGCACGCTGGTGGTAAGCGATCAGGTGCCGATGAATGATCCGTTTGGCGGATGGGTTCACTGGACTGAGATTCCGGAGCCGGCGATTCGTGACGCGGAACTGGTGCGCGGCGGGTCGGCGGAGTTGTATGGATCGAGCGCGATAGGTGGCGTCATTGATGTTGCGCCGGTAGAGCCGCATGAGGCGAAGACGATTCAAATTGCAGCGGATGCGAGCGGAGCCACTGAGAACAGCGTGCTCGCCGATGGCATGGCTGAGTCCGCAACGCGATGGATCGCGGCGCTGGTTGCGGCGAGCGAGCTGAAGACGGACGGGTACATCACGACCGCACCTGCGTTGCGCGGATCGGTCGATGTGCCGACCAATGTGAATGCGCAGGGTGGCAGGCTGGAGTTGCGGACGCCACCGGCAATCGGTGAGTGGACGGCCTTTCTGCGAGGGAATCTGCTGAATGAGTCGCGACAGAATGGAACGCCGCTGCAGACGAATGCGACACGGCTGTGGCGGTATGTGGGCGGAGGCGATGGGGATTTTGCGAAGACGCACGCGGCGCTGCGATTGTTCGGATCGAGGGAGGGATACAGGCAGAGCTTCTCTTCAGTCGCGCCGGACCGCGACAGCGAGACCCTGACGAAACTGCAGCGTGTGCCGACGGATGAATTCGGGTTCGCAGTACAGGCGACGCGCGCGTTTGCGCATGCGGTGACCGGTGCGGTGGGAGCGGACATGCGCGATGTACGCGCGACGGACGATGAATCGCCAGTAGTGGGCGGTGTGGTGATGGCGACGACAAGCGTGAGTGCGCGGCAGCGCGAGTTGGGAGGATATGTCGATGCGATCTGGCAGCCGAAGGATTGGTCGGTGTCAGGGTCGGTGCGCGTGGATAGTTTCAGGACGTTCGATGCACGACAGACAATTGCCGGGGTGCGGCCGACGATGCTGCCGGAGATTGACGAGCTGATGGTGAGCCCGCGAGTCGGGCTAGTGCGCTATCTGCCGCATGGTGTGGCGCTGACGGGCACGGCGTTTCGCGCGTTTCGCGGGCCGACGATGAACGAGTTGTACCGAACGAGCCAGGTGGGGCAGCAGACGACGATTGCAAACAATACGTTGCTGGCAGAGCGCGCGACGGGGTTCGAGTTCGGCGCGGAGTTTGCGCAGATGCGCGTGCGGGACCACGATCTTGGTCGGATGCGCGTGGCGTACTTTTGGACGGAGGTGAACCGGCCGATCTCGGCGGTGCTGTTGTCGCAGACAGCGACGAGCCAACTGTTGCAGCGGCAGAACCTGGGACAGATTCGCAGCCGCGGCTTGATGGTGGAGGCGCAGAGTGCGAGGTGGCGTGGGTTCGATGCAAGCCTTGGGTATCAGTTCGCCGTGGCGACAGTGACGGCGTTCAACTCGAACAGTCCAGCGCAGAGCAACCTGACTGGCAAGTGGATTCCGGAGGTGCCGCGGCAATCGGTAACGGCGACGGCGAACTACACGGCAGAGCACGTTGCGAGTTTTCATTTGATCGCGAGCTACTCGGGGCAAGAATTTGATGACGCGGCGAATCAGTACAGACTGGCCCCGTATGCACGGTTCGATGTATCGGCGGAGCGGCGGCTGCGATGGGGATTGAGCGTATATGCGGGTGCACAGAATCTGCTGAACCGGCAGATCGAGGCGGGGCTGACGCCGATCCTGACACTGGCCGCACCGCGGCTGGTGCAGGGCGGAATGCGGTTTACGTTCGAACGATAGAGGGTTCGGCTAGAACACTGGTGTTGCGAGAAGGTTGCGCGCAACTGGGCGTTGTGGACTGCGTTTACCTGATTGCAAGGCGATGCAGGTCGCCAGCAGGAGGTAACACCATGATGTTCACTACTTTGAGCGCGAAGCTAGCAGGCATGAAGGCAAAGGTATTGGCGGGCGCGGCGGTTGCCGGAGCTGCACTGATGTTGGCGGCCCCAGCGGCTCAGGCGCAGCGTGTTGTGTTCGGAGTGAGGATTGGCGCGCCGGTGTATGTGGCTCCTGCGCCTCCCGTGGTCTTCGCAGGGCCGGGCTACTATGGCGGCGTTTACTTCCGCGACTACAACGCATGGCGCGCGCATTACTACTGGGACCACCGGTATGACCGTCGCTTCGATGGACGCTACCACCGCTAAGAGATCCCCGGGTGGGATGCAGGAAGCCGCTCTCCCTACAAGAGCGGCTTTGCTGCGTCTGGACTCAGAGCGGTTGGTAGTAAAGCGAGGATGGGTTGGCGCAGGCGAGACAGAGGCGTTCGCCGTCACGCTCGATGAAGCGATCGAAGTTGATGCCTTCGCCGCAGCGCGCGCAGGCGAGGCGCTCGCCTTTGTAGCCGGGGAATTCGCTGGGGCTGAGGGGCACGCGGACCCACTGCTCGCTGAAGAGCTCGCCGTCGGGGAGCTCGCGGTAGGCGCGCATCTGCGCTTCGTTCTTTTCGAGTTCGGGGTGGAGTTCACGTGCGCGCTGCTTGGAGCCTTCGAGGGCGACGATGCGGACGCCTTTGTAGCTATCGGGCGCGAGCTTCGCATCGATGTCGATGAAGGTAGCGGCCATCTTGCCCCAGTCGCGGAGTTTGAGAGCGCGCTTGCCGACGCGGGCTCCGGTGACAACGCCGATAGCGTCGGTGGCACAGCGGTCGATTTCAACGAAGACGACGGGGCGTTTGCGGTCGGGATTGAGGTCGCCATTAGGCAACGTCTTCTTGCGCGGCGAGCGGATGCCGAGTCGGTTCATCGCAAGCATCGCCATACGAACGCCGAGAATCTGTCCAGCGCAGAGGTGTCCGTGCGCGATCTCGGCTTCGCGGAGGAGTTCGTCGAGCTCGGTGACGTCGATGGAGGTTGCGGCGCTCATGCGTTCGATGCTACGCCTGTTAGTGCATCGAAGTGGGAATGGCGAGGAGTGCGATGGCGGCGTTGCAGTGGTGGCAGACCGGAGTTATCTACCAGATTTATCCGCGCAGCTTTCAGGATACGGATGGAGATGGCGTGGGCGATCTGCGCGGGATCATGGCGCGACTGGATTACCTCGCGGGGCTGGGAGTGGATGCGATCTGGATCTCACCGTTTTACCCGTCGCCGATGAAGGACTTTGGATATGACGTGGCCGATTACACGGGCGTTGATCCGCTGTTCGGAACGATGGAGGACTTCGATGCGCTGCTGGCGGCTGCTCATACTCGTGGGCTGCGAGTGATTCTAGACTTCGTGCCGAACCATAGTTCGGACCAGCATCCGTGGTTTGTGGAGTCGAGGTCGTCGCGTGAAAGCGCGAAGCGCGATTGGTATCTGTGGCACGATCCGGCACCTGCGACTGAGGATTCGAAGCCTGCGCGTGAGCGGTTGCCCAACAACTGGATGTCGCACTTCGGTGGGCCGGGGTGGGAGTGGAACGAGAAGACGGAGCAGTTCTATCTGCACTCGTTTTTGAAGGAGCAGCCGGATCTGAACTGGCGCAATCCGGACGTGCGCGCGGCGATGTACGGCGCGATGCGCTTCTGGCTGAAGAAGGGCGTCGATGGATTTCGCATGGACGTGTTGTGGCTGTTGATCAAGGACAAGGACTTCAGGAACAATCCGCCGAACCCGGAGTATCACGGCGGGATGCGTGATTTTGCATCGACGCTTCCGGTCTACAACGCGAACCGTCCGGAGACACATGAGATTGTCGCGGAGATGCGTGGACTGATGGACAGCTATGGACCCACGCTGTCGGAACACATGGATACAAAGGCAGCGGAGTCGGCGATGGAGAAGCGGCCGGTGCAATCGCATCGCGTGCTGATTGGTGAAATCTATCTGCCTCTGCCGGAGTTGGTGACTTACTACGGACTGCCGGAAAAGCTAGGGCGGGCGGAGATAGTTGCTCCGGAGACGCCGGAGTTGAACGGAGCGAATCTGCCGTTCAATTTTCATCTGATCCTGGCGGAGTGGAAGGCGAGTTCGATCGCGGAGATTATTTGCACGTATGAGGAGTTGCTGCCGCCAGACGGATGGCCGAATTATGTGCTGGGGAATCACGATCAGCCGCGACTGGCGTCGCGCGTCGGAGCGAAGCAGGCGCGGGCAGCGGCGATGCTGCTGCTGACGCTGCGAGGCACGCCGACGATGTACTACGGCGATGAGCTGGGGATGGAAGATGTGCCGATTGCTCCTGCACAAGTGAAGGATCCGGCCGAGAAGAACGAGCCGGGCAAGGGACGCGGGCGTGATCCCGAACGGGCTCCGATGCTGTGGGTGAACGGACCGAATGCCGGCTTTACGGCGCCTGATGCGACGCCGTGGCTGCCGATTGAAAACGATTGGCGGACGAAGAACGCGGCGGTGCAACGGAGCGATCCGAAGTCGATGCTGACGCTGTATCGAAAATTGCTGGCTCTGCGACGGCAGCATGACACGCTGCATGCGGGAGCGATTGCAGATGTCTCCGCCGAAGGGGAGGTGCTGCGGTATCGGCGCGTGGCGCTACCGGATGGCGAGAGCACGGATTTTCAGGTGTTGCTGAATCTTGGGACTGAGATTGCGACGACGCGGTGTGCGCCGGGCGTGGTGGTACTGACGACATTACTGGATGGCGCAGGAGCGCACGTCGATGGAGAGGTGACGATCGAAGCTGGCGAGGGCCTGCTTATCGCGCTGGATTAGGGCTTAGCGTCCGCGGTGGTCTGTGGCCGAGGATTCTGCTCCCAAACCTTGTAGTCCGCTGGCGGGGTGAAGAGGGCGGGGTCGGGTGCGCCGACCGTGAGGCTTTCCACCTCCCAAGTGTGGCGACCGAAGCTCCGTGGGTCGTCGTCGATGGCAAGGAGGGTCGCGTGATTTTGAACATTCATCCAGGTTTCGTGCACGATCTTGAGAGGCAAGTCATTCCCATAGAATCCCGCAGGGACGATCTCAGTCTGGCGCGTGCCGGTGGCTTCCATTCCCGCAAGCGTACGTGTTCCGAGATCTTCGTGTGTTATCTGGGGCTTATAGCGTGCTGTAGGTGTCCGCGGGATGTCCTTCCAGTCCGGAGGAATCGGTGGACTAAACGGCTCAGGCTGGTGAAAGACAGTTGTGAGAGCCATCGATCCCGGGCCGGTGCTCCAACTCGTGTCGGTCTTCGATACGGGGTCGTAGATACTCGTCCGGATGCGAAGCGGTGACTGACCGCCGCTGTCGGCATCACAACCCTCGATGTGCTGACGCATCGTCCGACCAGTTTCGTCACACGCCTGTACTGCCTCTACCGTCCAGTGGATGGTGTTGCCATCCATGAGCTTCTGTTCAAAGGATTGCTTGACCGTAGCGGTATAAGCGGCGCGGACGTTGCCGCGGGTGACGGCAAAGATCTCTCGCTCCATGTTGAAAGTGATCTGGTGGACGCAGGGTGAGAGGCTTTGGGCAGGGAGCGCGCGCACGGCGACGAGGCAGGTGGACGCGAGAAGAACGAGGTTCACAACTCGAATGCCTGGACGCATTGCGCCCTCCGCAAACTGTGAGACGGTTACTGGCTGAATCCGATGCTCTATGAGGGTAGAGCCCGAGCATGCGACGCGGCAAGAAGAAAAGGCAGGCTTTAGCGGGATTCTGTCTGACTGGTAGGATGGGCTTCTATGCTGCGTCGTGATTTGCTGAAGGCCTCACCCCTCGTCCTCGCATCCACTGTGGGTCATGTTGCGCTGGCCCAGTCGCCGGCTGCACCGAATGCTGCAGAAGCGATTTACGATGTGCGCCGGTTTGGCGCGACCGGCGACGGAAAGACCGTTGACTCGCCGGCGATCAACAAAGCGATTGAAGCCGTTGCTGCGGCGGGCGGCGGGGCGCTGGTATTCCCAGCGGGGACGTATGTGTGCTTCTCGATTCATCTGAAGAGCCATGTCGACCTTTATTTGGATCGTGGGTGCACGATTCTTGCTGCGGATTCGCCGAAGCCGGGGGACACGACCGGGTACAACGGCGGGGCGTATGACGCGGCGGAGCCGAACGACCCGTGGACTCCGTACCAGGACTATGGGCATAACCACTGGCATAACTCGCTGCTGTGGGCGGAGAACGAGCACGACTTCGGAATCTATGGCACGGGGTTGATCTACGGCAAAGGGTTGTCATTCGGGTCGGGCGGGACGCGCGGTGATTATCCAACCTACAAGGCCGAGCAGGCGGGAGTAGGCAATAAGGCGATCGCGCTGAAGAACTGCCACAATGTGATACTGCGCGACTTCTCGATATTGAAGGGTGGACACTTCGCGCTGCTGGCAACGGGCGTGGACAACATGACGCTCGACAATCTGCTGATCGATACGGACCGTGATGGGTTCGACATTGATTGCTGCCGCAATGTGCGGGTTTCGAACTGCACGGTGAATTCTCCGTGGGACGACGGCATCTGTCCGAAGTCGAGCTATGCGCTGGGCTATGCGCGGTCGACGGACAACGTGACGATCGCGAATAACTACGTGACTGGCATCTACGAGCTGGGTTCGGTGTACGCGGGGACGTGGAAACGCTTCGCCGATGATGCGCGCGTGTCGCGCAACGGGCGCATCAAGTGCGGGACGGAGTCGAACGGCGGGTTCCGCAACATCACGATTACGGGCAATGTGCTGGAGGGATGCAAAGGAATTTCGTTGGAGACGAGCGATGGAGCATACCTCGAGGACATTGCGATCACGGGCAACACCATGCGCGAGATCATCGACGCGCCGCTGTTTTTACGTCTGAACCGGCGCAATCGTGGACCGAAGGAGACGATGCGTCCGGGCACGCTGCGGCGAGTGGTGATCTCGAACCTGGTGAGCCATGATTCGGCGTCGTCGACCGCATCGCTATTCTCGGGGATTCCTGAAAACCTGATTGAGGATGTGAAGCTTTCGAATTGCTTCTTCGGGCATCGCGGACTGCCGAAGGACATGCGCATCGGGTGGGGCGAGAGCTCGAAGCCGATGCCGGACTGGCACACGATCAAAGTGCCGGAGATCGAAGATGCGTATCCGGAGCTGCTGCGCTTTGGACCGACACCGTGCAACGGATTCTTTATCCGTCATCTGAAGAATCTGGAGATGAGCCACGTGGAAGTAGCGCCTCAGACTCCTGATGCGCGACCGGCGTTCTGGCTGGAGGATGTGAATCGCGCGGACTTCTTTGCGATTACGGCGCCGCCGCAGCCGAATTTCTCTTTGCATAACGTGAAGGACCTAAGGATTCTCTGGTCGCGAGCTGCGAAGGATACGACGCTGGCGAACGCAAGCGATCAGGTGGTGTAACTCCGGTCGGGTAAGATGTCCCCGATGACGATCTCCTATCAGATCAGTCGCCGTGATTTCGTTGACGCCTGCATTGCGATGAGCCGGAATACGTACTGGTTCCTTTTCGGTTTGTGGTTGTTGCTGGCGGTCTTCTCTGCCTGGATGGACGGGAGCGAGATGCTCCGTGGTTCCAGCTCCCAACGGATTGCAGCATTTTTGCCGCTCGTGGGCTGCGGTCTCTTTTTTCTTTTGATCGCCTGGATAAGCCCACGCTACAAGGCGAGTCGCATGATCCTTCGCGAAGTTACCTGGACTCTCGGCGATGAGGGCGTACACCTTGCATCGAGCGTCAGCACAACCGATTTGCGCTGGGAAGCATTCTTAAGATATCGCGAGACGCCGAAGGTGTTTTTGCTGTTTGTGCAGAAGGGCATGGCTCAGTTCATCCCCAAACGCGTGCTGACAACAGAACAGGCGGATGATCTCCGCATGCTTCTCGGAAATCACATAAAAACTTCCTGACTCGAAACGAGGTGCATATGCCGAAGATCAGACCGTTTCTGTGGTTCGATAAGAATGCTGAGGAGGCTGCCGAGTTCTACATGAGTATCTTTCCGAACTCGCGGCGCACGGGCGAACTGCGTACCACTGATGCGGGGCCGGGACCGAAGGGCAGCATCCTCACGATTGAGTTTGAGTTGGATGGCGAGGCTTTCATCGCGCTGAACGGCGGTCCGGGAGCTGAGAACCAGTTCAACAATGCAGTTTCCTTCTACATCTCGTGCAGGGACCAGGCGGAGATCGACAGCTACTGGTCGAAGCTGCTGGAGGGCGGTGGAAGCCCCATAGCGTGTGGATGGTTGAAGGACCGGTTTGGGCTACGGTGGCAGGTGGTTCCGAAGAACATCGCCGAGCTGGTCGGCAATCCGGGTGGGATGCGCGTCATGATGACGATGACGAAACTGGAAATCGCAGCGTTAGAGGCGGCGGCGAAGGAAAGCTAACATAGAGGAATGACCTACACGATTGCACGAGGTCCGCGGGTCTTTGGACCGTATGCGGCCGAAGACGTGTATCGGCTGCTGGCAGCGGGCAATATTGTGCCGACAGACCTCGTGCAGGGCGAAGGCATGCAGGATTGGCGTCCGGTTAGTGAGTTGTTCCCTGCCCCGCCACCCGTCGCGGCAATGTTGTTTCCTGATCCGCCAAATCTGCCGTGGTGGGTCGCGCTGCTGCTTGGGATTGTTACCGGTGGCTTGTTCTTCGTCATCTGGGACATCGTTGAGGCGGCGTGGATGCGTAGGGTATCTGAAAGAAGCGCGGCGCTGGCACTGTATGTCGTGGTCGCGATTCTGTATGTGCTACGGCTGCCAGAGGCGTGGCACATCGTGGCGTACAACGCCTTCAACGGGCCGTTCGTTGTGGTCACACCGCTGGGCGAGGGCATGGGATTGGCAGGATTGGCGCTTGCGATTGCGGCGAGGTTCGTCTTCCGCAACGAACTGCTAAGGCACTTCAATGGTCCAGAACCACTCGGGTTACAACTGAATGCATTCTGGACGCTGTTGTTCGGCGGGCTGTATTTTCAGTTTCACTTCAACCGCATCAACGAGCGGAAGCGAATGCTGCGGATGAGCGTGCCTGTGATCTAGTACCGGATGGATTGCACAAAGAGGCAAAGGCCGCGCAGTGAGCGCGGCCTTTGCCGGTCCGAATGGTATGGAGCTTAGCTGTGTGACGCTGCCGCCGCCGGCTCCGGAGTGCTGGTGGTAGTGGTGCTGGCGGCTGCTGCGTTACCGCCCTTGGCCTCGGCGCCGGGCTTGCGGATGTCGATGCCGCCCTTGAAGAAGGCGCCGTCCTCGATGGAGATGCGGGCCGCGACGACGTCGCCGGTGAGCGAGCCTTCGCTGCGGATGTCGACGCGATCGGAGGCCTGGCAATTGCCGCGGACCTTACCGAGCACAACGATCTCACGTGCCATGATGTTTGCGGCGACCTGGCCATTGCGGCCAACGGTCACGCGATTGCCGGGCAGGTTAATCGCGCCTTCCACCTTGCCGTCGACATAGAGCGACTCGGAGCCGGAGAGCTCGCCCTTGACGACGAGGCTCTTGCCGATGGTCGCCTGCTCGCCGGTGGCGGTGGCGGTGCTGCCCGAGCGGGCGGCGGCATCAAAGGCAGGCGTACCAGCGGGGGGCTGAGGACGCGCCGGCTCAGGGGTGGGGGGCGTTTGACTGCCAGGCTGGTTCGGTTTCCACATAGTTTGATTTTCCTTTCCTCAACAGGAGGGGTTCTCTCGCAGGTTTCGAGCCGCCCACGCTCATGCGCGTAACACAGCCTCTGGCCCCGTGCTCAGTCCACCATACTCCATTTGGCCGGAGACTTGCCTAGAGTGGATTTGGGTGGAGGAACCGCGCGGGATTCCCGGCAAGTGCAGGCGAAACATTGGTGTTTGGACGCAGCGGACTGCATTCGGCACTGTGGAAAGCGGCTACATTACCTGCAAAAACTCCTGTGAGACGGGGTTTTCGAACTGGGAATAGTCGCGGGTAACCACCGTCAGGCCGGACCCGGTCACGAAGTAGTTCTTTTTGTCTTCGGCGGGATCGTAGCCGATAACCGTACCGTCGGGGATATGGACGTCGCGATCGATGATGGCGTGGCGGATGCGGCAGTGGCGGCCGATGTTGCTATGCGAGAAGATGACGCTCGAATCGACATCGGCGTAACTGTTTACACGAACATCATGCGAGAGCACCGAGTTGCGCACGACCGAACCGGAGACGATCGAGCCGGCCGAGACGATGGAATTGATGGCCATGCCCGTGCGGCCGGGCTCGCCAAAGACAAACTTGGCGGGCGGATATTGATAGGCCCGCGAGCGCATGGGCCATGCCTTGTCATAGAGGTTGAAGGTCGGCGACACGGAGGATACATCCATGTTGGCCTCGTAATACGCCTCGAGTGTGCCGACGTCGCGCCAGTAGAGGGCGCGCTGCTTGTTTTCGTCGACGAAGTTGTACGCGCAAATCTTGAAGCGCCCGAGGAGGTTGGGAAGGATGTCGTGACCGAAGTCGTGGCGTGAGTCGGGGTCCTCGGCATCACGCAGCAGTTCGGGGATGAGTACATCCGTGTTGAAGAGATAGATTCCCATGGAGACGTCAACCATCTCGGGATCGAAAGGTGAACGGATGCTGGTCTCTTTGGGTTTCTCGACAAAGCCCGTGACCTCGCCGTTCTTGGCGACCTCGACCACACCGAAGGCGGAGACCTGATCGGGCGTGACGGGGAGGGTAGCGATGGTAACTTCGGCGCCAGAGTTGCTGTGATGCTCCTTCATGAGCGCGTAGTTCATCTTGTAGATGTGATCGCCCGAAAGGATGAGGACGTGCTGCGGTTCTTCGGAGCCGATTGAGTAGATGTTCTGAAAGACGGCGTCGGCGGTTCCCTGGTACCAGGACTTGGAGACGCGTTGCATCGGAGGAAGAATTTCGATGAACTCGCCGAGCTCACCTGCGACGACGGTGCCCCAGCCTTCGCGGATGTGGCGATTGAGCGAAAGAGCCTTGTACTGCGTGAGGATGTAGACGTGACGCAGGTCAGAGTTGATGCAATTGGAGAGTGTGATGTCGATGATGCGGTACTGACCGGCGAAGGGAACCGCGGGTTTGGCACGGTCGCGCGTCAGGGGAAAGAGTCGTTCGCCGGCTCCTCCGGCGAGAAGAACACCAAGCGTGTCTCTCATCGTGCAGTTACCTCAAGCTGTCCTTCCCGTCTGACGCAGATTTCAAGGGCCGGGACGCACGAGTCTAGCACGCAACGCACGGAAAATGTAGAGCCGCATCAGAATGCGGCTGGAAGAGCGCCCAGAACACTCGGTCTCTAGGAAGACGAGCCGGCGTCGTGCTCTTCAGTGGTTATGCGCAGCGACTTCAGGAACGTGAGGTCGTTGCGCGTGAAGGGCCCATGTGCTGGTTCGTCGCCGTTGTCCTTGGCGGGCTCGTCCTCGACTTCGTTCAGTCCGATGGTCGCCTCAAGCATCAGGAGCACATCAAAGCCCTGTTCCCTGATCTCGCGGACTACCCCCGCAATCTGCTCGCTCTCAGACACGGACTCGTGAATGGCTTCGCCGAGCTTCTGAATGAGGTCCTTGACCTGTTGATTCAACGCCACCTCCCGGTCATCTGTTGGAATGCCCCTGAACCACGCATCGGGTATTCCCAAATAGCAGGAACGGCAATTGCGGGGTAATTCAGAATACAGACTACGCCGAGCCAGCGACTCCGCCAAGATGAAAGACAAGGGGTCAGACGACGGTGTGATGGTCCGCCCATGCCGACTCCAAACGGTGGGCGAGATCCTCCACAGGCTCATCTCGCTGACGGTTCCAGATCATAAGGCCTGCCATCGCACCGCAGACTGCTCCTGCCACCCAAAATACTGTCTTCATTTTCTTTGAAATCTCCCTCACAGCAGCTTGGATGTCGGGGAGCTGCAATTCGTTTTGCGACAAGAGAAAGACGGCGGCACGTAAACTGGTGTTATGGATCGGGTGAAGTTCGGACGGGCGTTGGGATACGGGGCTCGGCACGCCGCAAAGACGTTGATGCAGGCGGCGGACGCGGCGAGCGCGCCGAACCCCAACCCTAGCCGCCCTTCAAGTCCGCCGCGCCAAGGGACCGGATCGCATGAAGTGCGAACATCTTCCGGGGTGCGACGCATCCCGGATGCGCAGTCCGTGAAAGCGGCAGGAAAGCAGGCACTGGTAACGCCGGTTGTGCGATTTTCGAGCGTCGTGTTGCTGCAGGTCGCAGGCGTGTTCTTCGCGCTGGTCGCCTTCACAATGGGAGCAGCCGCGTGGCGGGCGCGCACGGCGTTTCATTCGTCGGCGGATTCGCATGACGCGATGAAAGTTTACGCGTACGTCGCAGTCTGTGCGCTGTTCACTTATTTCACGGTGAGCAGCTTCGTGCGCGCGGCGCGCAAGTAAACGGGCACCCGGCTGTCCGAGCCATTTAGTATCTGGAAGCGCGAGGATCGTAGACCTTATGGAATCCACAACAGTTCAAACTCCCCTTCGCCGTACTGCCCTTCACGCAACCCATCAAGCGCACAAGGCGCGCATGGTCGACTTTGGCGGGTGGGACATGCCGGTGCAGTACAAGGGACTGATTGACGAGCATATGACTGTGCGCACGACAGTAGGACTCTTCGACGTTTCGCACATGGGCGACATTCAATTGCGCGGACCGAACTCGCTGGCGGCAGTACAAAAGCTGCTGATGAATGACGCGAGCAAACTGCAGACAGGGCAGGCGCATTACTCGGCAATGCTGTATCCGAACGGCACGTTTGTCGATGATGTGGTGCTGCACAAGCTTGGCGACAACGACTTTCTCATCGTGATTAACGCCGGCACGCGTGAGAAGGACGTCCAGTGGGTTCGGAAGACGATCGGCGGAATGAGTGGACTGCACATTATGGACGTGAGCGACTACTACACGCAGCTCGCGATCCAGGGACCGAAGGCCAAGGACACGCTGCAGAAGCTGACCAAGGTCGACCTGACGCCAATAAAGAACTACTGGTTCACGTGGGGTACCGTGGCCGGTTGCCACAACGTGCTGATCGCGCGTACGGGATATACGGGCGAAGATGGATTCGAAATTTACATTCCCTCCGACGAACCGACGAGCTCGCGAGTGTGGGGGGAGGTGCTGGAGGCAGGCGCGGAGTTCGGCATCATGCCGTGCGGGCTCGGCGCGCGCAACACGCTCCGGCTGGAGGCTGCGATGGCGCTCTACGGACACGAGATCTCTGACACCATCAATGTCTTCGAGGCAGGGCTTGGGCGCTATTGCAAGCTTGATAAGGGCTCGGACTTCGTCGGGCGCGAGGCGCTGGTGGAGATCGAGAAGA
>Ga0209169_10001732_pt1 | contig 13253 bp, 7 predicted proteins | sample HubBroMetageWRM4_FD_188346 | JGI IMG/M metagenome (GOLD analysis project Ga0209169, IMG submission 188346) | Warmed soil microbial communities from the Hubbard Brook experimental Forest, New Hampshire - Hubbard Brook CCASE Soil Metagenome WRM 4... | ecosystem: Environmental > Terrestrial > Soil...
GTGGGGGACAAGGTGGCGCGCCTGGAGCTCGAACGTCAAAGACCCGACATGGCTGTGGTCCAACGGGGTTTTGTCCAGGGACGTAACAGCCCGGAAGATGTTGAGAGCATGGCGAGATTATTCCGCCGGTTTCGTCATGTCGGGTACATGGCGCAGGCGATCGCGATTTGGACAGAGGCCGACCACTACATCGACCAGCTTCGTCAACTGGCCGCCGACCTGAACCAGGAAGAGGATTCCGGCCATCCTGATCCGAACAAGGTCCGGCAAATCAAGGGCCAGATTGCTACGATCGATGCCCGTCTTACCCCACTTGAAGATCAATTTTCCGCGACTCTCGGCCAAGGCGCTCGCTGGATCAACGGGGTGCTGGCAGCCGTAACATTCGTCGCAAGCGCATTGCTTCTGTTCATAGGCATCGGCCTGTCGGTGGCCGTGTTGAGACAGATTCGCAATTCCGATGAAAGATACCGCAATCTCATCGAAACGGCGAATGATGCCATCCTTGTGATCGATGACGAGACCCGTCTGATTCTCGAAGCAAACAACAAAGCGTGCGAACTACTCGGGATTCCGCACCGGTCGCTCGTTGGCATGCGCGATGATCAGCTCTATCCTATCGCCCGGCGGGAACAGTACCGCCGCCATCTGACCCCGCCACCCGGCGGCACCGCCCGTGGAGGCGAATTGGAGCTGCGCAGAGCGGATGACTCGACGGTACCTGTCGAAGTGAGCGCGGGCACCGCCGAGATCGGAGGACGGCGGGCGATAATTGCAATTTTCCGCGATATCCGTGATCGCCTCGAAGCTGCTGCTGTGCTGCGGCGGAGTGAGGAGCGCTTCGGACATCTTATTCAGAATCTGTCCGACGTGATCACGGTCGTGGCCGTTGACGGCACCATGCTTTACCACAGTCCATCGGTGGAGCGAATATGCGGCTATCGCCCCTCGGAGCTGTTAGGCAAGAGCCTTCTCGACTTTATCCATCCCGAAGATCTTGCGTCGGTTCGAGCCGTGCTACAGCGCCTGATTTTGGATGGAGGAACCGCAGTGCCTCCCGATTTTCGTTTTCAGCGTAAAGATGGATCGTGGGTGTGGCTTGAAGCCTTCGCTAACAATCTGCAGAACGATGCGGCGGTCGGCGGGGTCGTCGTGACCTCTCGCGACGTAAGTGCCCGCCGGGCGCTCGAAGAACAGGTTCGTCAAGCCCAGAAAATGGAAGCGGTCGGACGCTTGGCGGGTGGGATTGCGCACGACTTTAACAATCTGCTCATGGTCATTCGAGGATACGCAGAGATTGTGATGGAACACACGGCGGCCGTGCCCGGTGTCCGCCAAAACGCGGAAACCATCGTCCGAACGGCGGAACGAGCTGCCAACCTCACACGGCAGTTGCTCACTTTCACTCGCAAACACGTTTTCACCTCGCAGGCCATCGATCTCAACGCGCTGGTCGGCGGATTGGGCGACGTGCTGAGCGGCCTTGTCGGCGAAGAGATAGAACTCGGCGTAAAGCTCGATTCCCGCTTGAGCGCAATCAGTGGGGACCCTGGACAGATTGAGCAAGTCATCATGAATCTAGTGGTCAACGGTCGAGATGCGATGCCGCGGGGCGGAAGGCTCGAATTGGAAACGGCAAATGTGGACGTGCAGGAAGTCCCCACTCGCACCGGTGTCGCGGTTCCACCCGGCAAATACGTGAGGCTTACAGTTTCGGATACGGGAGTCGGCATGGATTCCGATACGCAGAGCCACATCTTCGAACCTTTCTTCACCACGAAAAGCAAAGAGAAAGGCACTGGGCTTGGTCTCTCGGTCGTGTACAACATCGTGCGCGGGAGTGGCGGCCACGTGTGGGTCAACAGCGAACCCGGACGCGGTTCTTCGTTTCACGTGTACTTTCCGCGAGTGGATAGCATCCCCGAGCAGCCTCTGGTTCCGGCCTCGAATGATTCGGCACGCATCGGGACGGAGACGATACTCGTAGCCGAAGACCGGCCGGACCTGCTCTGGATGATCTGTCAGTACCTGCAAAGCCTCGGCTATTCCGTGTTAGAGGCAAAGGATGGCATTGAAGCGGCAACTCTGGCTGAGCAATATAAGGGTACAATCGATGTTCTCCTCACCGATGTCGTCATGCCCGGTATGCGCGGACCTGAGGTCGCAAAGAGACTCAACTCCACCCGCCCCGACATGAAGGTGATTTACATGTCTGGATACACCGAAGGTGGCTTTGACTCTTGCAGAGAGGAAGGGTTGAGGCCAGCAGCTTCACTGCTGCAGAAACCTTTCAAGCTCGATCACTTGGCGGCGACTATCCGAGAGGTCCTTGGCGCGGCCAGCCGCCGCAGCTGAACCTTGCTAAATGAGCACCCTTCCAACACTCCTTCGTGACAACAAGTTTCCGGCGAACGCCGTCAACCCCCGCGCAACGTACAATTGGCTGATCTCTGTCAATGAGTGTGTAATTGAGCGTCAACAATCCCGATCAGCTGCTGCGCACGAATGCTCCGCTTATACAACACGCCCCCGCAGAAAACCTCGGGAATAAAGACTCCGGAGAAGCAACCTAAACCCGACCGGTAGCCAACCAAATGACGGAATGACGCCGGAGCCGACAATTCAGGAGGTAAGAAAAACGCAAGAGGCACGACTGGAGCGGCTGCGGACCCTTCAGCGTGATAAACCACTGGCGCCTCTAGAACAGCGAGAGCACATTCAAAGGGAAATCGACGTCGTCACTCAGGAGATTCGGAACTTGGACACCATCATCCAAGGCTTGATCAAGGCTTCGATGCGATGAGTGCGTCGAACGTGAGTGGCGGGAACTGCACGGTACGGCACACGGTTTCGATGAAGGCGTTCGGATCACTGCGTTGATTGAACCTGTAGGAATACTTTTGGGTCGAAGCGGTTTGGGTCCGGGCTGCTGCCATGGCATGTGAGATCGGCCGCGCCAGGCCGATTGGTTGTTTTCCTTCTGGCCATTCGAAGCCCTCCTCCGGGAAATCTGCCACTGACAATCAGCTAAGGTTCCTCCCGAGCGACGGGCAAACCGTAAGTAGCTGTTATTTAACCGGCGATTACACTCATTGGGAAATTCGCAATGCACCTAGCGCTATCCCCCAAAAGCAGAAAATGGAGTAAGATTTTGTTCATGGCACTGTGGAAGAAGATCGCGATTGTCGTAGTGGCATGGGCCGGGTCTGTCTTGGTCTACGTTGAGTTCTTTAAAGCCCGATGAGACGCTCTTTCAGCACTCTCGACGTATAGGTATACGTCCTCTGAGTGGCGCACTCTGAATTGGCTCCAACTTGTCACTCGGCTCGCAGCTAATAAGCCCAGTAGGGTGGCGTTCCGCCAGGCGCGTTCTGGCCCTGGATCGCAACGAACACGTTGCGGCCGAAGAAGAAGGGAAGCCCCCAATCGAAGAAGTACGGCGCCGACATCGAAGAAGGACCACCCAGATCGGCGAGTGCAGAATCGTTCGAACTGAACAAGGTGTCAGCATTTGCGATGCTGAAATTGACAGTACGGCTGGTACCGTTAGTCCCTTGATTCGTCGCCGAGATATTGGCCGTGCTTGAAGGGCAATAAAAGCCTGACGCATCGCCGCCGCAGGCAGGCACTCCGGAGACGCTGCTGCTCAAGAAGTAGAAGCCGTTCGAGCCGCTGTCAATGAAGCTTTCGGGGTAGGCCGTGCCATTATAGGTAGTGGTGAAGTTTCCACTGGTGGGGTTTGCCGTGTAGACGGTTGCCCCGCCCAGCGCATTATTGGACTGGGTTGCAATGCCGAATACCAGCGAGCCGCTTACGCTCGGCTGTTCTCCTCCGGAAACCGCCTGCAGTTCTATGATTACTCCGTTGTTGTCTGTGGCGAACAACGATACCGGGTTCGCCACTTGTTGCGCCAAGCTCTCACTGATGCCCTGGCAGTTTGATGAAGGACATTCGTAGTAAATGGTCGTAGGGCAGTCCGCGCCGCAGTCCTGTGCGAACAGGCCGACACCGAGAATACCGTTCGCCCCCAAGGCGTCGAGTGTGCCCGATGAGGGCAACCCGAAATCCAGGCAACCGCTCGGAACGGGCGTATTGGTGCCAATTACTTCAACTGCCGCGGAGCTCGCTTTCTCGCCGGCGATCTCCACGTCTGCCGTTTGCACCGGTCCCCACGTATAACCACTTATGAACGGAAAGCATTCAAACACCGGATTTCCATTGGAGGCATTCTGCTGGGGCAGCGCAACCGTTAACGCAGAGGACAGGATCCTTAGCCCCGAACTTCCCGTGTCGACTAATACGTTGTCGACCGTCTGACATGTGGAGGTCCCGGGAACGCAAACCGTCACGCTGGCGAATGCGGCATCGTCGTAATTGCCAAGTGGCCCGCCGTTTACCGAGATCGATGCCACGTTCGTCCCGGAAGTTGTGATGGTTTGGGAGGGGGAAATACTACTGCTACTGCGGCTACTGCCTCCGCCGCAGCTACACAAAAACATGAATGCCGGTAAAATCGCAAAAATAAAAAGTATCCGCAAAGCTCTCATTGGATCTCCTCAGCGCGAACCCCAGGCGGCAGTATCCCAGGAACATAAGCCATTCCGGCAAATGCCCGGGGGTGTCCCGAAAGGTGCACAACGAATGCGGGATGATCAATCATGAGCGGCCTGCGTCCCATCCGAGATACGCTTTGTGCCTTTGCCGCTTGAACGTACTGCTCGAAATAACTTCCCAGGAGTTGACGCATGTCCGGCGGCCACGGTCCGTGCCAGGCCAACCCAAACACCTTTCCATCGCGCGAAATGTATTCCCTCACCACTACTCCCGTAGCCGCTTGAATCTCGTGGACAGTGTAGGATTCCGCAGGGATAGTTTGCCGGGTCCCTCGCATTTGAAGCTGGTCCGCCTGAATCGAGGCGCTGTCTCCACCCAAGGAAGCCCAGGCCGGGAACGCGATTACGAAGATCATGAGACCAGTTCCGGCTACCGGGAGCCACGAACTGATTGAGCGAGACTGTCGTTTACACATGGCTCAACCTCTGTAAGTGCTGTGGATTCGTGGCGACTAGCAGTTAGATTAAGCTCGGCTTAGGTGGGGTTGCTCCGAACCTAGCCTGTTGATAACAGTCGATTACACTCACCGAGGGTTGGAGGAGTCCGTCCGGCCTCCGGAAGCCCAAGCGGGTTCCCTTCTCTTCATTTATGGAGAGATACGAAATGATAAAGGATGATGACGATGACGAGGATGCTTGTGGCGGATGCATTAAGGTGAGGTAAGAAGACCATTGCATCGTAACAAGAAGCCACGTCCTCCGCTGCATCCTGCGACCTCGATCCGGGAAAGAGAAACTCACTCGGCGTTGACCACAGTTTCTCCAGGGGGTAAGATTCCGGCCTAATGGCGCCGGAAACCCCAATTATCGGGCAGGTTCTTGGCCATTACCGCGTACTCGAGCAAATCGGAGCCGGCGGAATGGGGCTGGTTTTCCGAGCGTCCGACCAGCAACTTGAACGTGACGTAGCCATCAAGGTGCTCCCACCCGGCATGCTTGCCGACGAAGCGGCCCGAAAGCGCTTCCGTCGCGAGGCACTGGCCCTCGCCAAGTTGAATCATCCCAACATCGGAACAGTTTACGAATTCGGCAGCCAGGAGGGGCTCGACTTTTTGGTAATGGAATATGTCGGTGGCGTGGCCGTCGATGCTCGCCTGGCTTCCGGTCCGCTGACGCAAAAAGAAGTCTTGCGTTTGGGATTCCAATTGGCCGACGGTCTAGCCAGCGCGCATGAGCATGGAGTCATTCATCGCGATCTGAAACCGGCCAACATGCGTTTAACCGAGGACAACCGCCTGAAGATTCTCGATTTCGGGCTGGCGCAGTTTGTGCGGCGGGAAACCGACCTGGGCGTTACCGCGAGCATTAGCGACAGCAAAGACGTTACCGGCACTCTTCCTTACATGTCACCGGAGCAATTGCGAGGAGAGTTGACCGATCAGCGCTCCGATATCTGGTCCGCTGGTGCGGTTCTGTATGAATTGGTGACGGGGCGCCGTCCATTTCCTTTCTCGCAAGTTCCGCGTCTGATCGACGCCATCATGAACAAGGCACCGGAGATGCCGAGCGTTCTCAATCCAAAAATCTCGCCGGGGCTGGAGGTGGCGATTCTCAAGTGCCTCGACAAAGATCCGGAACGGCGCTATCAATCTGCGCGCGAGCTGCGCGTCGACCTCGACCGCCTGACCATGCCGATTTCGCAGGTGCCCCTCGGCCCGATTCCAGCGGCAACTCCAATTTCCCTACCACCTAAAACAAATATAAGAACTTCAGCCGCTCTGGTGGCTCTGGTCGTACTGCTTTTGGTTGGAGCGCTTTCCTACCTGCATTTTCGGGGAAAGCCCCAGGTGACGAAACCTGCCACCCCACCGCTCAGCCGACGCCGCACCGTGGCCGTCCTGAACCTTAAGAATTCTACGTCCCGTCCCGAGGCGGCATGGCTCTCCACAGCGCTTCCCGATATGTTGACCACTGAACTCGCGGCCGGCGAGAAATTGCATACCATCCCGGGCGAGGAAGTGGCCCAAATGAAGATCAATTTTTCGCTACCTGACACAGACACCCTGTCCGCGCAGACTTTGTCCCAGGTAAGCAAAATCCTCGGAGCCGACCTGGTGGTGCTCGGCTCCTACGTAGCCTTGCCCGGCGGCAAGTTGCGGGTCGACCTCCATCTGCAAGATGTGGCTGCCGGTGAAACGCTGGTCTCAGTAAAGGAGACTGGAGAAGAAAGTGATCTGTTTGATTTGGTCAGCCGTGCTGGAACCCAGTTGCGAGAAAAGTGCGACGCCGGACAGCTGAACTCGCAAGACCTGGCCCAGGTCCGCGCCGCGTTGCCATCGAATCTGCAAGCCTCGAAACTCTACGCCGAAGGGTTGGCCAAGCTGCGTGTTAACGACGCCATCGCAGCCCGGGACCTGCTCCAAAAAACTGTGGCGGCGGACCCAAACCATGCCCTAGCCCACTCTGCCCTCGCCGCCGCCTGGGCTCTTCTTGGATACGATGAGAAGGCACGTCTGTCCGCGAAGAGCGCATACGAACTTTCCGCGTCGCTCTCGCGCGAGGACCGATTGCTGACTGAAGCCCGGTACCGTGAAACTTCGAAAGAGTGGGACAACGCAGCCGAGAGCTACCGGACCCTTTTTGGATTTTTTCCTGACAACCTCGAATACGGCTTGCTTCTAGCCCGGGCGGAAACGCGCGGAGGAAAAGGCAAAGAGGCTTTGGCGACTGTGGAATCGGTGCGGCGCCTGCCGACTGCAGGCGACGATGCGCGAATCGACGTGGCTGCCTCCGAGGCATCGGCGTCGCTCGGAGACTTCAAGCAGAGCCAAGCTTCTGCTGTGCAGGCAGCGCAAAAAGCGAGGACCCAGAACGCAAGACTGCTACTGGCTCGTGCGCTATATCGCCAGGGCTCGAGCCTCGAGAACCTCGGTGACACTGCCGGCGCCATGACCGCTGTCGAGGAAGCCAGTCGCATCTACCAGGCGGTCGGCGACCGCTACGGCTTCGCCAGCACGCTCGAGGTGACCGGCCAGGTGCTGGTCGATCGTGGTGACTATCCCACCGCGCTCCGCAAATTCAACGATGAACTTGCCATTGCGCGCGAGGTTGGCAATCGCAAAGCAGAAGCCTCCGCTCTTAACAACATGGCGAACGTTCTCGGTCAGCAGGGAGATGAGGAGCAAGCTCGGAAAATGTACGAAAAGGCTCTCCCCATCTTCCGCGAGATAAGCGACCACAACAACTACGGCATGACCCTGATTAATATCGCGGGCATTATGCAAAACGAGGGAGATCTGGCGGGAGCCAAAAAGACTTACGATCAGGCGCTGATACTTTTACGTGAAGTTAATGATCAAAACGGTATTGCATTGGCACTGACTGGTATTGGAACGACGCTCGATTGGCAAGGTGATTCGGCTGCGGCCAAGAAGACATTGGACCAGGCTGCGGCCCTCGATCTTGCTGGCGGACAAGCCAATCCCTCGAGCGACAAGCTCATCGACCTTGGCGATTCGCTGCAACACCTCGGTAATCTGCCGGGGGCGCGGGAAAGCTACGAAAAAGCTCTCACGGTAACCCGCGCCGCCGGAGATAAGAGCATGGCAGCTTATGCGCTCGCGGGTCTGGGAAGCCTTGACCTGAAAGCGGCCGATTTCAAGCAAGCGCACAAGAATTACGAGGAGGCTCTCGCACTCCGCAACGAGTTGGGGGAGAAGGACACAATCACCATCACCCGCGTGGCGATCGCCGAATTAGCCATTGAGGAAGGCCATCCTGACGCGGCGGAAGGACCCGCCCGGGAAACTCGCGATGATTTTGAGAAAAGGCACAAAAGTGACAATCAGATTAGTGCCACCGTCGCGTTGGTTCGGGCTCTACTGGCGGAGGGCAAGAATGCTGATGCTTTCAAGGAAGTGGGGAAGACTGCTCCGATCGCTGCAAAAAGCCAGAACCTGAGTGTTCAGCTGGCATTTGCTACCGCCAGGGCGCGCGCCGAGGCCGTTTCCCAAGAAGTCGGAGCGGCCAAAACCCTCCTCAAAGAGGCCTTGGTCAAGGCAACCCGCTCAGGCTATGTCGGTGACCAACTGGAATCCCGCCTGGCATTTGAAGAAATAGAGTTGAAATCCGGAAAATCTGCGGCCTCCCGCGCTCGTCTCGAGCAGCTGCAGAAAGATGCCAAAGAGAAGGGATTCGATCTCATTGCGCACAAGGCGGCTGCGCTCTAAGAAGTAGCCCATTCGGGGAGGATTGACACCCGAACCATTGAGACGCATACTTTGCCCCAAATCTCTGCAAGCTCCCCCAAGCTTGCGTGGTGTTCTTCCGTCCTCTCTTGACTGACAGCTTTTCGGTGTCAGGAGATGTCTCGTTGCACAAGAAGTTGCCTCGGAGGAAGTGATGGCTGCCAAACTTGCAAAGTGCCTCGCACTTCTCGACCTGGTCATCGCATTAGCCGCGGGTGTTTTGGCGGCGCAAACAGCGCCGGCCCAGAACTTCATCACCGTCGATTATCCAAATGGTACAAATAACACAGTTCGCCAGATCAATGTCCACGGGGAGATGGGCGGCCGATACGTCGACACTGATGGTGTTTATCACGGCTTTATCGTCCAGAACGGAGTGTTTACGAAAATTGATTTTCCTAGCTCTTTGGGGACTGCAATTTGGGGAATCAACGACAACGGTGATCTCGTGGGGCGCTACGCGGACGCGCAGGGGATCACTAACCACGGATTTCTGTTCAGCAACGGCGTGTTCACGACCATCGATCCACCGGGTACTATTCTGACGTACGCCGAGGGGATCAATAGTGTGGGTCAGATTGTGGGCTTTTTCACCGATGCCAAAGAGCACACACACGGCTTCCTTCTGAGCGCCGGCGTTTACAGTACCGTAGACTTTCCCGGATCGATTTTTACTAACATTCTGAAGGTCGATAATGCGGGAGACATAGTCGGTTATTACGACGACTCCAACGGAAATGAACACGGCTTTCTTCTCCAGAACGGAAAGTTCACTTCGTTCGACTATCCGGACGCCTTTCTCACTGACGGCTATGGCATTAACAATGGCGGCCAGATTGTTGGTGCCTACGAAGCCACCGCTACCTCTAACCCGTTGGGATTCGAAGACATCAATGGCACTTTTACGACCATCGACTTTCCCGCCGCTGTCGAGGGCTTGCTTGTCTATGATCTCAACGATGCCGGTCAGATGGCGGGTGAGTACGAGGACGATGCCGGAGTCAGCCATGGATTTGTTTCGGCCACAGGTCCGTTTGCGTATGTGGCCAATATAAACAGCAACACCGTCTCGATGATTGATATCGCTACTTCTTTACCGGTAAGCGCTATACCCGTGGGTTCTGGACCCTGGGGAGTTGCGGTCTCACCCGACCAGACGCAGGTTTACGTTAGCAACAATCACGGCAACAACGTGTCGGTGATCAATACAGCGAGCAACACCGTCGTGGCCACAATTCCGGTTCAATCGTCTCCCTTTGGCGTGGCTTTCACTCCGGACGGAACTTCGACCTATGTGGTGAACGGATCTTCCAACAGTGTTTCGGTAATCAACACGGCTTCTGAAGCCGTGGTGGCCACGGTGCCGGTGCAGAGCAGTCCGGTTGGCGTGGCAATGGCGGTCACATCGGAGGGGACGTTCGCCTATGTGACGAATTCCGCCTCCAATACGGTCTCTGTGATCGCGGTGGGAAGCACCCCTAGGGTTGTGCACACCATTACTGTAGGCTCCGGGCCGCGTTGGCTGACTGTGAGTCCTAACAGCAGCCTGGCTTACGTCGAAAACGCGGGAAGCAACAACGTTTCGGTGATTTCTGTGGCCAGCAATACCGTGACGGCGACTATTCCGGTTGGAACGAGTCCATTCGGCGCCGCGTTTACGCCAGACGGCAGCACGGCTTATGTAGTGAACAGCGCTTCCGATACGGTTTCAGTGATCGACACCGCCTCCTCCAGCGTCGTAGCTACGGTTACCGGCTTCGACAATCCGGTTCATGTCGCGCTAACGGGGGACGGCGCTTCCGCCTACGTCACGAACCTGAACGCCAATGATGTTTCCGTAATCGCAGCCGCAAGCAACACGATCACGAGCACGGCGGCGGTTGGTTCGGCTCCGATCGGTGTCGCGATCGCCTCACTCCCGCCCACGGAGCTGCAAATCACGCAGCCGTTGAGCCCGACTCTGCCCAATGTGTTTAACTTCGGAACGAACAGTTTTACGGTGCAGTATCCACCGGGCACGAGTTTCTCCAATGTGAACATGACCGTTACCCAGGTCGAGATTACACAGGGCCAATTCCAGCGGCGTGTTGCAGGCACTCAATTTGCCAATGCCACGTGTATTGTCTACGCGGGCGCGGGAGGCAACTGCGTGGACGATCAGGTGACGTGTTCGGAAAGTGGCGGCCCGATCACCTGCCCGAGTGAGCCCACGCCCACCATCGCAGTGCAGACCGACTTCAGTACTTCCCAAGCGATCGTCAATCCCGGCTATCTCACCACTCCCATCGGCGAAAATGAGTGGAAAAACATCTTCACGGGATTCAGTGATCCCAGAGTAAAGGCGAAAACCACTGGGTTTTCGGAATTTGTAGCGATTGATCTGGGTGCGACGAACTCACAGGGGGCGGGACTTATGACCTTCTTGGCGCCGCTCCGGACGACCGACCCTCGGGTGTTCAGCGCGGGCGCTGCGGTTCCCATAACGTTCCAGCTCACGTCTATTGCAAATCCTACAAAACCTATTACTGACGCCGTTGCCAACCTAACGATTGTAATGGTGAGCAATGCGACTGGGACTCCGGAGTCCACAGTAGTACTGGCTGCGGACAATGCTTTCACATACCGGAGGGGAATCGGCTATACGCATCAAGTCAACACGGATGGATACGCGCCCGGGCAGTACGTCTTGACAGTGTATGGAAACGCGTTTGCAGCACAGGAAGTCCAATTCACCATCAAAGGGAGAGTCGCTACGACTTGCGCCATCAATTCCTCGTCGAATCAGTTCTCTGCAGGCCAGCACACCACCTTCACGGCGCGTGTAATTGTTCCGTCAGCAACTGGGACACCGACAGGAACCATTACGTTCGTTGACAGTGCCAACTCGGACTTCGTCTTGGGGACGGCACCGTTGGTTGGGGGTAGGGCGTCGATCAAGGCTGTGCTGCAGGCACCACCGCCACGGCAGTGGATAGGAGCCGTTTATTCTGGAGACAGCAACTTTGAGGGCTGCAAGTCGCCCTACATCCCAGAGGATTACGAGAACAATTAGAAGATTGTGTGATTGACGATTGTCAGAAGCCTCCGAAGTCCCATCCAACAGCGGTTCGGAAGGGGCCTGTAATGCTGGATTGTCTCTTCGGGAAGGCGGACCCCGCAAATGATCCCGGCTATTTTGGTCACAAGGAGTGCGGCGATCCTCAGCTTTGCGGCAACGGTATTGCTGCTCGGCTGCGGAGGCTGGTCTTCATCCACGACCGAAACATCGACCGGCCCTGGCACCACGGCACAGTCGACACACACCGTCAATCTCTCATGGGCCGCGAGCACGTCGTCGGACGTATCCGGCTATAACATCTATCGCGCCACTTACACAGACTCTTGCGGACCCTTCTCCAAACTCAACTACACGCTGAACACCAGCACCATATATACGGATTCGGAAGTCACGGACGGCGCCTCCTATTGCTACGCCGCTACCACTGTAAATACGAGGAACGAAGAGAGCAGCTATTCGAACATCGCAATCGACGTTCAGATCCCTTCGCCGTAATGGCAGAATTCCTCGCCGGATTTCCTGCGACGCGCGGTCACATCGGAATCTGTTCGAAGTCTGCGTCATATGGTCCGCGAGCTGCATCGCGTCGGCGGTTCGTCGGAGAGTTTGTAAATTTCCGAATCCGGGCATTATTGCTGCTAATCCAACTGTTAAAATGCGAGAATCTCACATTCCTTCGTTGCCGCAAGCCTCAGCGGCGGCTGCATCTGGTGGGAGGTGACCCGGTATGAGCGAGAAGGCAAGTTCCAAGGCGATCCCAGACGTGCCTCAAGAAGACCCGCCTCAAGAAGACGTCCCCAAAGCTGTCTCGAGGCGCAACTTCATCAAGGGCGTCATCACGAGCGGTGTGGCCGTCTCTTCCGCGGGCTACCTGTTTCGCGCTTCCTCTCTTCTGCATGGCCAGCAGTCGGCGCCGGGTGTAGGCGAGCGTCTGATTACGCTCAACGTCAATGGCCTACAGCGTCGCGTCGACGCGATGAAGCAGGAGACCTTGGCTTCGACGCTGCGTTACAAGCTGGGTCTGACCGGCACCAAGCTGGGATGCGACCGCGCTGAATGCGGATCTTGCACCGTGCTGGTCGACGACATTCCGTACTATGCGTGCTCGGTGCTCACCCATACTGTGCGTGGCCGAAAAGTTGTGACCATCGAAGGCCTGGCCAAGCCTGACGGGACTTTGCATCCAGTACAGCAGGGCGTCATCGATGAACAGGGCTTTCAGTGTGCCTTTTGTATGCCCGGCTTCATTATGAGCACAGTTGGATATCTGAAAACCAATCCCAATCCTACACGCCAGGAATTGGCGCAGGGCATCTCGGGAAACCTATGCCGCTGCCAGGATTACGACAAGATTCTCACCGCGATGATGCGCGGCGCCGAGAATTTGCGGAGGTC
>Ga0209169_10001734_pt1 | contig 13250 bp, 22 predicted proteins | sample HubBroMetageWRM4_FD_188346 | JGI IMG/M metagenome (GOLD analysis project Ga0209169, IMG submission 188346) | Warmed soil microbial communities from the Hubbard Brook experimental Forest, New Hampshire - Hubbard Brook CCASE Soil Metagenome WRM 4... | ecosystem: Environmental > Terrestrial > Soil...
TCAATTGGGCATTTGTCGCTAAAGCACTTCGTGCCTTTCAGGAAGAGCTTGATGCCTTCCCGGCGACATAGACGACACACTGCATCTGTATAACGTGCCAAGTTGTTCTCCTTAGTTAGATGACCGGTTTACAGGTTTGGCTTCACCCTTCGTCCCGGACGATTTAGCCGTCAGCTATCAGCCTTCAGCCATCAGGAAAACCAGATAACTTGCGGCTTTCCTGATAATGGTTATTCCTACACTCTGCGCCGTTTCGGCGGACGGCAACCGTTGTGCGGAATCGGGGTGGTGTCTTTGATGGAACGCACTTCGATTCCCGACGACGCCAGAGCGCGGACGGCCGACTCGCGACCCGATCCTGGGCCGCTTACCCGGACATCCACCGTGCGGACACCGTGATCGCGTGCCATGCTGGCCGCATTCGAGGCGGCTTGCTGCGCGGCAAACGGGGTTCCTTTACGGGAGCCACGAAAGCCGAGTGAGCCCGAGCTCTTCCACGACAACACATTGCCGGTCATGTCCGTAATGGTCACGATGGTGTTGTTGAAAGAAGCCTGCACGTGCACGAGTCCATGCGGAACGTGCTTGCGCTCTTTCTTCTTGAAAGTCTTTTTCTTGCCTTTTTTGTCGGGCGCCGCGGCGCCGCCTGCTGCTGCTGGTTTTGCCATTGATTAGGTCTCAGTTCTCAGGTGTCAGGTCTCAGGAAAATCGTTCTCGATCCTACCTGAGAACTGATGGCTGATCGCTGACCGCTGGGTTTAAGCTTTTGCCGTCTTCTTCTTCATCGTGACTGTCCCTTTGCGCGGACCCTTACGAGTACGAGCATTGGTGTGGGTGCGTTGTCCGCGGACGGGAAGATTCCGGCGATGACGGAATCCCCGATAAGACCCGATTTCGATGAGCCGCTTGATGTTCATCGAAACGTCTTTGCGCAGATCGCCTTCCACCGAACCCTCCGCCTCGATCACCTGGCGGATGCGGTTGACCTCATCTTCTCCGAGGTCGGAAATCTTTTTCATCGGGTCTACGTTGGCCGCGTCCAGAATGCGCGCAGCGCGTGAATTGCCGATGCCGTAGATGTAAGTGAGCGCGATGTTCGCGTGCTTGTTACGCGGAAGATCAACGCCTGCGATACGAGCCATAATCCCTCTCTTGTTAGCTGGCAGCGATCAGCCGTCAGCCCTCAGCTAATTCAAAAACCTTTAACCCTGACGCTGCTTGTGTTTGGACGTCTCGCAAATCACCCGTACTACTCCCTTGCGGTGGATGATCTTGCACTTGTCGCAAATTTTCTTTACCGATGCTCTTACTTTCATAACTCAGTTCCCAGTTCTCAGCTGCCAGTTTTCAGTGACTGCAACTGCGGATCCCTCGCTTCGCTCGGGATGACAAATTCAAAAATTACTTGTAGCGGTACACAATCCGACCGCGATTCAGGTCGTAGGGAGAAAGTTCGACCGCGACTTTGTCTCCTGGCAGAATCCGGATGAAGTTCTTCCGCATCTTGCCGGAAACGTGCGCCAGTACTTGGTGTTTGTTTTCGAGCTCCACCTTGAACATGGCATTCGGCAGCGGCTCGACGACCGTTGCCATCACTTCAATCGCGTCTTCTTTACTCATCGACTCCTTAAAAAGCCTTTAGCTTCTATTGCGTCAAAATCATCGGCCCTTGCCGCGTTACTGCTACGCAATGCTCAAAGTGCGCGCTGTAACTGCCGTCGAGCGTTACGGCCGTCCACTTATCGCTCAAAACCTTCGTCTCCGGACCGCCCGAGTTCACCATCGGTTCGATTGCCAGAACCATTCCTTCGGTCAACTCTGCGCCCGTGCCCTTTTTGCCAAAGTTCGGAATCTGCGGCGCTTCATGCAGCTTTGTCCCTATGCCGTGCCCGACAAACTCTCGCACCACGCTGAACCCGTTCGCTTCCACGTGCTTCTGGATCGCCGAGCCAACGTGTCCCACAGTGTTACCGATCTTTACCTGCTCGATGCCTTTGTACAGCGAAGCTTCGGTCACCTCGAGCAGCTTCTTCAGTTCCGGTTTTACCTCTTCGCCTACCGGAATCGTGATGGCCGCGTCTCCGTAATAGCCATCACAAACTACGCCGCAATCGATCGACACGATGTCGCCCGTTTTCAGCGTCCGCTTCTCCGATGGAATGCCATGCACGATCTCTTCATTGATCGAGGTGCACAACACACAGGGATAACCGTAATATCCCTTGAACGCCGGCGCCGCACCGAGGTCTGCAATCAGCTTCTCGGCGGACTTCTCCAGGTCCATCGTGGTGACGCCCGCCGCTACCACTTTTTTCAGGTGGTTCAGAACCTGGCGGACCATCTTCCCGCTGCGCCTCATCTTTTCGATCTCTTCCGGCGACTTGCGGATGATGCGGTCTTCTCCAAAACTCATAATTAATTCTATCGCGACTGATTCTGTCGCATTCGACCGTTAGCAACGAGCCTTAAAATGACTTTCAATCACGGCGAAAATCTGTACCGTAACTTCAGCCATGGGCCGGTCCGCATTAATGGCCACCAGCCGCCCCTGCGCCCGGTAGTAATCCGCAACCCGTCTGGTCTGCGTCTCGTACGCGGCCAATCGTTCCGAGATGACTTCTTCGCGGTCGTCTTCCCGTATGATCAGCTTGGATCCATCCACATCACACACGCCGTCGACCATAGGTGGCTGAGTGTGGATGTTATAGAGGTGTCCACAGGCGGAGCACGAACGCCGCCCGGTAAGCCGCAGTAATAATTGAGTATAATCCACCAGCAACTGGATCACAACCAGCGGACACTGCCTCGATTTGTCAAAGACCTCGTTTTCCAGGAAGGCATCCAGCCATCCTGCCTGAGCGGCTGTCCTTGGAAAGCCATCCAGAACGAACCCACGATTGCAATCGGCCTCGCGCAACCGGTCGGCGACGATGCCATACATCAACTCGTCAGGAACCAACTCGCCCCGCGCCATGATTCCCTTAGCGGCGAGGCCGAGCGCGGTGCCCCGCGCAATGTGGTCTCGTAAAAGATCGCCTGTCGATATCGCCGGCACACCGTAACGGTCGACAATTTGTCTGGACTGTGTACCCTTACCAGCCCCCGGAGGGCCCAGCAGAATTACCGGTCCAATATTTCGCACGGTCTCGTTGGCCATCGAAATGCATCTTCTACTCGTAATGCCCACCGCGGAAATCTCGTCCATTCCGCGCCAACAAAACTTCCCTGAAATAACTTCGAGTCGCCAGACTCAGATCACCAGCTGCGGCGTCCGCGTAGACGGCCGCTCTTTGGAGTGAAGCCATCATAGTGCCGCATGATCAGTTGCGCTTCAATCTGCGTCACCGTGTCCATGGCGACTCCTACTACGATCAGCAGCGAGGTTCCGCCGAAATAAAAGTTCACACCCAAACCGTTCGTTACCCAAGTGGGCAGGTTCTCAAAGATTCTCCCGAGTAGCGGAAGGTGGTTGAGCTTGATACCGGCGATCATCCACTCTGGAATCAGCGAAATCAGGATCAGGTAAAGCGCACCCACCAGCGTGATTCGCGTGAGCACTTCGTTAATGAAGTCCGAGGTCCGCTTTCCGGGACGGATGCCAGGGATGAAACCTCCCCACTTCCGCATGTTGTCCGCGACCTCGTTCGGATTGAACACGATCGAGATATAAAAGTAGGCAAAGAAAATAATTCCGAGGCAATAGAGCAGGGTGTACAGCGGCTCTCCCCAACGCATGGCGTCCAGAATCGGGCCGACGACTTTATTATTGTGGAACGCAGCTCCGAGCATTTGCGGCAAGGCGAGGATCGACGAAGCGAAAATTACCGGCATCACACCGCCAGCATTCACTCGCAACGGCAGGTGGGTGGATTGCCCGCCCATTACTTTTCTTCCAACGACGCGCTTGGCATACTGCACGGGAATCCGGCGCTCGCTGCGTTCAACGTACACGATGAACGCCACCACCGCGATCATCAATGCCAGCAACATCAGGATGGCTGGAGCCGTGAATACTCCCCAGGCATTGGTCTGGACTTTCTGGTACAGATCGATGACACCACGCGGCAGTCCGACCACGATGCCAGCAAAAATCAGCAGCGACATCCCGTTACCGATGCCGCGTTCCGTAATTTGCTCGCCCAACCACATGATGAACGCGCTGCCCGTGGTCAGCGTCAGCATGGTCATCAGGATGAATCCTGGCCCGGGATTGGTGACAAAATCCCCCGCCTTCTGCAGGCTGATGGCAATTCCGAAAGACTGCACCGCGCTCAAAACCACGGTGAGATAACGAGTCCACTGGGTGATTTTCTTGCGGCCCATCTCGCCCTCTTTTTGCAGCTTGGCGAGTGGCTCGTAGACTACCGTCAGCAATTGCAGAATGATCGATGCCGTGATGTACGGCATGATTCCGAGGGCAAAAATCGTGAGCCGGCGCAGATTGCCGCCGCTGAACAGGTCTACAAAACCGAGTACGGAACCCTTGTTCTGCTCGAAAAACGCGGCCAGTTTATCGCCGTTGATTCCTGGCGTGGGAATATGACCGCCGATGCGATACACCGCCAGCAGGCCGAGCGTGAATAACACGCGCTTGCGCAGATCGGGAATCCGGAAGATGTTCGCCAGCTTCGAAAGCATTACTGCAAGACCTCAAACTTGCCGCCAGCCTTGGTGATTTTTTCCTGCGCCGACTTGGAAAATTTGTGCGCGTGCACCGTGATCGCCGTGGTCAACTCTCCCATGCCGAGAATCTTTACCGGCGCATTGCCATGCACCACGCCCGCCTTCTTGAGCACTTCGGGGGTAATTTCAGTCTCGCCAAGTGTCGCCAGGCGGCCGAGGTTTACCACATCGTATTCTTCGCGGAAAATGTTGGTGAAGCCGCGCTTGGGAATGCGGCGATGGAGCGGCATCTGGCCGCCTTCAAATCCGCGAATGAGGCGCGCGCCCGACCGTGACCATTGACCTTTGTGTCCGCGCGTCGAAGTCTTGCCCATGCCGGATCCCATACCGCGTCCGACTCGCTTCTTCTTTTCCGTCGACTTTTTCGGTGCCCGTATTGTTGATAAATTCATAACCGTCTCTCTCGTAGAGACGAGGCTCGCCTCGCCTCAGACGCGGCAAGCCGCGTCTCTACATAGCCTTAAACGATCTCGACCAGATGCGGAATCTTCTTGATCATGCCGCGGATGGCCGCAGTGTCCGGACGCTCAATCACCTGGTTCAGCCGGGTGAACCCCAGCCCTTTTACGACTGCCTTTTGTTTTACCGGAGCGCAGATCGCCGACCGCACCCATTTCAACTGGATCTTGCCGCTCGGCGTTGATTTCGAGGTCTTGGTTGTCATTACAACTCCTCTACCGACTTGCCGCGCAGTTCCGCGACATGTTCCTTGCTCTTCAGCTTCTTCAGTGCCTCGAACGTCGCCTTGATCACGTTGTGCGGATTGTTCGTCCCAATCGACTTGGTTAGCACATTCTGGATTCCAGCTGAGGTCATCACCGCTCGCACCGCTCCACCCGCAATTACGCCTGTGCCTTCCGGGGCCGGCTTCAGCAGGACCATTCCTGAGCCAAAGCGTCCCAGCACCGTGTGCGGCACCGACGTCTGGGTCAGGTTAATACGCATCAGGTTCTTCTTCGCTGACTCGATCCCTTTGCGGATGGCCTGCGGAACTTCCTTCGCCTTGCCCGAGCCGAAACCGACCACCGCCGCCGAAGGATCGCCGATCACCACCAGCGCCGCGAACGACATGTTCTTGCCGCCCTTAACTACTTTCGTCACCCGGTTAATTGAGACCACCTGGTCTTTTAACTGGAACGAACCCGCATCGAGTTTTTTAGTAACCCTTGGCATTCTTGAAATCCATTTCTAACTTGTAATTGGCAATTTGTAATTGGAAATCTAAAACTCGACAGGCTTTTAAATTACAAATTACAAATCACCAATTACAAATTCTTAGAACTGCAATCCCGCTTCGCGCGCCGCGTCTGCTACCGCTTTGACCCGGCCGTGGTAAATGTATCCACCACGATCGAAGACCACCTTGGTGAAGCCCTTCTCTTTAGCCAGCTCGGCAATCTTTTTTCCGACCGACTTCGCCGAAGCCACGTTGCCGCCAGCCACCCGCGCGCCCTTGCGGTCGTCCGCCGTCGAAGCCGCGGCCAGCGTGACCCCTTTAAGGTCGTCAATCAACTGCACGTAGATATGATTCAGCGAGCGATACACATTGAGCCGTGGACGCTCCGGGGTGCCAATCACTTTCTTTCGGATACGATCATGCACCCGCTGCCGCGTCTGATTCTTTGAATTTATTCTCAGCATTTCAAAACCCTCGTCGTTGGTCGTTAGTCGTTAGTCGTTAGCGAACCCACTTGCCAACGACCATCGACTGGCGACTCAGATCCCTCACTTCGTTCGGGATGATCGCGGCGGGCTCAGACGCCCGCCACACGCGATCATTTAGCTCCCGTCTTGCCAACCTTCTTCTTCAACCGCTCACCGGCGTAACGCACGCCCTTGTTCTTATACGGATCGGGCGGACGCAGCGACCGCATTTCCGCCGCCACCTGTCCAACTTTCTGCCGGTCGATTCCATTGAGTGTCAGCTTGGTCAACTTCGCATCTACCGCGCAGTCGACACCTGTCGGCAGAGGATATTCAATGGGATGCGAATATCCCAGACTGAACACCACCATGCCCTTGCCTTTCATCTCCGCGCGATAGCCGATGCCGACGATTTCCAGATCTCTCGTCCAGCCCTTGGTTACGCCTTCGACGGCATTGTTGACCAGCGCGCGCGCCAGTCCGTGCACCGCCGAATGAGCATCGTCCGGGCGTATCGCCACCAAGTTGCCGTCCTTCTGCTCCATCGTGATGCCGGACGGAAGAGGTGTTTCCAGCTTGCCCTTCGGCCCCTGGACCAGCACCGTGTTGCCTTCAATTTTTACCGTCACACCCTTCGGGATCGCGATCGGCTTTTTTCCAATTCGTGACATATAGGTCAGCTCTCAGCCTTCAGCCATCAACTGCTTCTCAGCGCTTTAACTGACGGCTGAGAGCAGATGGCTGACGTCTATATTCCTACCAAATCTCGCAAAGCAATTCGCCGCCAAGACCCTGCCGGCGCGCTTGACGTCCCGTCATCACGCCCTTCGGCGTAGTCAGGATATTGATTCCCATCCCGCCGAGAACGCGCGGAATCTCCGTGCGGCGCACATAGACGCGGCAGCCCGGACGCGACACGCGCGCCAGATTCGTAATCACCGCCTCGTTGTTGTTGCCGTACTTCAAATACACGCGCAGGACCTTGTGACCCTCTTCTTCTGCCGGCTTGAAGTTCGCGATATAGCCCTCTTCTTTCAAAATGCGGGCAATCTCCGTCTTCAGCTTGGAAGCGGGTACGTCCACTTTCTGGTGCCGCGCGCGTATCGCGTTGCGGATGCGCGCCAACATGTCTGCGACCGGATCGGTCAACCTCATCGTCTGCTTCTCCTCAAGCCGCTCGTTCGCTCCGCATTCCGCGGAGAACCTGGCAGCAGCTTACTTCTGTCGGTCGTTAGTCGTTGGTCGCTAGTCGTTAGCGAGCAATCTCTGCCGAACCGATCTTCCTCTTACTTCATTGCGAAAAACTCACGCCGCTATTGCTACTCCTGATCGCGAACGACTAGCGACCAATGACCAACGACTAGCGACGTTCTACCACGACGACTTCGAAACTCCAGGAATCTCGCCACGCAATGCCAAGCCGCGGAAACACAGACGGCACAGGCCGAACTTGCGTAGATAGGCCCGCGGACGTCCGCAAATCTTGCAGCGGTTATGCTTGCGCGTAGAAAACTTCGGCTTCTTAGCGTCTTTTACCCGTTTTGCTGTAGTTGCCAAATTCGCTCCTAACTCGCTCTTGCTGTAGAGACGGGGCTTGCCCCGCCTCAGACGCGGCAAGCCGCGTCTCTACCATGATGCCTCACGCCCTGAATGGCATTCCCAGATGCTTCAACAACTGCCGTGCCTGATCGTCGGAACGCGCCGTCGTCACAATCGTCACGTTCATGCCCTTCAGCTTGTCGACCTTGGCGTAATCGATCTCCGGAAAAATCAGCTGATCGTGCAAACCCAGCGTGTAGTTGCCCCGCCCGTCAAACGACTTGGTTGAGACTCCCTTGAAGTCGCGCACGCGCGGCAGCACAATGCTGATCAGGCGATCCAAAAATTCGTACATGCGGTCGCCGCGCAGAGTCACCATCGCGCCAATCGGCATGCCTTCGCGAACTTTAAATGCCGCAATCGACTTCTTCGCCCGCGTGATCACCGGCTTCTGCCCCGAAATCTGTCCCAGCTCATTCACCGCCGGATCGATCAATTTAGCGTTCTGCGTCGCTTCGCCTACGCCCATGTTCACGACGATCTTGTTGAGTCGCGGCACGGCCATCGGATTCTTAAGTTCCAGCTCTTTCATCAGGCTTGCAGAAACTTCCTTCTCAAAGCGCGTCCGCAACCGCGGACGCTCTTTGGCCGCGTGCCGGGGAGCCTCCGCACCAGCCTTCGCCTCAACCGGAGCCTTCTCGGCCTTCGGTGCTCTCGGCTTCTTCTGCTGCTCGTCTTTTTTGTGCTCGTCTGCCATGGTCGTTGATGCCTTCTCTCTCACGGTTTCGGTTCAGATCTCCGGTTCGTGAGCACTCTCGAATCTTGTGCTATTTATTCAGCCGTTACTTCTCGAGTCGCTATTTGTCCAGCTGTTACTTGTCCAAAGTCGTGCCGCACTTCTTGCAAACTCTCACCTTGCGATCGCCGCGCACTTCATGCCCGATGCGTACAGGACCACAGGTTGAGCAAACCAGCGCCACATTCGACAGCCGGATCGCTCGCTCCTGCTCGGCGATTCCACCCTTAACGTTTTTCTGCGGATTTGCTCGCACGTGCTTCTTCACCGTCATGACGTGCTCTACCAGCACCCTGCCCTCATCAGGAAATACGCGCAATACGCGCCCTTCTTTTCCCGAATCCTTGCCAGTCATTACCTTTACGGTGTCGTTCCGGCGGATATGCACGCGCTTATGTTCGGTCGTAGTTGCTGTTCCCATACTCAATCCTTCCAACTTTTCTATGGTAGAGACACGGCTTGCCGCGCCTAAGACGGGGCAAACCCCGTCTCTACTCCCGCGTTAAAGTACTTCCGGCGCCAGCGACACAATCTTTAAGAACTTCTTCTCGCGCAGCTCGCGTGCTACCGGACCAAATACTCGCGTGCCGACCGGCTCCCCGGTTTCATTGATCAGCACGGCTGCGTTCTGATCGAAGCGGATATAAGTTCCATCCCGCCGCCGATATTCCTTCCGCGTCCGCACAATCACCGCCTTCACCACTTTGCCTTTTTGCACCTGACCATCCGGCGCAGCTTCTTTCACGGCCGCCGTGATCACATCGCCCAGGCTCGCATGCAAACCAGTCGATCCGCCGAGCGGCATGATCATCTGCAGCTTGCGCGCGCCGGAGTTATCGGCGACCTCGATCATCGATCTCATCATCAGGGACATGTTCGTCTCCTTGTAATTCTGTAATTCTCTTTCTCTTGCCCTTGCTCTTGACGATAAGCCGCTTAGCGGCCAACGCCCGTACCGGCGTCAACATCAACTTCCGGCACCAGCGCCGTCTTGCGCACGATTTCCTTCAATGTCCAGCGCTTCAGCTTCGAAAGCGGCCGCGACTCTTCAATCTTCACCGAGTCGCCGGGATGCGCTTCGTTCTTCTCGTCGTGCGCGTAGAATTTTTTTCGAATTGCAATCACGCGTCCGTACATCGGATGCGCCTTCTTGCGCGTGACTTCAACCACGATCGTCTTTTGCATCTTGTTGGAGATGACGGTGCCGATCAGTTCCTTGTGGTGCGGCTTGCGTGCTTCGGGCCGGCCTGTAGTTTCCGCCATTATCGTTTCTCCGCCTTGCTGACTTTCGCAGTGCTGTGTTTCGCCCTGCTGATCTTAGTTTTGGTCGCCTTCGCCGCGGTCGCGCTCGGCGTCGTTTTGCTGCTTTCCGTTTTACCGTTTCCGGTTTTGCTGGCCGACAGCTCCTGTTCGCGGAGCACCGTCTGGACGCGCGCGATATCCCGGCGCAGCCCGCGAATCTTTTTCAGGCTCTCCGTCTGTCCCATATTCATCTGGAACTTCAGCTTGAAGAGCTGGTCCGCCAGATCGCGCTCCTGATGCTTGAGCTCGACGTCGGTTAAGTTACGAATCTTTTCTGCCTTCATAAAATCAGGTCTCAGTTCTTAGGTATCAGGTTTCAGCAACCCGATTTCTTTTACAGCACGTCTCGCTTCACAAACGTCGTCCGCAACGGAAGCTTGTGTGATGCCAATCGCATCGCCTCTTTCGCGTCCGTGATGGTCACGCCTTCCATTTCAAACAGAATCTTTCCCGGCCGCACCACTGCGACCCAGTGATCCGGAGCGCCTTTGCCCTTACCCATACGGGTTTCGGCCGGCTTCTTCGTGACTGGCTTATCCGGAAACAGCCGGATCCAGATCTTGCCGCCGCGTTTCACAAAACGCGTCATCGCCACCCGGCTCGCTTCGATCTGGCGGTCGGTGATCCACCCCGGCTCCAGCACCTTCAGCCCAAACTGGCCAAAAGCCAGCGTGCTGCCGCGCCAGGCTTTGCCGGTCATGCGCCCGCGCTGCTGCTTGCGGTACTTAACTTTCTTTGGCATTAACATAGTTCGTTTTCCTGTAGAGACGGGGCTTGCCCCGTCTCAGCCGCGACAAGCCGCGGCTCTACTCAAAATCTTAAAATGCTCCTGTGGTGCTCACTTCGCGCGCCGGCGTTGCTTCGCGCTTTTTCGCTGGGAGAATTTCGCCTTTATAAACCCAGCACTTTACGCCAATCACGCCATACGTGGTGCGCGCCTCGGTGAATCCGTAATCGATATCGGCGCGCAGCGTGTGCAGCGGCAACCGCCCCTGCAGATACCACTCCGAACGGGCGATTTCATTGCCATTCAGCCGTCCGCTCACGCGAACTTTGATTCCTTTGCAGCCGAAACGCAGCGCCGAATCGACCGACTTGCGCATCGCCCGCCGGAATCCCACGCGCTTTTCTAGTTGCAGCGCAATCGATTCCGAGACGAGCTGGGCATCGAGCTCGGGCTTGTGCACTTCCTGGATATCGACATGCACTTCGCGGGTCGTCTTTTTCTGCAGATCCTGCTTCAGCTTGTCGATTTCCGCGCCCTTGCGCCCGATAATGATTCCCGGACGCGCCGTCTTGATAATAATCCGGAGCTTATTGCCCGGACGCTCGACCTCGACCGAGCTCACGCCCGCCGACTTGAGCTTTTCTTTCAGCTCGGTCTTGAGCTTGTAGTCCTCGAGCAGCAGCTTGTCGTAATCCTTTTCGACAAACCAGCGCGACTTCCACGGCTTGGTGTAGCCGAGGCGGAATCCGTAAGGATGAACCTTCTGTCCCATCGTTGCTCCTAAACTTTCTAACTACCCTCTAATTACTTACTTCTTTGCAGTCGACTTCTTGCCGACCGCCTTCTTCTTTGCCGGAGCCTTTGCCTTGGCCTTCACATGCGCCTTCGGTTTAGCGTGCGGAGCGGCCTTCGTCGTCTTGCCGCCGGTTGGCGCTCCTGCTTCCACTGCCGCGCCGTCCCGATTTTTCTCCGCCAGCACAATCTCCAGATGCGCAATGCGCCGGACGTAGTGATAAGCGCGCCCCATCGGCGCCGGACGTATCCGCTTCATCCGCGGACCATCATTTGCCACCGCGTGCTTCACGTACAGGCTATCGAGATCGACATCCAGGCCTTTTTCATTGCTCAGAAAATTCGCATTGTCGATCGCCGACTGCAACAACTTGCCTACCGTCGCCGCCACACGCTTCTTGGTAAATGCCAGCGTGTTCCTGGCCGTTTCCGCGCGCTGCCCTTTGATCAGGTTCAGCACCAGCCGCGCCTTCTGCGGCGAGACGCGCATGTATCGGGCTTCCGCTCGAAATTCCATCGTCCGGTCTCCTTACGCCTTCGGCGCCGGCGCTGCTGCGCCCGGTCCGCCCGGTATGCCGGCCGGCTTGGCCGCGGTTTCCGTTGCCGCTTTCATCGAGTGTCCCTTGAACTGGCGGGTAAAGCTGAATTCGCCCAGCTTGTGTCCCACCATGTTTTCGGTCACATATACCGGAATAAATTTCCGCCCGTTGTGCACGGCAATTGTGTGTCCCACCATCTCCGGAATAATCGTCGAGCGCCGCGACCATGTCCGCAGCACCTTCTTTTCGTTACGCGCATTCATGCCTTCGACTTTCGTCGCCAGGTGCGCATCCACGAACGGTCCTTTTTTAGTTGAACGAGCCATAATTTCCTTTGTAGAGCCACGGCTTGCCGCGTCTCGGAGACGGGACAAGCCCCGTCTCTACAACTACCCTTTTTTCCTGCGATTCACGATAAATGCATCGGTCCGCTTGTTGTTACGTGTCTTGTAGCCGCGCGTCGGCTGTCCCCACGGCGTTACCGGATGTCGTCCGCCGGAAGTTTTACCTTCACCACCACCATGCGGATGGTCCACCGGGTTCATCGAAACGCCGCGGTTATGCGGACGCTTTCCTACCCAGCGCGTGCGTCCCGCCTTGCCCCATGTGACGTTTTCGTGGTCCGTGTTCCCCACCTGCCCGATCGTAGCTAGACAATCGAGGAGAACTTTGCGGGTCTCACCCGAAGGCAGCTTCACCAATCCGTAGTCGCCTTCTTTCGCGACCAACTGCGCCGAACCGCCCGCCGAGCGCACCATCTGCGCTCCCTTGCCCGGCTTTAACTCGATGTTGTGAATCGTCGTGCCCGGCGGAATATTCCGCAGCGCCAGCGCGTTCCCCACCAGAATGTCGGCTTCGGGACCGCTCACAATCTTCTGTCCAACCTTCAATCCATCGGGCTGCACGATGTAACGCTTCTCGCCATCGGCATAGCTCAGCAGAGCGATACGCGCCGAGCGTCCAGGATCGTACTCAATCGTGACCACTGTCGCCGGGATACCATGCTTGTCGCGCTTGAAATCAATCGTGCGCAGCTTGCGCTTGTTGCCGCCACCGCGAAAGCGCATGGTCGTGTCGCCGGAATTGCGCCGTCCGCCGGAGCGAATCTTGCCCTCAACCAGCGGCTTATGCGGCGTGGATGAAGTGATATCGTCGGTCGTAACCGAGGTGCGATAACGCAGCGTCTGCGTTGTCGGTCTGTAAGTTTTAATTGCCATATTAGCTCTCA
>Ga0209169_10001735_pt1 | contig 13248 bp, 9 predicted proteins | sample HubBroMetageWRM4_FD_188346 | JGI IMG/M metagenome (GOLD analysis project Ga0209169, IMG submission 188346) | Warmed soil microbial communities from the Hubbard Brook experimental Forest, New Hampshire - Hubbard Brook CCASE Soil Metagenome WRM 4... | ecosystem: Environmental > Terrestrial > Soil...
ACGCGATTGTCTTTATAAACATCGCAGAAGACGGGGCTGTGCAGTTCGAACTCGACTTCTCCGATTTCGTTGAAGCCCAGGCTGTCGCCTTCGATCTCGGTAAAGGTGTCGATGTCGATCTTCTTGTTCAGCTGGATGACGCGTCCACAAACGGTTTGCGTGGTGTGCTTGATGAGGTAACGCGTGTCATCCCGCAGCGGTGTGGAAGAAAGCCAGATGAGGTTGCTGGTGATTCGGGTCGTCGTCGATGGCGGATACTGGGGCGACACCAGCATGTCGCCGCGGCCCAGGTCGATGTGCTTCGACAACGTCAGGACGATCGACTGCGAAGTCACAGCCTTCTCCAGATTCTGCGTTTGCAGCAGAATTCCATCGACCGTCGCACGCTGTCCCGAAGGCAGCGCCAGCACTTCGTCGCCTACCTTCACCGTGCCGGAGCTTACCTGGCCGGCGTAACCGCGGAAATCCTGATTGGGACGAATGACGGTCTGCACCGGAAAGCGGAAGCTGTCGCTCACCGACGGCGTGGCCGGAAGAGTTTCGAGCAACTCCAGCAACGATGGTCCGGAATACCACGGCATCGCGCCATTGCCGTTGATGACGTTCTCGCCGCCCAGGGCACTCAGCGGCAGGAAGTGAAGCTCGATGCCCGGAAAACCTTCAACACATTTCTCGAAATCTGCACGAATGGAGTCGAAGACCTGTTTCTGGTAGCCGACCAAATCCATTTTGTTGACGGCGACGATCATGCGGCGAATACCGAGCAACCACGCAATAAGGGTGTGGCGGCGCGTCTGCGTCAGGACGCCTTTTCGCGCGTCGACCAGAATCAGCGCCAACTCGGCAGTCGAGGAACCGGTCGCCATGTTGCGCGTGTACTGCTCGTGTCCGGGAGCGTCGGCGATGATGAAGGTACGGCGCGGCGTGGAGAAGTAGCGATAGGCGACGTCGATGGTGATTCCCTGCTCACGTTCGGCGCGCAGGCCGTCGGTCAGCAGCGACAAATCGAGATCGACGTTCTTGGCCGTGGAGGCTTTCTTGACCGAAGAAAGCTGGTCTTCGTAAATGGCATTGGCCTCGTACAGCAGGCGCCCTATCAGGGTTGACTTGCCATCATCGACGCTTCCGACCGTGATGAACCGGAGCAGATCCTGCGCTGCAACCTCGGTGCTCAAAAATATCCTTCCCTCTTTTTGAGTTCCATCGAACCTTCCTGATCGTGATCGATGACGCGATTCTCGCGTTCGGAGCGGCGGAACAGCTTCAGCTCATCGATGATGTCAGGCACGGTCGAGGCAGTGGAACGAATGGCGCCGGTGCAGTAGGTGCAGCCCAGCGAGCGCATGCGGCACATCACGCGTTGCGGCTTCTCGCCGGGCAGAAGATCCATGGGGTGGTCGAGCGGAATCACCAAGTCGCCGCGGACCAGCATCTCACGCTCTTTCGCGAAGTACAGCGGAACCACCGGAATCTGTTCGCGATCGATGTACTGCCACACGTCGAGCTCGGTCCAATTCGACAATGGAAAGACGCGCAGCGCCTGGTCTGGTGCGATGCGCACGTTGTAGAGGTTCCAGAACTCAGGCCGCTGGTTCTTCGGATCCCACTGGCCCAGCGAATCGCGCAGCGAAAACACGCGCTCCTTGGCGCGCGATTTTTCTTCATCGCGCCGCGCTCCGCCGATGGCGACGTCGATCCCGTTCATGGCCAGCGCGTCCAGCAGCGCTTTGGTCTTCAACAGCGCACAGCATCGCGACGTACTCAGCTTGAAAGGATTGGCGCCGTCCTTCACTGCGTCGGTATTCGTGTGGACGATGAGTTTGACACCCAGCTCCTGGCAGATACGGTCGCGGAACGTGAGCATCTCGCGAAACTTGAAGCCGGTATCGATGTGCAGCAGGGGAAACGGAATCTTGCCCGGATAAAAAGCCTTCTGCGCCAGGCGCAGCATCACCGAGGAGTCTTTGCCGACGGAGTACAGCATGGCCGGATGAGCCGACTCGGCGACAACTTCTCTCAGGATGTAAATACTCTCGGCTTCGAGAGCATCGAGATGTGCCATCGATCCATTAGGCATAGCAGCGGTCAGTAGGATTCGCCTAAAAGGGCAGTCAACGTGTACGCCAAGCGAACAAACCTGGAAGCGGTTTCTTCAGAACGTCGTTGACCGACACACTGAAATCGAGGCCAATAATGCGGCGCAAAGATCGGAAAACGCATTCGGGCCCAGGTACTTAACGGATAGCGCGTGGCTTCCCGCGTTCGTCCATCATACAGCAGTCAATCGCGATTGCCCAAGGCAGCCGCGTTTCAAAACGCTGGGGCAAACTGTCGCAACGAGCCGATGAATGCACTGCAGGGTTTTCGCACAATCCGCCTGCCGACTTGTATAGCTGATAGGTTTTTCGATAGAAACAACGAGGGGCGTTTTTTCGCACTCTCCAGTCTGCGGCAACCCGAGGCCGAATGAGCACAACCGAAATCACACAGGTCGAGCGCCTGGCTCCGACCGCCGACGTTCTTCTGGGATTTTCGCTGGAACTGCCGCAGCCCGAGACGGCACGCGACGCCTACTGCTTCGAAGTCGGAGGCTGGGTCTTATCGGCGCAGTCGCCCGCTGTGCAGATCGAGCTCATTGCCAACGACGGTCCGCCGCGGCGCATCCCCATCCTGTTTCCCCGCGCCGACGTCGACCGCTGCTTTCCGAACGCGCCGCAAGGTACGAAAGTCGGATTCTGGGCGCCGGTAAGCGTGATCGGCATGACTCCGGAATTCGAGTTAGAGATCCGCGTGGTGCTGGAGAACGCGCAACGTGTGACCGTGGCAAAGATTCGCGGACGCCATCAGCCGCTGCCCTCGCACTTCGAGCCGACAATTCAGCCTCTGCTGGTCAATAGCCTGGCTCGCACCGGTACGACCTGGGTGATGCGTCTGCTTTCGGAGCACCCGGCGATTGCGACGCTACGCATTTATCCATATGAAAATCGCCCGGCAAAATACTGGATGCAGTTGCTGGGCGCGATGGCGGAGCCGGCCTATCCGGCGCAGTCGGCAAGCCACATCGGCATCTTCGAAGATAATTGGTGGGGATCGCAGGATCCGTTTCAGCGCGGCTCTCTCGGTCAGAATCCGCGCCTGCAACAGTGGTTCAATTCGCGATTCGTCGAGCAGACCGCGACGTTATGCCAGGAGAGCATCGAAAGCTGCTATCGCGAAATCGCGGCCACGCAGAACCAGGCGCCCCCGGCGTTCTTCGTCGAGAAGCACATCCCCGACGAGGTGCCCGGCATCTTCTGGGAGCTCTACCCGAAGACGCGCGAGATTATTGTGGTGCGCGATTTCCGCGATATGCTGTGCTCCATCCGCGCCTTCAACGCCAAGCGGGGCACGCTCGGCTTCAATCGCGATCAGGTAGCCAGCGAAGAGGAGTACATTGCGCGGCTGGGTCGCGAGGCGCAACAACTTCTCGGTAACTGGAAGGCTCGCGCTGACCGAGCCTTGCTGGTGCGCTACGAAGACCTCATCCTGCAACCGGAAGAAACGCTGGAGGAAATGTTGCGTTACGTCGGTGTGGACTCCAGTGGCGCGATGGTCGACGACATCCTCGGTCGCGCGCTCGTTGATACGCCGGAGATGCAGGCGCACCGTACCTCGGGCGGCCCGAAAGCTTCCATCGGACGCTGGCGCTCCGACCTTGACGCAGAGTCGAAGGCGATGTGCGAGCGAGTCTTTGGCGAAGCGTTGCGCGAGTTTGGATACGACAGGGAAAGCAGCGCAAGCAGTGAAGCGTAGCGATGGCATCGCCGCTAAGGATTGAAACCCGTACGCTTGGGCGCGCCCAAAATAAGGCGACCGGTCGGCCAGTACAGCCAGAGAACGGGTGCGCTGTTCTGGCTTTACACGCGCGGCTTGGTCACCCAGTAACGAAAGCTGGCCCACTCCGGCCCGGCCGAGTTATACGCCTGCACCTCGATCATGTTTCCTCCCGCGGCCTGGATGATCTGCAATACCTCGGTGCGTGGCACGCCATGCATCTCGATCAACTGCTCCAGCCGCTCTGTGGGCTCTCGCGGGGTTGGGTCTGGATGCTTGGGCTTCACGGAATCTGCCAGGCGAGCAAGGGAATCCTTCAGCCGGTCCAGAACGCCTGGACGACTTGGAGGGGTTACTGGTTCCGACACTCTTGCGGGAGCAGCTGCGTTACTCTCCATCTGCCGCCTTTCGCTAGGCGCCTGAAAGATGAGCAGACCTCCGGGCTTGAGAACCCGGACGAACTCGGCGATGTACTGCTTGCTGGCTTCTGGAGGGGTGTGCTGCAAGACTAGATGACTGTAGATGAAATCGAAGCTATCGCTGTCGAAGCATCGCAGATCGCTGGCATCGTTCTGAACATAGGTACAGGCACTGCCGAACCGATTGTAGTGAACCGCCTGGCTCAACATGGTGGAAGAGATGTCGATGCCATAACACTTCTGGAAGTGCGCGCACAGTGCCTGCGTCAGGCGACCGATTCCACAACCGAAGTCCAGCGCTGTACCGCGGTCGAGAGCGAAACCGCGCGCCGCAATCTCGCTCAGGAGCCCATTAACATCCTTCTGTCCTGTCTGGAAGAAGCTTTCTTCGTCCCACTTGCCGCCTTTTTTGTCCGGCCGGGACAGGATGGCCCACATCGCGTCCCGCTCACCTAATTTTTCCCAGTTCTCGCGTAACTGCCGCAACTGCATGGGGGCATTTTACCTCGGCAGAGTAGTGAGAGATTACGTCTGTATATATTGTTTGCGTAATGGAACGAAAGAAAACGGCAACGCTGAATACCCCTAGTCGGTTGCGGGCTCGAACTCTGCCTTGCCAAAGGAAAAGCCGAGAACACGCGGATTGTTTTGCGGATCGCCCGGAACTTTCAGCGGGTCGTCGACCTGGATCGCTAGTTGGTTTTGGCCGGGAACGAGCAGGCTGCGGTCAATCGTGAATTCGGTGCTATCGTGTCCGGCGGTAATCGTTCCCAACAGATGATCGTTCAGCAAAATCTTGACCGGACGGTCGGGATTCGCGGTGCCGAAGATCGTCAACCGCACTTTCGGCGCATCTCCGAAATCAGACGCGAGCCTGAAATAAATCGTGGCGTGGCCCGTCGCCCACACCGGTCCGGCGGTCCCGAGGAATTCGTTGAAGCCCTTATTGAGGCTGGACTGGTCGTCGGGTTTGATGGTGAAAGGCAGCTTGAGTTCGGGGTAAGGCGTCAGTTCGAGTTCGAAGCGGCCGTCCTTCATCAGTAGCTGGCATGGAGCTTCGCAGGCCCTCGGCTCGCGCGAGAGGATGAGGTTGTCGAGGTTCTTGAACTGCGGACAGCGATGATCGCGACCGAAGGTAAACGCCCACAAGTCGTCGACGCAGAAGGATTGATGCTCATGCTGCATGCGGCTGGCAACGCCCGCCTCAATCATCCAGTCGCCGGAATCGAAGGTGAGGTGCACAGGCTGTCCATCGACCTGCGGCAGCGTGGCCACCAGTCGATCGGTCTCGGGCTCGCCCTTCGTGTTGTTGAGGAAACCCCGCTTCGCCGCGAACATCGAGAGCGGTATCAGCAGGCAGAGAATGACGCTCACAACAGGCTGCACGGTCAGGTGAAAGCCATCGAGTATGACCGACGCCATCAGCAGCAATGCCAGCAGTTGCATGCTGAAGAAGAAATGCCCATTGAAGTTGAACAGCGCTCCGCTCATCTTCAAGGTCCAGTAATAGAACAGCACGGCAACAACTAGAATCTCGAAGGCCGCGTACCGAACAAACGGCGAGACGTTGTCGCGGTCCTTTCGGAAGAGCCATAGGGTCAGCCCGAACATCGCTGCTCCCAGGCACCAGAACGCAGCCACGTACGGGCGCGACCATCCTTTATTGATCAGTCCTGCCTTGGGCGCCTCCAGCACGACCTCGGGTTTGGCGATGAAGGCAAAGTAGCTGCTTTCGTATTTCAGCGACTTGAGAAAGGGTTGTTCGAATCCTTTATGCATCGCGGAGTGCCGCAGGATGGCACGAACATTGTTGTCCTGATGCAGGCTTACATCTACGACGATGGGGATGGAAAAGACGACGATCAGCAGAATGCTGATGGCAATCGCCGTCCGGTTCTGCCGAAGGAACTTGTCTGTTCCCATCGATCTTCCTTGTCGCCACCAGGCCGTGGCGACTGCCATCACTGCCAAGGGTCCGACGAACAACGGCTGCGCGACGTGTCCGTGAACCAGCATGCAGCCGCTCAAAATCATCCACGGAAGGTGCGCCGGCTTGCCGGTAGCTACCGATGCGCACACCGTCACAAAGAACAGGAAGCAGAACAACAGCACGTACGGCATCCAGATGGAGACGAGCGCCGAGCTGGGAATGGCGCGATTCACCACATAGATAAACAGCAGGGAAAGCGCCAGAGCTGCTGGAGGAAATAATCGCGAGTGGCAGCGGCCGGCAATGATGCCGATGGCGCCGAACAGCAGAACCGTATTCAGCACGATCATGCTGACGATGTGAGCATTCATCTCCGCCGGAACAATGCGCAGCCAGTCGTGCAGGACTTTCTCGCCGAGAGCGAAGTAGTAGAAGAAGAAGGGTCCGGGATGATGAAAGCCCCAGCGCGAGTAATTTCCAAACAGTTCACGAAAATGCTTGGCTCGCTCGATCTGAAGAGCGTTGGCGGCGTAGTCGGTGTACTCCCAAATCGCCACGCGAAACAGATCACGATTAACGATGAGGATGGCCGTCAGGAAGACGACAGCGGAAACGACGACGGCGCGGGTTTGCGATTGCTCTGCGTGCTCGCCGTCCTGTGGAATCGACAATCGATAAGCCTTCCGCCGACGCTAGGTTCTCTTTGCCGGCGCTGTTGCAGCGGCTACCTCGCCGAGCAATCCCAACTCCTGCAAGCGATCACGCACACCGGCAGCGATCGTCGAAGGATGCAGAAGCTCGCAAATCTTCGAGCGCGCTTTACGGCCGAGCGCTGCCGAGGCTTCTCGCCGGCCTTCTACTTCCCGCATAGCATCCGCCGCATAATCCAGATCAGGGTCGGCCCAATGGTATCCGGCCTTATAGGGACCATGCGTCTGCTCGATAGTAATAAGGCGATACGGGACCAGGAAGCTGTCGTCGTCGGACATGAAGTCCACATTGCCGGAGTAGGCCGTAGCAATGACAGGCTTGGAGCACATCATGGCTTCCGCCATCGTGAGGCCGAACCCTTCCGAGCGATGTAGAGAAACATAGCAGTCGCATGCCAGCATTAACTCATGCTTCTCTTCCCGGCTCAGATTGCGATCCAGGAGGCGCACATTCGATCTGTCGATTGCCTTCTCGACCATAACCAACTCGATCGGGTGGTCAGGTCCGTGGAGCGACTTGATCAGCAGCTGTACGTCTTTACGATCTCCAAATGCCTTCTTGTATGCCTTGATCAGGCCTAGCGGATTCTTCCGCTCCAGATAGCTATGAAAGTCGAAGAAATAGAGGAAGACGAAGGTCTGCGGACTTAGTCCGAACTTCGACCGGTCTGCCGCCACCTGGTCCATGAAAATCGGATCCATAGCATGAGGCACGACCTTGACCGGCACCGGAGACTGCGAAGCTACAGCATCGCGCGTAAACTTGCTGGGCGTCCACACTTCATCAGTGTAGCCAAATGATGCGGCCCACTCGCCGGGAAACTCCGGAAGCTCCCACGCCCAGTATCCAATGTTGAAGTGGCCTCGCATGTAGTCCGGATACTCTGCTCCGTGGATATACAACCGGTCGGCATTGATGGTCAATAGGTTGGCTACATAGGGGTTGTTAGTGTTAAAACCCTCGGAGAGTAGCTCCAGATTCTGCGAAGTAGGATCGACGACATTATTCAGTACATAGGGAATGCCGGTAGCCTGAATAATTCGCAGGTTGCTACGCACTCCCTCACCCACTCCGGTTTCTGACTCAAAGTACCCGGCCAGATTGATTCCACCCAGTCGCAGCGCTGCCGTCTGAGGATCGCCATTATCGGTCTTGACACCATGATCCAGCCAGGCGAAGGGATCGCCCAGGTGCGATACTTCAGTCCCCAGTCCCCAGTAGTACCGGCGTGCGGTGGGAGGGATCTTCACGCCATTGTGAAAGTAGTCCAGGCCGTACTTCCAATCCTTGGTATCGTTCCAGCCGCGCTCTATCATCAGGTCACGATAGCGGAGATAAAGCTTGTAAGTATCGCCAATGCCGGTCATGCCGAAGCGATTCTGGTGTTTGGAGACTACACCAGGTTTATCGGCGTCGAACCCGCTGAAATGGAAGAAACGCAGAGGTTGCCCATTCACGGTAACCTCGTCGCCTACAGAAACTATGCGCTCATGCAGATTCCAATAGGCGACGTTATATTCGGGATCTCGAACGATCTTCACACCGTCGAAGAGAGCTGGGGTCATATCCATCCAGCGCTGGTCGACGAATAAGTTGTTTTCCAAAGCCACCATGCAATGGTGATAAAGTTTGCCCGACCACCATTGCAGCAATCTCTCCGCGGGCACGCTATTGCGCAGACCAAGAAATCCCAGGTTGTATGTACCGGACTTAAGAATGTCGTGATCGGTCTGCGTCAGACCATCGTTCGGCAGAGGCGAAAGCAGATGCGGTGTCAGCAGAATATTCGCTTCATCGAGGTAGTTCCGCAGCGGGTCGAGAGAATTCAGGATGAGAATATCCGGATCGAGGTAGAGCAGTTTATCGATATTGTATCGGCGAAATAGATAGCTCAGTAGATATGGCTTGACGGCAGTGCTGGCTTCCAGGACGGTGTACTTAAAAAGAAAGCCGTGCAGGTTGGGTATATCGAGCTCGGAGGTCAGTACAGTCTGGAAATTTTCGTCTTCCGGTGAAAAGAAGCCGCGCGGAGAATCCAGCAGCAGGACAAAAAAAGGACAGTCTGGATAGAACTTCCTCCAGGAGTCGACCAGGACGCGCGCCATCGGAAGATAGTTCTTCGCGATAATCGTGCACGCCGCGAATTCAATTTTCTTTGTTTTGGGTTGTGGAATCACGCTTCAACTCGAATGACTAGCTTCGCCAGCCCACGACAGCATAGGTTGGGCTCGTCGAAAGCCGGTTACTGGCGCCGGACAGTGTCTGGCCGCGGCGAGCATGCTCTCCTGCCGCGTCACCCACAGCGACAGGCGCCAGGCTGGCTTCCACCGGAGCAAGCACAGAAATCCTGACGTCACGCATGTCTCTGCTTTCCAGCACGCTCTTTATCAATTCCGGCGGAACCGGCCGTAAATACGTTGGATCGAGACACGAGACTCTGCCGAAACCTTGCCGCGAATCAGGATTGGTCGTTTCAATCACCAATACGGCTCCAGGCTTCAATTTGAGGGAACACAGGGCAAGAAATTCGGTCTGCAGGTGCGCCGGCAGGTACTCGATCACGCGAGCAGAAAAGATGCCGCCCAGCGAGCGATCGGGAAGCTGGCGCAGATGCTCCAGCATGTCTTCTTCAACTACCTTCACAAGCTTGCGCCGCGCTATTTCACAGGCATACGGATCGGAGTCAACTCCATAGGCTGTAGTTCCCTGCTGCTTGAGCAACTCAAGAAATTCGCCACGCCCACAACCCAGGTCGACGACAGGAGATACTCCGCGAAAGAACTCCAGATAAGGTGCGAGCTGTTCCTGCACAGCCAGCTCGACGGTGCGGATAGGTTGCTGCACAGCATCGTTCTGAAGCTTGAGCAAGTCCTTCTCCATCCGTCCGAGCGATTGCTGGATGGAAACGATCGCCTTACCTTGTTCCTCGATAGCCTTTGCAACCTGGTCATTGAATATCTGAATAGAACGCGTGTACCAGCTCAACGAGCGCTGCATTGACTTCTTCGTGAACTGAATCAGGTTATTGACCAGCCCGGCATTGCGCGGATTCAAATGTCCCACTTCTCGCCTGGCCGCCCAAACCTGCGCTGACAACTCGGCCATTGCCGACGTCTCCTCCAGGTCATCGTCAGAGACCGCCTGGTTTTCCGGCCTGGTCAGCTCTTCTCTCGCTGTTATTCGTTCCTTCATGCCCGACAGAACGGTCTGCTCGGAGTCGCTCAGATGCGAGAACTCTGAAGTCACTTTCTTGCTGCGATTCTTACGATCCTGCAGTGCCAGAAACTCAGGCGAAGTCAGGAACATCTCCAGCACCTCGGACCGGGTGGTTCCGTCGGCTAGAACACCGGTCCAGTGTTCCATGCCTCCGCCGTCCGGTTCGCGTCCCAGGAGATGTTGATAGAGATAGAGAACAAAATGTTCGTCGGTCATGTCGCCCGCAATCGCCATTTCGATAACTGACTAACTGATCGCGCCGTTCAGTGGAGCCATCTGAACAGGTTGAGCAGGATGGAACTCAAGCCAAGCCAAGTTGCCTGAGCTGTTCGGGAGCGTTCTAAGCTTGAGGCATTTTAACAAATCAGGAGCATCGAAGTGGTAGCGGTATCACAGGTAACCAAGGGGAGACCCCGGAAGCGATTACGGGTAATCAACGGCGCCAAACTGTCAGCGTCTAACTGTTCTTGCGGGGACCGGAGCGCAACGAGTTCATCAGGCTGCGAATCGGCTGCGTCGCCTTCCAGGAAAGCGATTGTTCCATCGAAGCGCGAGTGTCGGCTTCGCCGCGAAGCTTCTCTTCCGTAGCGCGCAGACGCGCCTGTACTTCATCCTTCTCTCGGACCGCGCGGATCACTTCCAGCGAATTGGTTTCCAGTTCGCGTTGCGCCGCCTCCACCTGCTGCTGCGCTTCGCGCTGCGCGCGCTCCGCGTTCCCGGTAGCTTCCTGGAGAATGCCTAAGATTGTTTCCGAAGCGGCCTGCGACGCCAGGCCCGCGTGCAGAGAGATGGTCAGTTTCACCGCTCCTGACACGCTTGACGGCACGTTGAGAATCAGCTGCGGATCGTTGCCAGTGCTGATTAACAGCAACCCAGCTTCCCGCGGAATCATTACGACTGTGCCGGCGAGCTGGAGGCTTTCCGGCTGGGTCAGGGCGTCCCACACCAGTTCGTCCTTCGGCATAGAGTGCAGTTGAAGCTGGTCAACCTCGATGATGCCGGGATCATGCGCGGGATCGATCCGCAGAAGGCCCTGCCCGATGCCGTCAGGAAGCTCGAAAACCAGGGTGCTCCAGGTGCCCGGCTTCATCTTCTTCAGTAGCGCGGTCTCTTCCGAGAATCCCGTCGCGCCGAAGGGAAACACCTGCACCCGTATTTCCTCAGGAGGTCTGCTGGGTGCGGGCGCCGCAGGCTGGGCCGTCTGCGCCAGCAGATTTTCCAGATGCGAGGAATAGATCACATAGCGCCGCCGAACTTCTTCCTGGACGGCCGGCGTGCTGTGAAAGAGATAATCGGTAAGCGGCGCGCCCTTCCCTTCACCCGGCTTGCGCATCACGCCCAGTCCCCAGCCGTGATGAAACTCAAATGTCTCCGGATACTCGGCCTTGATTTCGTCCCACAGCTGCCACACCCCGAAGTCTTCATGCTTCGGCGAAATATCGTGCAGCATGATGATGCCGCCGGGCTTCACCTTGGGCAGCCAGGTGAGGAAATCGTGCCTAGCAGCTTCATAAGTGTGGAAGCCGTCGACGTGCAGCAGGCCGATGGTGTGGTCGCTGAACTGCGAGAGCGCCTCGTCGAACGACATCCGCAGCAGATACGAGAACTGCCGGTAATAGCGCTCGTTGTACTGGCGAACGTCCTCGTAGACCTCTTCGCCGTAACGGCCGGCGTGTTCGTCGCCCATCCAATGATCGACGGCGTAACAAAGCGAGCCCAGGCCGTAGTCCTGCACCGTCTGGCAGAAGGTGAAGTAGGCTTCGCCCCAGTGCGTCCCCAACTCCACAATAATCTCCGGCTCGGTAGCGCGAATCAGATCGCTGGCGAAGGCCAGATGCCCTGACCAGCTGCTCACATTTCTGTGTTGAAAACGACGCGGAACGAAGGTGGGTAGGGGCAGGCCCAAAGTGGAGATCATCTCTTTGGTCGCGGGGGCCTTTGGGATCGTCGAATCAATTGGCATTCGCTGCGTCGAGGGCTCCGTGGTCACACCAACGTTGCTGACGCCGGATCGGGCTCAATCTTAACCAAGCGCGATTGTTAAACGCAAGTTAAAGCTCAAGCAGCTCCGACGAGCCCAAAATTTAGCGGGCGGTGCGAAAGTCTGTGGCCGCAAGTTGCCGCAGATTCGGAACGACGCTAAGTCCGGGGCGATCGCGCAAGTCGATTTCAACTCGGGCGCCGGATCGTTCGAAGCGATACGGCTTGCCGGTCGCTTGACCGATCACGGTCAACCCGGTGCGACCCACATACTCGAAGAAAACACGCGACTGCAGCGGTAGTTGCGAAATCGGCGGATAAGTGACTGGGTGGCCGTTATGAGGGCGGTGGGCTGGTCCGGCGCTGAATTGTTCTCTCTTCTTCCCGCAACAAGACATGATCGCTCTCCTCTTCAGGATCTTCGAAATAAATTGGCGGCGGCGGTGCTGGTTCCTGCGGCCGCGTGGTCAGCTTCTCCAGCAGGATTGCTCCGCCTGACATCGCCGGCCACAACAGCAAACGTTCTTTCCAACCTTCTCCCACAAAGTAGGCTAGCGGAGCGGAGACCCACAGGCTGAGGCAGTAGAAGCAATCGAGCAGCTCGCCCCAGAAGCCGTTCCCCGCCCGCCGCCGCAGGCGGACCATCAAATCCCACGGGCCGTCCTCGGCGTTGAGCAGATGCGTAACCCGCCACACCGCCAGGATGCCGAGAATCAGCCAGTAGAAACGCACGCGACTTCCCTTGAAAAGCGCTGCGGAGCATTATCGCTCCGCAGCGGTCATGAGGTTTACCCCACCGCACTCCCTGGGCAGGGATTCACGATGGTAAAGCTCAGTTCGCTCAGGTTGTACTGGTTCCAGAAGCTGCCGTCGCAACCGCCTTGCCCGTCTCCGCCGATGGTGCGTTTGTGAACGTACAGTTGCACGTCATAAGCGCAGGTCTCGGGGAAGGCCAGCGTAGCCGGAACGGTGACGCGAATCGAGCCGCCCGTCCACCACGGAGCGCTCGCGCCCTGCCCCAGCGCGCTGCCGTAGTCGGGACCGACCAGCGACGTCGCCGGAGCCCAGGGTGCCGGGATTGGACTCGGCGCCAGGCTGGTAGCAACTGCCAGCAGATCGACCATCAGGCGGCAGGCGGCGCGCTCGGGGAGTTGCTCGATCAGGCGATCAAAGGTGTGT
>Ga0209169_10001737_pt1 | contig 13242 bp, 13 predicted proteins | sample HubBroMetageWRM4_FD_188346 | JGI IMG/M metagenome (GOLD analysis project Ga0209169, IMG submission 188346) | Warmed soil microbial communities from the Hubbard Brook experimental Forest, New Hampshire - Hubbard Brook CCASE Soil Metagenome WRM 4... | ecosystem: Environmental > Terrestrial > Soil...
CAACAGCAGATTAACGACCTGCTGGCCTATCTGCACACTCTGTAGTTCGGATGGGCCCGCTCGCTGAGTCCCACGGACGGTACAATACTGAAGTGAACGCAGCTACTACGTCGCCGATCTCGGAGCAGGCATCGACCGAGCGCCGGCCGTACAGCTTGTGGCAGAGATTCTTGCTGTGGCTGATCACGTGGGCGGGATTTTTGGCGGTCCGCATCATCGGTCCGACCTTGCGTGTGGCGACATCGTTTGAAGATGGTGCGCCAGCAAGTGTCGAAACGCGTCCTATGATTCTTGCGTTTTGGCATAGCTGCATTTTCCCCGCGATCTACGTCTGGCGCGGCTTGCAGATCAGGGTCCTGAGCAGCGACAGTTTTGACGGAGAATGGACGGGCCGCATTATCCGAAAATTCGGTTTTGTGAAGGTGCGTGGATCGAGCAGTCGCGGAGCGGTGCGGGCGCTGCTAGGCATGCGGCGCGAGCTCGAACAAGGTTGGGCGGTTGCTTTTACGATCGATGGCCCACGCGGTCCTCGATTTGTGGCAAAGCCCGGACCCGTGGTGCTGGCGCGGGCGACCGCCGAACCCATGGTCGCATTTCACATCGCGGTGGAAAAAGCATGGATTCTGAATACGTGGGATCGATCGATGATTCCGAAGCCGTTTTCGCGAGCGCTGATGCGGGTCAGCCGGCGGATTGTGGTTCCGGCGGATGCGGATGATGCTCAGAAAGAAAGATTTCATGCGGAGCTGCAATCCGCGCTAGAGCGCGTGCGGGAATTCGCGGAGGCTAATGTGCCGAAAGTGGGAAGTACGGATTTTCCCGCAATGCAAACTTAGACGTGGCTTGCGGTTGAATCGGGAAACGAGGACTTATGGCTGCGATTATTCTGGATGGTAACAAGATCGCCAGCGAGATTCGCGCGGAAGTCGCCTCTGAAGTGAAGGCGATGGCGGCCGCGGGCATGCGTCCGGGCCTCGCCGTGGTTCTCGTCGGCCATAACCCGGCGTCCGAGGTTTACGTTCGAGGCAAAGTGAAGAGCAGCGGAGAGTTAGGAATTTACAGCGAGCAGCACGCTCCGCCCGAGACTGTTTCAACCGAGGAGTTGCTCGAACTGATTGCGGACCTGAACCGTCGCGACGAGATCGACGGCATCCTTGTGCAGCTTCCACTGCCGCCGCAGGTTGATGCCAAGAAAGTTCTGATGGCGGTCGATCCGGCAAAAGATGTGGACGGATTCCATCCCATGAACGTAGGATTCCTCTCCACCCAGCGCCCCGGACTGGTGCCCTGCACGCCGGCGGGGATCATCGAGATCTTGAAGCGCAGTAAGATTTCAATTGCCGGTCAAGAAGCCGTGGTCGTCGGGCGCAGCGATATCGTGGGCAAACCGATGGCGATGCTTTTGATCAACGACAATGCAACCGTCACGGTTTGCCATTCGAAGACGCGTGATCTCCCTGGCGTTTGCCGGAGGGCCGACATTCTCGTTGCCGCGATTGGCCGGGCCGGCATGATCACGCGGGAATTCGTAAAGCCAGGTTCGACCGTGATCGATGTGGGTATGAATCAGGTTACGGACCGAGCTGAGTTCGAGCGGCTGTTCGCGGGCAACGCGAAGCGAGAAGAAACGTTTCGCACCAAAGGTTCGACGCTGGTTGGGGACGTCCATCCCAATGTGGCCGAAGTTGCCGGGGCTCTTACGCCGGTGCCGGGCGGCGTGGGACCCTTGACCATCGCCATGTTGATGTCGAATACGGTTCGCGCGGCAAAACTGCGTCGCGGGGTGGCGGAGCTTTCGCGGGCTTGAATCTTTTTCGCCACAGAGCCACAGAGCAGGGACCTTCAAAATTTTGTGTCTCTGGGATGAAAAGGTTTTCACGATGAGGCAGGATTGCTGAGAGTCGGGCTGACTGGCGGGATTGCCTCGGGCAAATCTTTGGTGGGCGAGATGTTTGTGGCTCTCGGCGCTCATCTGATCCAGTCCGACGCGATCGCCCACGAGCTCATGCAACCCGGCGGAGGGGTCTATCAGCAGGTAGTGCGGCAGTTCGGCGAGGGCATTCTCAATCCCGACGGCAGCGTGAATCGGCCTCGATTGGCAGAGGCTGCGTTTGGTACTCCCGGCGGAATTCAACCTTCTCGCATTCAAGAGCTGAATCAGATTGTGCATCCCGCCGTGATGCGCCGCGAAGAAGAATGGATGACCGAGGTTGGCCGAAAGGATCCCACAGCAATCGCCATCGTGGAAGCGGCGCTGATTTTGGAAGCCGGTTCAGAGAAGCGTTTTGACCGGCTCGTGGTTGTAACTTGCCGTCCCGAACAGCGGATTCCACGTTGGGCCGCCCGTTTGCGCGTAGACGAAGAGACTGCACGCCGCGAGGTCACGCGCCGCATGGCGGCTCAGTTTCCAGATGAAGTAAAGATCAAAGCGGCCGATTACGTCATCGACAATTCCGGATCGTTTGACGAAACGCGAAAGCAGGTAAGTGCAGTCTACGGCGAGCTCCAACGGGCTGCGGGTGGGGAGTGAATTCCCAAATTTAATACAATCACAAATGTGACTTTGTGGAAGGTTTTTGAACTATGAGGTTTTTTCGACCCGTTTTCTTCGCCGTGATTCTCGCCGGCGCCTTTTTCTATTTCACCACCTATCGTTCAAACCACGCGGCGCTGACCGATTGGGTCGGCCATCCCAGCACCGTTGAAATCAGCGAGGCGTCAACTAACGACGCGCTCGACGCCGAAGAACAAAACAACATCAGCGTCTACCGCAAGAACATTGGTTCGGTCGTAAACATTACCTCGAAGGCGGTTACGCTCGACTTTTTCTACGGGTTGGTGCCGGAAGAAGGGCAGGGCTCGGGTTTTATCATCGACAAAGAAGGCCACGTACTGACCAACTACCACGTGGTCGCGGACGCTCGCCAAATCGAGGTTGCTCTCCACAACCGTAAGAAATATCGCGCCACAGTCGTTGGCCTGGATCGCTCGCACGACTTGGCCGTGCTTCAGATCAAGGCTCCCGACCTCACGCCCATGGTGCTCGGCGACTCGGGCAATTTGCAAGTCGGTCAAAAGGTATACGCGATCGGCAATCCGTTCGGGCTCGCGGGTACGCTGACGCGCGGCATTGTGAGCTCGATCCGCCAGGTGCAGGAGCCGGATGGCATGACCATCGACGATGCGATCCAGACCGATGCCTCCATCAACCCAGGAAACTCGGGCGGACCGCTGCTCAACATGCACGGCGACGTCATTGGCATCAACACGATGATCGCTTCCAATGTTGGTCAGAGTGCGGGCATTGGCTTCGCGATTCCTATCAACACCGCGAAGGCGGTCATCAATGATTTACTTACCATCGGCCGGGTGCGGCGTCCCGCGCTGGGTGTGAGCACAATTCCCATCGACCCTGAATTGGCGGATCAAATGGGGCTGCCTGCGGATTACGGATTGCTCATCGTGCAAGTCTCACCGGGAGGAGCCGCGGACAGCGCGGGTTTGCGTGGTGGAAGCCAGCGAGCGTTTCTCGGCAATACTCCAATTATGATTGGAGGCGACTTGATCGTGGCCATTGATGGTCAGAAAGTGGAGGATCAGCTGGAGCTGGCGCAAATCATGAATAACCATCGCGCCGGCGACACGGTTCATGTCACCATCTATCGCGGCAAGAAAAAAATGGACGTTACCGTGACGCTGGGTGAGGCGAGACAGGAAGTGTAGAGCGTCTTCCGCTAGGCCGCGGTCTGCTCAAAGAAATCTTCGATTTCGTTCACTTCTTTGTCGGAGAGCTTGAACTCTCCGGCCCGCATCACACCGTCCGCTTGCCGCGCGTTGCGAGCGCCCACAATCGCGCCAGTCACCGCTGGATTTCGCAGCGTCCAGGCGATCGCCACTTCACCCGCCGAACGGCCGTGACGCTTTCCGATCTCACGCAGTTGATCGACCAGCGCAATGTTCCGCGATAGTCTCGGCTCTCTAAACTCGGCATCATTGCTGCGCCAATCGTCCTTCGGCAGCTTGGCGACGCGTTCGCGGGTCATCGCCCCCGTCAAAAGCCCCGACGCCATGGGCGAATACACGATCACGCCAATACCTTCCCGCAAACAGTACGGCAGAATGTCCTCCTCAACTCCCCGGTTGATCAGCGAATAGGGTGGCTGCAGGGAGGTAATGGGAGCGATCCTCTGCGCACGGCGCATCTGTTTGACATCGAAATTTGAGACGCCGATCCAACGCACCTTGCCCTGCCGCTTCAACGCTGCAAGGATGGACCACCCTTCTTCAAGATCGGGCGAGTCTGGATCCGGCGGCCAGTGAATCTGGTACAGATCGATAGTTTCCACGGCCAGGCGGCGCAGGCTGTCTTCGACTTCTCGGCAAATGGAATCGGCATGCAGGTTCTTCTGAACATTGCCCTGCGCATCCCAGCGCAAGCCGCACTTGTTAAACACGTAAGGTTTCGCACCGGGCCAGGCCTTAAGCGCGCGCCCGACAACTTCTTCCGAATGCCCCAATCCGTAGACTGCGGCCGTATCGATCCAATTGACCCCCAACTCAAGCGAGCGGTGGATGGCGGCGATGGAGTCATTATCGTCTTGCGCGCCCCAGGCAAACTGCCAACCACTCCCGCCGATGGCCCAGGCTCCATAGCCTACAGGCGTGATCTGCAAATCCGACTTGCCAAGCTGTCGAGTTTCCATTTCAATCTCCTAGGTCACGCATTCGCGCGACTGTCAGCTACCGCACATGGTACTACGCACATGAACGTCGATTCTATTCGAGCCTATTGTCTCTCTTTTCCGCACGCAAAGGAAAACCTGCAGTGGGGCGAGGTTCTCTGCTTCAAGGTATCTGGAAAGCTTTTTGTCACACTGAGATTGGCTTCGGTCCCGCCCAGTCTATGCTTGAAGTCTACGCCGGAGAAGTTTGCCGAGTTGTGCGAGCATGATGGAATCAGCCCGGCGCCCTATTTTGGCCGCTACAAATGGGTCTTGCTGGAACGCCTGGATGTCTTGAACGACGACGACACGGAAGACTTGATTCGCCAATCCTACGAGATGGTCGCGCAGAAAAGCAAAGTGAAACGGGCGCGCAAGAAAGTCGAAGCTAAAAAGGCCGTGCGGAAACGAAGCAAAACGCCAAAGCGCAACAAGAGGCATTGACCTGTTCGAGAGCTAGCGAATTGCCACGGCCAATTTGACTCTCGCTCACCCGCTACGCTAGCCTCAGAAGTCTGCCACAGTCTTAGATTCCATGCGATTCGAGTGCAACCGACTGATCGTGCTCCCGGCGCTAATACTGGCCTTGTCCGCCCCCGGCGGAGCCGCTACCCAGCCAGTCCACGCGCCGCATGCAATCGTCGTCAGCATTCGCGAGCTCAGTTCAAGAGCCGGCGCGGAGATCATGGAGGCTGGTGGCAACGCAATTGATGCCGCCGTCGCCACCGGCTTTGCTCTGGCTGTGGTTTATCCACAAGCTGGAAATCTCGGCGGCGGTGGATTCATGCTCATCCGCATGGCTGACGGACGATTGCATTTTATCGATTACCGTGAAAAAGGTCCGGCCGCCTCAAACCCAAATATGTATCTGGACGCTCACGGCAACGTGATCGAGAACGCTAGCTTGGTTGGGTACAAGGCGATCGGAGTGCCGGGATCTGTCGCGGGTATGGTGTATGCCGAGAAAGAATATGGCAAGCTGACTCTTGGACGAGTAATTGCTCCCGCAATCAAGTTGGCGCGAGATGGTTATCCACTGGAATGGCAGGATGCGCGCGATTTCGAGGACTCAAATCTGACAAAATTCACCGAGTCGCGCCGCATCTTTCAGCGTGACGGTCGTTATTACCAGCAAGGCGAGCTCTTCCGGCAGCCGGAGCTGGCGCGCACATTGGAACGGATCGCGGCTCACCCCGACGATTTCTATCACGGAGCAATAGCGCATGAATTAGCGGCGGCGATCCAGAAGGGCGGGGGCCTGATCACCGCCGATGACCTCGCGCGCTACGAAGTCAAGGAACGCGAGGCTGTACGCGGAAATTATCGCGGCTACGAAATCATCAGCGCGCCTCCTCCTTCCTCGGGAGGCACCGCGCTGATTGAGATATTGAACATTCTCGAGGGCTACGACCTGGCCCAGCTTGGGGATCGTTCAGCCGCCTCGATCCACCTGACAGTTGAGGCTTTCCGCCGCGGCTTTTATGATCGAGCGGAGTTCTTAGGGGATCCCGATTTTTCCAGGATTCCCGTGGCGCAACTCGTTGATAAAAAATACGGCGCGGCCTGGCGGGAATCGATTGATCCGGCGCACGCCAGCGTAAGCAAGGATCTGAAGCGGCCTGAGATTTTTACTCAGCTTGAACAGTATGCTTCGCGCCATCCCCAACCCTCGGGTGTACGTGAACCCGAACACACCACGCACTATTCCGTCGTGGATTCGGATGGGAATGCGGTGTCCGTTACTACCACATTGAATGACGATTTTGGTTCCCGTGTCACCGCCGAGGGTTTGGGGTTTCTGCTGAACGATGAGATGGACGACTTCTCGGCGAAGCCGGGAGTTCCTAACCTTTATGGGCTGATTCAAGGTCCAGCCAACGCCATTGCGCCGGATAAACGGCCCTTATCCGCCATGACCCCGACGATCGTGCTGAAAGATGGGAAACTATTCCTGGTACTGGGTTCGCCGGGCGGGCCGCGCATCATTACGACTGTCGCTAATATCCTGATGGGTGTCGTGGACTACGGCATGAATATCCAGGAAGCGGTGAATGCGCCGCGCTTCCACAATCAATGGTTGCCCGACGTCGTGAATGTCGAGCGTTGGTTTTCTCCAGACACGGTGAAGTTGCTCGAGCAAATGGGGCACAAAGTTAAAATTGGAGAGACCGTGGGTGGAGATTGGATCCCCTCCTGGGCCGATGGGGAGTGCATCGCCATTGATCAGAAAACGGGCGAGCGGTTGGGCGCAAGTGACTTCAGGGATAACGGAAAGGCAGTCGGTTTCTAATGCTGAAAGCAATGTCAACCTACGTGTATGTGAAGGAACGCCTGCACCCCGGTCTGCTGGATGGGTTGGTTCGCGGTGGGGCGCAGACGATTGAGATTTTTGCCGCGCGGCAGCACTTGGACTATGCCAATCGCAAGCAGCATGTGCGGGAAATCGCAGACTGGTTTCGCACCAGCGGCATTACGTTGAACTCGGTTCACGCGCCCCTGTATGCCGATTATGAAACCGGACGCGCCGGGTCCCCGCCGATCAATGTCGCGTCTATCGACCGGGCCGGTCGCGTGGATGCCATGGACGAAATCAAACGCGCCCTCGAATTGGCCGAACACATCCCGTTCCGTTTTTTGGTGCAGCATCTGGGCGTCAGCCGGGAGTCTTTCGACGACCGCAAGTTTGAGGCCGCCATGACTTCGATCGAGCACCTGCGAGCCTTCGCCAAACCCCTCGGAGTGCGCATTCTGCTGGAAAACATTCCGAACGAGTTGTCCACGCCCGAGCGTTTGGTGGAGTTCATTCGCGCAGCCCACTTCGATGACGTCGGTGTATGCTTCGACTTCGGACACGCTCATATCATGAGCGATGTACCTCAGGCGTTCGAGACAGTAAAGGATTACGTCCGCTCCACGCATGTTCACGATAACGATAAGACTGAAGACTCGCATCTGTGGCCGGGTAGCGGGTCGATCGACTGGAAGCAGGCCATGGAGCTGCTGCGCTCAGCACCCCACACTCCGCCATTATTGCTGGAGGTCGAGAGCAACGAGAAGATCAATCCAGTCGAGAAGATGTCTGAAACATTCGAAAGGCTGGACGCGATCTAACAAATTGGGCAATCGAGTAATTTGGTAATCGGGCAATGGAACCGTCTATTGTTCAAATACAAATTACTCAATTACACAATTATCAAATTAACTCTATGTCATCTCCCATAACCACGATCGTAGAAATCGGCAAATTCGAAGGCCAGAGCGTTACTATCCGCGGCTGGCTCTACAACCTCCGTGAGAGTGGCAAACTTCTCTTTCCGCAGCTTCGCGACGGCTCCGGCGTAATCCAGGGCATCGTGCCCAAGAATGCTGTCGCGCCCGAAGTGTTCGACGCCCTGAAGGGCTTGACCCAGGAATCGAGCGTCATTGTTGAAGGCAAGGTGCGCGCCGACAAGCGCGCTCCCGGCGGCTACGAGTTGGATATTTCGAATGTGCAGGTGGTCCAGCGCGTTCCTGAAAATGATCCCTACCCCATCTCTCTAAAAGAACACGGCGTCGATTTCCTGATGGAGCACCGCCATTTGTGGGTGCGCACTCCACGGCAAGCCGCGATCCTTCGCGTGCGCGCCGAAATCATCAAGGCCGCTCGAGATTTTTTCGATGAACGCGGTTTTACTTTAACCGATCCTCCGATACTTACTCCTGCGGCATGTGAAGGCACGAGCACGTTGTTCCCCGTCGACTATTTCGACGAACAGGCCTATCTCACGCAGTCCGGACAGCTCTATATCGAAGCAACCGCGATGGCGCTCGGCAAGGTTTATTCTTTCGGGCCCACATTTCGCGCCGAAAAAAGTAAAACCCGTCGTCACCTGACCGAGTTTTGGATGGTCGAGCCGGAGGTGGCCTACGCGCAACTCGACGACATTATGGATTTGGCCGAAGGGCTGCTGACTTTTCTGGTAAAGCGTTGCCTCGAACGCCGTCGCCCTGATTTGCAAACTATCGGCCGCGACGTTTCAAAGTTGGAAAAAGTCGAATCTCCGTTTCCCCGCATCACCTACGACGAAGCTGTCAAGATGCTGCAGGAAGCGCACGCGAAAGGTGCACTCGAAAACAAGTTCGAGTGGGGTGGAGATCTGGGTTCGCCCGACGAGACTTACATTTCATCGCAGTTCGACCGGCCGGTAATGGTGCATCGCTATCCCGCGAAAGTGAAGGCGTTTTATATGGAGCCCGATCCTCAGCGGCCCGATCTGGCGCTATGCGTCGATGTGCTCGCGCCGGAAGGCTACGGGGAGATCATTGGCGGATCGCAGCGCATGGCGTCTTACGATTTGTTGGTCAAGCGCATTCACGATCATGGCTTGCCGGAGGAAGCATTCAAGTGGTATCTCGACCTGCGGAAATACGGCAGCGTGCCCCATGCGGGTTTTGGTATGGGAATCGAGCGAGCAGTAGCCTGGATCTGCGGGCTGGAGCACGTGCGGGAAACAATTCCATTTCCAAGAATGCTGCATCGTCTTTATCCGTAGCGGCAGCCCCTGATCTCGGCAAACTTTATGACAAACATTACTCCATCATTCACAAGCATCACGCCGCGTAAGATCGTCGTAATCGGCGTCCCGCTTGACCTGGGACAGTCCCGCCGCGGCGTAGACATGGGGCCATCGGCGGTGCGGGTTGCGGGGCTCGAGGCGCGCCTGGAAGCGCTCGGGCATGTGGTTGAAGACGCGGGGAATGTTTCCGTTGCGATCGCCGAGCAGAAAAAAGAAGGCGATGCCCACGCGAAGTATTTAAAAGAAATTACCGCAACGTGTACAAAGCACGCGGAGCTCGTAATCAAGACGCTAGAGGCGGGTAAAATTCCGATCACCCTCGGAGGCGATCATTCGATCGCCGCGGGAACTGTTGCCGGTGTTGCTGAATTCTATCGGCGCCAGAACCAGAAAATCGGCCTGATCTGGATCGACGCTCACACCGACGTCAATACTCCTGACAGCTCTCCCAGCGGAAACGTCCACGGCATGCCGCTGGCTGCGATCATGGGATTGGGTCCTCCCGAGCTAGCCAACATTTTCAATTTTTCGCCCAAGGTTAGTCCGGAAAACTGCGTGCTGGTGGGAGTGCGCGACATTGATGCGATTGAAAAAGAGCATGTACGCCGTGCGGGAATTCACGTCTTCACCATGCGCGACATTGACGAGCGGGGCATGCGAACGGTGATGGAAGAAGCTTTGCGCGCTGCGGGACGCGGCACCGCCGGCTATCATGTTTCGCTCGACATGGACTGGGTCGATCCCGAAGATGCGCCCGGCGTCGGCACTCCGGTTCGCGGAGGCGCAACCTATCGCGAGGCTCATCTGGCGATGGAGATCATTGCCGACCACGGCCGGATGTTAAGCTTCGAGATCGTTGAAGTGAATCCCGTAATCGACGAACACAATCAGACTGCGGATCTGGCAGTGGAGCTGGCATTGTCGGCGTTTGGCAAGAAGATTCTCTAACGCAATGAAAAAGATTCGAGTCGGCATCCTGTTTGGCGGACGAAGCGGAGAGCATGAAATTTCTTTGCTCTCGGCCGCATCGGTTTTCAAAGCCATCGACAAAGGCAAGTATGAGGTCGTGCCCATCGGCATCACCAAAGAAGGTCGATGGGTAACGGCGGCTGACGCAGAGCGCTTGCTGCATGGAAAAGCGGAAGAAGGAAAGCATCTGCGCGCAGGCGATCCCGAGGCAACCCCCGGCGCGGCGGTTCTAGCCCGGGGCGAATCCGTCGTCGTGCCGCCCGAACCGCAGAGGCATGCGTCGATTGCCCCTTTCCAAACTGATTCGTCTTCGCACGCGCTGACTCGCCGCGCTGCGGATCGTGCTATCGATGTCGACGTGATTTTTCCCGTGCTGCATGGCACTTTCGGAGAGGACGGAACCATCCAGGGCTTGCTGGAGTTGGCGGACATGCCTTATGTCGGCGCCGGCGTGCTTGGCTCGGCGGCGGGCATGGACAAGGACATCATGAAGGCGCTCTTTCGCGCGGCGGGACTGCCGATTGTGAAACACGTCACACTCCTGCGCAGCGATTGGGAGGCGAACCCGAAGAAAATTCAGAAACTGGTCGAGAGCACGTTGAAGTATCCGTTGTTTGTGAAGCCAGCGAACCTGGGATCGTCGGTAGGTATTTCCAAGGCACATGGTCGCAAGGAACTCGGCCCTGCGATTGAAGAGGCCGCGAAGTTCGATCGTAAGATCGTGATCGAGCAGGGAGTGGGCGGGAGCAAGCAGAAGGCACGCGAGATCGAATGCTCGGTGCTTGGAAACGACCAGCCCGCGGCTTCGCTACCGGGAGAAATCGTTCCCAGTACCGAGTTTTACGATTACAACGCCAAGTATCTTGACGAAGGCTCGCAATTAATCATTCCAGCCAAGCTAAGCAAATCCGAAACCAAAGAAGTGCAGCGCTTGGCGATTGCTGGCTTTAAGGCGGTAGATTGCTCGGGCTTGGCCAGGGTAGATTTTTTGATGGATCCGAAGTCTCGCAAGATTTATTTGAATGAGATCAACACCATGCCTGGGTTCACGGCCATCAGTATGTATCCCAAGCTGTGGGCGGCGTCGGGCGTATCGTATGCGGATCTTATCGGGCGGTTGATTCAGCTGGGGCTGGAACGCCATGCGGAGAAGAAGAAGAATCAGTACAGCCGGTAATGCGCCGACGGGCTCCGTTTTGCTTTGCTGCGTTCTCCACCATTAAATTTGCTAGCCGCGCACGGGCGTGGACGCCCGCGCCCACATTGTATGCCGCCGCAAATCGAGTTCGATAATCTCCGCGTAGTGTTGGTAGCGGCGCGCAACCCTCTGAACATTGGCGCGGCGGCACGCGCCATGAGCAACTTCGGATTCGCACATCTGCGAGTGGTCAATCCTTACGAGGCTGGGTTTCGCGAGGCGCGTTCCGCGGTCGGCGCTTCACACCTGCTGGCTAGCGCGGAAGAATACAAGACCGTGGCCGAGGCTGTCGCGGATTGCACGCTCGTAGTCGGAACTACGGCTGTGCGTCACCGGGAGTTGCAACATCCGCTGCGACGGTTGGAATATGGGGCGCGGCTGATCCGCAAAGAGGCGAGATCAGGCCGGGTCGCTGTGCTGTTTGGTTCGGAGAAATTTGGACTTTCGAACGCGGCGCTGAGCCATTGTCACTGGTTGATGCGCATCCCGACCTGCGAAGAAAATATTTCGATGAATTTGGGGCAGGCGGTGGCGGTGTGTCTCTACGAACTCATTCGCAATGGCAAAACAGTGCGGCAAACGGAGAAAGCAAATCGCGCGACAGCCGCCGAACTTGAGCGGATAACGGCGATGCTGCTGGAGGCGATGCGCTCCAGCGGTTATCTGGACCGGCGACCGATTGCCGATGTAGAAGAAAGAATGCGCCGTCTGGTTCATCGTTTGAATCTCCCGGCGCGCGACGGGGTGGCGTGGCTAGGCATTCTGCGACAGATCGTGTGGAAGCTGCGCAAAGGAAAACCGCCTGCGATTTAGCTTTGGTTCGCGGTTGAAAATTCTACGCTCGCTCACGGATTCGATTTCGTCTATCTGGTGGGAGGAACTATGCAAAAGCCAATTACTAGATTTTTTGCTATCGGATTTACGTTGCTGGCTTTGGCGTCCTGCAAGGCGAGCACCGACATCACGCAGGACGAATTGGTTCACCGCACTCAGGAATTGTTCGACGCGGTCGCTGCGGGCGATCAGACTCCCTGGAAAAAGTACTTTGCCGACGATTGCATGTACTTTGATGAGAAGGGCAGGAATATGAACAAGGCGGCTTTGGTCGCCGACATTACTCCGTTGCCGGCTGGCTACTCGGGCACCATCAAGATTGAAAAGGTGCAAAGCCACATCGAGGGCGGGGTCGCGATCCTGAGCTACGACATGGACGAAACGGAAACCGTCTTCGGTCAAGAAGTGCACGCGCGTTATCACGCGACCGACACTTGGATGCGTCGCGATGGGCAATGGCAAATCGTCGCGGGCCAGGTATTGCGTTATTACGAAGATCCGGCGCCGGGAAAAGTGGATGCAGCCAGGATCTGCGCCACCAGCGAATCCGGGTAGAGCGCAATGGGCGCTACCAACCTTTGTAGCTGATCGGGAGTCTGAGGCGCAGGCTGCGGCCTCTGTGCGTCTGGCTGTACTTGGTCCTGACTCTGCACCGGTGGTGGTGCGGCGTCTTGCTGGGCGCCTAGGTTCTGAAGCCCGCTCGCGAACAATACACCAACCGACAAACCCGAGGCTAAAATACGTTTAAATGAGCGAGGGCTGAACAGCCTCGCGGAACCTCTGATAATGTTCATTTCTTGAACCTCCTCTCCGGCTTTATTGCTATAAGTCTATTACAAAGTTAGATGAGCGAAGCACGGCCAAGGATATCTAAAAGATTTCCTCAATCATTTCGACCGGGTATCCCAATTTGGTAATTCGGATTGTTGGATAACGTATGCGTGGGTGAATGCAAGCATCATTG
>Ga0209169_10001740_pt1 | contig 13236 bp, 7 predicted proteins | sample HubBroMetageWRM4_FD_188346 | JGI IMG/M metagenome (GOLD analysis project Ga0209169, IMG submission 188346) | Warmed soil microbial communities from the Hubbard Brook experimental Forest, New Hampshire - Hubbard Brook CCASE Soil Metagenome WRM 4... | ecosystem: Environmental > Terrestrial > Soil...
TTACGTGCGATGCCGTAGCGGACGAGGTTGTGCCAGTTCCCTGCAGTGCGGTACTCCGCAGTGAGGCCGGAGTAGAGATCCTGATCACCCTGCTTGGCAGTGTTGGTGATGTTGTAGAAGTTATAGCCGCCGGGCAGGCCCTGCGCCGCGACGGAGTTGCGGATGGTGAAGCGAATGTCAGCATTGCCGCTGAAGGAGTAGCCGATGTTGGCTGCTGAAGTCGCGTCATGGAACTTGTCGTTCGGCAAGGCGTTCGAGATGTCGAAGCGCGAGAAGGCGCCGAGGTAGTCGAGCTTTCGGTAGGTGCCACCGCCCGTCACCTCGTTGCGGTACTGGTGTAGCGTGCCTGCGTCGCCGGAGTAATCGAGGACGGGCTTCAGGGTGTAGCCACGGGGCGTTTCGATAGTGACAACACCGGCTCCGGCGTCGGTGCCGTAGATAGCCGAGTCAGGACCGCGGTAAACCTCGATGCGATCGATCGCGGTGGAGCTGACGTTGCCGTAGTCGAAGGTGCCGCCGACGTCCTCTGCGGGAATGCCGTCAACGAGAACGAGATTGGCGGTGGAGTTGCCGCCACGGATGAAGAGTGAGGTGACGCCGCCGGCCTGGCCGGTCTGCGCGAGAAAGACTCCGGGCATCTGGCGGAGGTTGTCGATGATGCCGACCTGTGTGGTGAGGGCGCTCCCAGGGATAACGGTTACGGGCGCAGTGAGCTGCGGGACGGGCGTGGGAATCTCTGTGGCGGAGACGCTGACGGCCTGCTGCACGCTGACGGCGGATAACACGACATCGTGTTCAAGGACGTCGGTGGCACCGGCGTAGAAGTCGTGGCCGATGGAGGGCAGGAAGCCGCCGGCGGAGCCGAGCAGCGTGAAGCGACCGGCATCCGCGGAACGAATCTCGTAGGCGCCATCGGTGTCCGAAAAGCCGATGGCGGCGACGTTGCCCTTTTCGATGAGCTGTACACGCGCATTGGGCACGGGCTTGCCAAGCGCGTCGGTGACGTGCCCTCGAATGATGACAGCGCGAGCGGGGATAGAAAGCAGGCCGGATGCGATTGCCGAGAGAAGAACGCGCGTGGCGAGTCGCTTGCGCAAAGACGTGCCGTGCGCCAGCAGGCGCCGATTCAAAAGGTTCATTCAGGTCTCCTCCGCTTCCCCCTCGGAAGCGTGGCAGAGGCAGCGCGTGAGAACCGGTCTCCTGACTGGCGCGATTTCAAGGCCGATCGCTTTGGCGGCTCCTTCCCGATGCGATGACATCAGTGGAGGCTGCCGGAACGGACTCACCCAAGGGGTGCGCGCTTCACAGTTGCGGGGCAGTGGCGGAGTTTCACCGCGCTTCCCGAACATTCTCGAGCGGTAGCAGTTCTGGGTTAGGCAACGCGCGCGAAGGAGCGATGCAGGAGGGTAGAGACCTCAGTTTACAACGGCGGTGTGCGAGAATTCGGCGCATGAGCCAGACCTACTTTCTGAAGCTGATTGGGCCGCGGCCAACCTTTGGCTTTGACATGACGGCCGGCGAGCGTGCGCTGATGATGCAGCATGTGAGCTATGCGCGGCAGGCGTTCGCCGATGGCAAGCTACTCGCGTTCGGGCCTGTGATGTATCCCGACGATACCTTCGGTATCGCGGTGATGCAGGCCGAGAACGAAGACGAGATCAAGGCATTCATCGCCAATGATCCGACGGTGTTGGCGGGAATGAACCGCTATACCTATGCGCCAATGCACCTCGGCGGAGCGCAGGCACCGCGCGCGAGCTGAGCAAGCTCAGGGGATGATGAGGACCTTGCCCGTCGTCTTCCTGGCCTGCAGATCGATGTGCGCCTGCTGCGCTTCCGCGAGCGAGTAACGGTGGCCGATGCGCACTTTGAGCTTCCCTGCCGCGACCCATGTGAAGACGTCGCTTGCGCGGCGCTCCAGCTCGGCGCGCGTCTGTACGTAGTCCTTGAGCGTAGGGCGGGTGACGTAAAGCGAGCCCATGGTCGAGAGGCGGATGAGGTCGAACGGCGGGACGGCGCCGCTGGAGCCGCCATAGAGCGCCACGAGGCCGCGCGGGCGGAGGCACTTCAGCGAGTCCTCAAAGGTGGTCTTACCGACGGAGTCGTAGACGACGGGAAGGCCTTCGGGCACAATCTTCCTCACGGCGTCGACGAAGCTCTCCTGCGTGTAGAGGATGACGTGGTCTGCGCCAGCCGAGCGCGAGAGCGCGGCCTTGTCTTCGGTGGAGACAGTCGTGATGACACGCGCGCCGAGCATCTTGAGCATCTGCGTGATGAGTAGGCCCACGCCGCCAGCGCCCGCGTGCGCCAACACGGTGTCGCCGCTCTGCACGCGGTAGGTGTCATGCACGAGGTAGTGGGCAGTGATGCCCTGCAGCAAGACGGCGGCCGCGTCGTCGAGGTTCATACCGGCGGGCACGTGCAGAAGATCCTTCGCGGGTGCGAGCGCGTACTGGGCGTAGGTGCCGCGCGTGCCATTCCATGCGACGTGGTCACCGGCGGCAAAGCCTGTGACGTCGGGCCCGACGGCTTCGACGATGCCCGCAGCCTCCTGGCCTGGCGTGAACGGAAGCGGCGCGGGGTAACGGCCCTCGCGAAAGTAGGTGTCGATGAAGTTGACGCCGGACGCCGCAATGCGGACCAGCACCTCGCCGGCTTTGGGCACCGGCCGGGGAATTTCGACGAGCTCCAGAACCTCGGGGCCGCCGGTTTCGCTCACCTGAATTGCCTGCATGTGTGTCTTTGCCTCGCAGAGACAAGGCTATCGCAGCAGGCTCTCTTCGGACGATCTCATGCGCACGACGCGCTCGACAGCGTAGGGAGAGCGATGCGACTGGGTGAAGAAGTGACGCACCTGAAGCTCGCCGAGGAGGCCGACGCCGATGAGCTGCATGCCCGCGACGATGAGTACACTGGCGATGATGAACATCGGCGCGTGCTCGCCAGCGACATCATGGCCGGAGAGCAGTTTGTGGATGAGTAACCAGATCGCAATGCCGCCACCCGAGAGCACACCGACCGAGCCAAGACCGCCGAAGAAGTGCAGCGGGCGCGTCATGTACTTGAGCAGGAAGCGGATCGTCAGGAGGTCGAAGAAGACGCGGAAGGTGCGGCTGAGGCCGTAGTGGCTCTGGCCACTTTCGCGTGCGGGGTTCGAGATGGGCACCTCGCAGATCGTCGCGCCATACCAGCTGGCGAGCGCGGGGATGAAGCGGTGCATCTCGCCGTAGAGCGGAATATTCTGGATGACCTCGCGGCGGTAGGCCTTGAAGGTGGTGCCAAAGTCGTGAATGTTTACGCCGGAGAGCTGCGCCATCAACCAGTTGGCGACCCGCGAAGGCACGCGGCGAAGCATGAAGTTGTCGGCACGCTGAGCGCGCCATCCGCTGACAACGTCGTACCCCTCTTCGAGTTTGGCGAGAAAGCGCGGGATCTCCGCGGGGTCGTGCTGCAGATCGCCGTCCATGGCGACGATGAATTCGCCGGATGCGTGGTCGAAGCCTGCGGCCAGTGCCGACGTTTGTCCGAAGTTGCGGCGCAGTTTCACGACGAGCACGCGGGAGTCGACCGCAGCTATCTCCTCGAGCAGCCGGTAGGTACGGTCGCGTGAGCCATCATCGACGAAAACCAGCTCGAAGGTGGCCTCGACGTGCTCCATGACGTCCTTCACGCGGTCGTACAGGCGCGTGACATTCTCCTCTTCGTTGTGGAAGGGGACGACGATGGAATACTTCGGCACGAGTTAGATGATACGCCTAGGCGCTCAGCGGGCCCGCCTGAATCGTGCCTTCGCGGGTTCCGGCGCGCCTCACGATACACTGGAAGAAATGGCCCGGTAGCTCAGATGCATAGAGCAGCGCACTCCTAACGCGAAGGTCGCAGGTTGGACTCCTGCCCGGGCCACCACAAAGCCAAAACTGTCCGGAGCACGCTCTGCATCGGGGCTCCAGCCCGGGTCACCAGAAACCAACCGATTGGATCAGATCTGCTGGACCGTGCCCGAACTATCGCGAGCGCAGGGCTGAGTCCAATCGGAACAAAAGAGGAATCTCCACGGGTTCTCCGCTGTCTCCCAAGCGCAAAATCGTCTGCGCGACAGAATGGTTAGCCTCGTGTTTACCCCACTGAGGTCTATCAATCCATGGGCCGGCCCTTTTCCCCACAACTCCCGCTTATGGCGGCCGCCGCTCTAGGTGTGTCTTCCGCGGTCTTTTTGGATACCCTAGCGCAGCTTACTTCGCCGTCGCATCTATTCATCTATCACTTCTCGGGAAGTCCCTCGGCGATCTTCGTTGCTGCGATTGCGGATGTCCTGATTCTCGCGGCTGTGTGTCTCGCGGCATTTCTCGGGGTGAGTGAGGGGACGAAACTGCACAGATTGCTCTGGTCGGCCATCCTCTGCATCTACCCCTGGATCGTCACAACAAACATCTGCATCATCATGGGAGTGCGTGAGTATCACGCGGTAAGCATCGCGATCTTTTTGCTGTGCGGGACGGCCTTTTTGCTCCTGACGCTCGTTCGCTCAGAAGTGGTCGATCACGCCTTCGCTCAGGTTCAGGAGTTCGGGATGATGGTTCTCGTGGCCGCGGGCGTTGTGGGCGCCTTTGCCTTGGTCGAGACCGCATTTTTCGCCGTTAAGGCGAGGCATCTCAACGACCAGACAGTAGCCGAAACCCTCGCCCGCCCAGTCAGCGTGGCACCGCACGGACGTGTGCTCTGGATCATTTTGGACGAACTTGCCTACCGCCAGCTGTACGAAGACCGGCTGCCCGACCTCCACCTTCCCGCCTTCGATAGGTTTCGCGCTGAGTCCACCGTGTTCAGCAATGTTCAACCCGCCGGCATCCAGACCGAGATCGTGGTTCCCGCGCTTATGACCGGAGACCCAGTCGACCAGATTCATTCGAGTTCAGATGGTTCACTGACGCTCCATGATGCGCGCGGCTGGCATGCCTTCGATGAGCGCAACACGGTCTTTGCAGACGCCGATGCGTTGGGCTATCGAACGTCCGTTGTCGGATGGTTCAATCCATACTGCCGAATGCTTCCCACCGTTCTCGGCTCGTGCTACTGGGTGAACTATTCTGTGGCGGAGGGCTTCACCTCGGACAGGAGTGCCGTTTCGAACCTGCTGCACCCGATTCTCTATCTCGCGGCGAAGCTGCTGCCATTTGATGTTCTCCGCAAGCACGCTCTCCCTCTAAGCCGCCGGGAGGATGGCGAGGAACACATCCGCACTTTCGTGGAACTCGATCACGCTTCCGACGCAGCCCTGACTGACCCGCGGAATAATTTTCTCCTTCTCCATATGCCGGTGCCTCATCCCGGCGGCATCTGGGATCGCCGAACGGGCCAGTTCGCCATTTACCACTCCTGCTACGTGGACAATCTGGCTTTGGCGGACGCATATCTCGACCACGTCCGGCGCCTGCTGGGGTCGGACCAGTGGGACAACACAACCGTGGTGATCATGGGAGACCACGCATGGCGTACGACGCAAATCTGGGATGGAACGACCGGCTGGAACGCCGAGGACCAACTCGCGAGCGACGGAGGCCGGTATGATCCACGCCCTGCATACATCATTAAGCTCCCCCACCAGCACACAGCGGCTACGGTACAAACCGCCTTTCCCGCCGTTCGCACCCGTCCGCTACTGGACCAGATCCTTCTCGGCCGAATCGCAACTCCTGCACAGCTTGAGCAGTGGGTCACGGGCGTTCCGCAGGCCCAACCTCTAGCGCAAACCAGGGGCGGAGTCCAAGGGCACTCAGCACACCACTCATGAACGCGCATCGGGGGGCGGGGCTGCGGTGCTTTACGATCTCTGCAAGAAGACATCTCATGAGGACACTATGACTCTCTTGAGCGAGTGGCAGAATTTTTACATGATCGTCGGCTCAGCCGCAGGCGCGCTGACCGGGCTGCAGTTCGTTGTGATGGCGTTGATGGCCGATATGCCGGCGATCGACCATGAGGGGAAAGCGGTCGCTGTTTTCTCAACCCCGAGCGTCGTGAACTTCGGTGTGGTGTTGCTGCTGGCGGCGGTTATGGTGATGCCGTGGCATAGCCTCGGGCCGATCTCCATCGTCTGGGGTGTGGCCGGAGCCATCGGGATCCTTTACACCGCGGTCATCGGCTGGCGTTTCAACAAGCAGCGCGCCTACGCTCCGGTCTTCGAGGACTACTTCTACCGGGTCGTCCTGCCCGTCATCGGCTACTCGGTACTCTGCGCCTCATCCTTCGTGGCAAGATCTCACGAGCGTGCGGCTCTGTTTCAGGTTGCAGCCGTCGCTCTGATGCTGCTCTTCATCGGCATTCACAACGCCTGGGACAACGCCACCTATCTCATCTTCTACAAACGGGGCGAGACGAAGACCCCGTCTCGCTGACAGCGGCTCAGGGCCACTTTAGGCCATTCACGTTGAAGACGAACTGCTGATTCACGCCGAACATCGGCGGACTTACGCGAACCTCTTTCGCCTGCTCGACCTCATGCAGAAGCTTGTCGGGCGCGGGAAGAAAGAGAATGCGCGTGCCACCGCCACTGTCGTCGGTGCCCTCGAGTGTTTGCTCTGGGGCTGCGTCAATCTTGACCTTTGTCTCGCAGTGCTTTCGGGAGCAGAAGAACGGGTTCCCTTCCCGCGAAGGGAGATGGAGAAAGCTGTCGAGATGACTCTGCGTCCGACGGAAACAGAGCTCAGCGGCGTTATCAACCGAGTGCGCGCACGCCCATGAGGTGTCGCCTTCGGTCTTGTAGTCCCAGTTAGCAATTGGCGCGGCAGCCTGAGCCGGGGCGGCGTCCTCTTCCTCATGCACAACAACGTGCGTGCCCGCATTGCACGCAGCCAACAAAATCAAAAGCGCAATAAGTCCAACGGCCTTCATGCGCGGAAGTCTAACGCAACTGAGCCGCATCTTCGCCACCACATTTGACGCAGCAGAAAAATGCCGCGTCGGGTCTCGACGCGGGCCCCCTCAACATTGCCTGAAATCTAAGCCTTGCGCATTTTCCGACGGACAGCGCTGCCCAGACCTAACAGTCCGGTTCCCAGCAATGCAAGGCTTTCGGGTTCCGGCGTGGGCACGGTGCCGACGAAGGTCGCTCCACCCGTGCGTGTGAGTTGAAGAGTTGTCGCTCCGCTGACCTGCGAGATTGCTGCAAAACACATTGCGCCCGCAAGGACGCTCCACATCAAACGCATAATTGTCTCCGTTGCCGGCGTCTGCCCGGCGGTTGAGGCGGGACTGCACCCGCGCTTTGCTCTGCGTACCGCCTGCTCCGAAGACACGCTCACTGCTGCCATCGCAGATGCGATTGCATTCATGAGCGTTTACAGGACCCGTTTGTTGCTTCTCTCTACTGCTGTGAAGTTACTGTCAGATCTCGCAGCCGTGAAGATTGCGGTGGTAATTCGCGAACACAGGAGTAGTAACCAGCAGCGAGAACCCACGTACCCTCATTAGAAGGCAACTGATGCAAACTGCGACAGAACTCTACATACATCAACGCGCATGTCTCGCGGTGCAACAAAAAGCGGCGATCACTTTGCGTGACCGCCGCTTCACTCTCTTGTTGAAACAACTCAGACGAACGCTTGATCCAGGTCCGCGATGATGTCCTCAACATCTTCGATGCCTACCGACACGCGAATCAGTCCGTCCGTGATTCCAAGCTTCGCACGTCCCTCCGCGCCGAGCGCGGCATGCGTCATCGTCGCCGGATGACAGACGAGTGTCTCCACACCACCAAGAGACTCTGCAAAGTAGCAGAGCTTTAGCTTCGACACGAACCTATTTGCCTTCTCCAGCGATCCGAGCTCAAACGACAACATCGAGCCGAAGCCTTTCTGCTGCCGCGCTGCGAGCTCGTGCTGCGGATGCGTCTTCAACCCTGGGTAGAAGACACGCTCCGGTCCAAGCCTCTTCACGAGCCAATCCGCCACTATGCGGCCACTCGCATCATGCTGCTTCATCCGCACCGCCAGCGTCTTCACGCCGCGCAGAAGAAGGTACGAATCAAACGGCGAAAGAATTCCGCCAGTGCATTTCTGCACAAACCGGAAACGCTCGCCGTGCTCCGGCTTCGTGCCTACCAGCACACCGCCGATGCCATCCGAGTGCCCGTTTAAGAACTTCGTCGTCGAGTGCATCACAATGTCCGCGCCCAGCTCGATCGGTCGCTGCAGATAGGGCGACAAGAAAGTGTTGTCAACGCTTACCTCAACGCCCTTCGCGTGGGCGAGGTCGCTAACTGCGCGGATATCCGTCACCGACATCATCGGGTTCGTCGGCGTCTCCAGATGCACCAACTTCGTCTCCGGCCGGATTGCTCTCGCCACTGCATCCACATCGCGTGAATCGACATACGTGAACGTCAGCCCATAGTTCGTGAGCACCTGGTTAAACAATCGCGACGTTCCGCCGTAGGTATTGTCGGTGCACACCACGTGGTCGCCAGACTTCATCATTGTGCACAACGCCGTAATCGCGGCCATGCCGGATCCAAAACAATGCGCACTTGTTCCGCTTTCAAGCGAGCAAAGACTCTCTTCCAGCGCGTCGCGAGTCGGATTCGTCAGCCGGGCATACTCATAGCCGCGGCGCATCTTCCCAATGCCGTCCTGTCTGTACGTCGAGGTCAAATAGATCGGCACATTCACCGCGCCCGTCAGTTCATCCGGCTCCTGCCCATCGTGAATCGCCCGCGTCGCAAACCCTAACTTCTTATCACTCATTCACCACACTCCACTCGTCATCCTATCGAAGCCAAAACAAAAGCGGCAGCCGCCGGGCCACCGCTTCAGCTTTCACTAACTAACCACTAGCGACTACCCGCTTCAACCTACGCCTGCGGCTTAGGGCGGAACAGCACGAACTCCTTCGCCGCGCTCTCCCATTCGCTGAGCATTCCCCGCGCCAGTACGCTGTCTGTGAGCCGCACATGTTCGTCTAGCAGCTCACGCAGCGACGCCTGCTCCTCAGGCGTGCACGCGTCAAAGGCGACCGCCTCCAGGAAGTCCTCGTGGTAGCGCGTCTTCGCAACGATGTCCCCATCGCTATCAAATACCCACGCCAATCCGCCGGTCATCCCAGCGCCGAAGTTGATCCCAATCTCGCCGAGGATCACCACAACACCGCCGGTCATGTACTCGCAGCCATGATCGCCGATGCCTTCAACGACCGTAATCGCACCGGAGTTCCGCACAGCAAAGCGCTCACCTGCGCGCCCTGCCGCAAACAGCTTCCCGGCAGTCGCACCGTAGAGGGCTACGTTGCCCAGCAGCACGTGGTCGCCGCTGCGTTCCGCCGCGCGTCCCACCGGCCGCAGTACGAGCTCGGCGCCAGACAGTCCCTTGCCGACGAAGTCATTCGCCTGCCCGGTCAGAATCAGCTTGATGCCCTCACCCGAGAATGCGCCGAAACTCTGCCCTGCCGTTCCGTGCAGATCGAACGTCACGTCAACGCACTCGATCTCGCCCTTCGCGCGCAGCAACGCAAGCTCGCCTGAGAGCCGCGCGCCAACCGCACGATGCTCATTGCAGATCTCCGCGCCCACCTCGTAGCTCTTGCCCTTCCGTGCCGCGGCGATCGCCTGAGCCGTCCACGCCTCGTCGAGAGGCTCGGTGCTCTCGGGGCGATCGTTACGTCCGCCACCCCAGCGGCGCGGCCCGTCATTCACATCGGCGATCAGCGGCGTCAGGTTCAGGTTGCCGTCAAAGCGCACTTGCTCCAGCAGATCGACGCGGCCGATCGCCGCCTCGAGACTTGGCAGACCGAACTTCGCCAGGAGTCGCTGCAGGTCGCCTGCGAGCTGCTGGAAGAATGTGACCACGTGCTCCGGCTTGCCGCGGAACTTCGCGCGAAGCTCCGGCTTCTGAGTCGCAATGCCGGTCGGGCATGTATTGAGGTGACACTGTCGCGCCATATCGCAGCCCAGCGCGACCAGCACGGCCGTGCCGAACGCGTACTCGTCCGCACCCAGCAGCGCCGCGACTAACACGTCACGCGCCGTCGCAATGCCGCCGTCCGTGCGCAGACGCACGCGGTCGCGCATGCCGTTTGCGCGGAGAATCTGTTGGGCCTCGCTCAGCCCCAGCTCCCACGGATTGCCCGCGTACTTGATGCTTGAAAGCGCCGCCGCTCCCGTGCCACCCGTGTTGCCGGCGATCACCACGTAGTCGGCATAGGCCTTCGCCACTCCCGCAGCCACAGTGCCCACGCCGCAGCTCGAGACCAGTTTGACGCCCACTGCGGCGCGCTTGTTCACGCGCTTCAGGTCGTAGATTAGCTGCGCCAGATCTTCGATGGAGTAGATGTCGTGATGCGGCGGCGGCGAGATCAGCGCCACACCTGGTTGCGCGTGACGCAACCGCGCAATCAACCCCGAGACCTTGTGCCCAGGAAGCTGTCCACCCTCACCCGGCTTCGCTCCCTGAGCCACCTTGATCTCGATCTCCTCCGCGTGGACCAGGTATTCTGCGGTTACGCCAAAGCGTCCCGAAGCAATCTGTTTGATCTTGTTGTTCAGGCTCGCGTGCACCGCTGGAGCACTCACCAACTCCGCAACAGCCGTACCTCCGCTGCTCGCACGCGATGCCGCAGCAAACTCGCCGTCCGGGCCACCTGATCTCGGCGTCTGGCCCTGCGGCCGATACACCGCCGGATCCTCGCCGCCCTCGCCCGTATTCGACCGCGCGCCGAGCGTGTTCATCGCCTGCGTGATAGTCGAGTGCGCCTCGGGGCTCAGTGAGCCGAGCGACATCGCGCTCGCCACAAAGCGGTGGCAGAGGCTGTCGACCGCCTCAACGTCGTCGATTGCCAGCTCCGGTCCAGCCGGACGTATCTCCAGCAGATCCCGCAGCGACCGAGGTTCGCCCGCATCCACATTGCGGCTGAAGATCTGAAACGCATGCGCGGCATCTGTTGGCCCCTGCCCATTTGCCGCAGGCACGCCGCGTGCGCTGCCGACCACAGTCTGCAACGCCTTCACATTCGGCGGCTGCCACTGGTGCGGCTCAGCCGTGTCCGCTTTGCGGAAGCGAACCCATCCGTAGTCCGGCAGATCCGCAGCCTTTGTTGAAGCCTCATTGCTCTCGCCGATCCACGACAGCCGCAGCCTGCGGTCCAGCTCTGCAAACCCGATCCCTGACAGCGGTGCCGGCGTCTCCGGAAAGCAGCGTTCCACCACGCTCTTGTGCAGACCGAGGATGTCGAACAGATGCGCGCCGCGATAGCTGTCCACCACGCTGATGCCCATCTTCGACATCACCTTCGCCAGTCCCGCGTCCAGCGCCTTCAGCACAAACTTTTCGCCGTCGACGTCCTCCGGGAAGCCCTTCTCGTCGACATACGTGCGTGCCGTCTCCAGCGCCAGCCACGGGCATACTGCGCCCGCACCGTAGCCGATGAGCACAGCCGCATGATGCACATCGCGGCAGTCGCCAGCCTCGACGGCAAGCCCGCACAGCGTGCGCAGCCCGGCCTCGACCAACCCCTGATGCACCGCGCCGGTAGCCATCGCCATGGGTATCGGCAGCCGCTCCGCCGAAGCTCCGCGATCGGTCAGGACCAGCACACGCGCTCCGTTGCGAACTGTCTCCACCGCGCGCAGACTCAGTTCATCAATCGCCTTCTCCAGCGTCTGCTCCGGAGCGAACAGGCACTCCAGTTCCTCGACGCGCAGCTCTTTTCCGTGCGGGTACTCGCCCTTGCGCAACGCCGCCATCTGTCCCAACGAAAGGAACGGTGAGCTCAACGCAATGCCGGGCAGCGGAGCATTCTTCTCCAGCAGGTGCGGCCACGGGCCGAGCCTTGTATGCAGGCTCACCACGACCGACTCACGCAGCGAATCGATCGGCGGATTCGTCACCTGCGCGAAACGCTGCCGGAAGAACGCGTACAGCGGCCGCGGGCTCCTCGCCAGGAACGCCAGCGGAGTGTCGTCGCCCATCGACCACACGGCATCCTTGCCGGTGCTCGCCATGGGCTTCAGGATCATGTTGACGTCTTCCTTCGAGTACCCGAAGCCGCGCTGCAGCTCTGCCAGGTTGGCAGGAATCGTCCCTGGCTCTGCTGCTTGTAATGCCTCCATCTTCGTCAGCGCGGCATACTCCTCACGCGAGTCGAAGACGTCCATCATGTCTTCGTTGTGATAGATCTTGCGCTCGGACATATCAACGCCGAGCATCTCGCCCGGGCCCAAACGTCCGCTCTCGATCAGTGTGCCGGGATCGAGATCCACCAGCCCGGCCTCTGATCCCGCGACGACAATTCCCTCGCTCGTAATTGCGTATCGACAAGGCCGCAGACCGTTGCGGTCCAGCGCCGCGCCCACAACAATGCCATCACTGAACGCAATCGCCGCCGGTCCATCCCACGGCTCGGCGCACTCCTTGTGATACTCGAGGAACGGATGCACGCGCTTCGTGATCGCTGGCGGCAGCAGCATGCGCACGCTCTCGGCGATCGTTCGCCCATTGTGGCTCAGCAGTTCAATCGCCTCATCCAGCGAGGCCGAGTCCGTCCCACCCTTGGTCAGCACCGGCTTGCACTCGACGGGAAGTGTTGAGTCGCGCGCCACCATCCGCGCGCGGTTACCCCAAACCGTGTTGATCTCGCCGTTGTGCGCCAGCTTTCGTGAGGGCTGCGCTCGATGCCACGTCGGCAGCGTGTTCGTCGCATAGCGCTGATGGAAGATCGCAAACGCCGTCACATACTCCGGTGACGCTAGGTCCGGATAAAACTCCGGCAGCAGGCGACCCAAGCACATCGCCTTGTACACAATCGTCTGCGCCGAGAGCGAGCAGATGTAACCTGTCACCTCTTCCAGCTCCACCGCGCGCTCAAACTGCTTGCGGGCCAGGTACAGCCGCCGCTCCATCGGGTCGATCCCCTCGTGCTGCGCGTCGTCAGCCACCAGCACTTGCCGGACTTTTGGCATTGTCGAGCGGGCAATTTCGCCCAGAATCTCTGGTCGCATCGGCACATCGCGCCACGCGAGCACCTTCAGCTCCTGCGCCTTCAACGCGCTTTCGATCACGGCCTCGGCGCGCGTCTCCTCCTGTGGGAGAAAGACCATGCCCACGCCCAGCAGCTCATTGCCCTGTAGCTCAACTCCCGTCGCCTTCAGCAGCAGCGCCCGCGGCACATTGGTCATCAGGCCCACGCCGTCGCTCGAAGCGCCATCGGCCGCCACCGCTCCGCGGTGCTCCAGCCTCGACAACGCCGTCA
>Ga0209169_10001741_pt1 | contig 13236 bp, 16 predicted proteins | sample HubBroMetageWRM4_FD_188346 | JGI IMG/M metagenome (GOLD analysis project Ga0209169, IMG submission 188346) | Warmed soil microbial communities from the Hubbard Brook experimental Forest, New Hampshire - Hubbard Brook CCASE Soil Metagenome WRM 4... | ecosystem: Environmental > Terrestrial > Soil...
GCTATAACCGGAAAATCGACGCGTTCGCCGCGGAAGCGCATCGGGATGTTCAACGGGATCTTGAACTTGCGCGGGCTCAAGGGGTCGGTGAGGCGCAACCCAATCAACCCGAGGAAGACGAACGAGTAGCTCGTCGCGGCGCCAAAGGCATAGAGATCGGCGAGAAACTCGAGACCGTTCTCGCCGCGGAAGAAATGCGCGTAGGGTCCAGCGAGCGCCCGATAGAGGCCCGGACCCGCCGCGAAGAGCAGTTCGATTACCGCGACGGTCGAGAAGAAGACGATCGAGATTACGGGCGTGCGAAATTTCGGGTGGACGCGCTGAAAGATCGACGGCAGCAGGTTGCTGGTACTCATTGCGTAGGCGATTCGCGAACTGCCGAAAACGCCCGAGTTTGAGGAAATCAGCAGCAGGACGGCGCCCAGAACGGGGACGTAGAGCGCGGCGATCGCTCCCCAGAACGGCACCTGCTCTGCCAGCAGTGCGACCGCCTTCCCTTGGTTGTCGGCGTTGTTCGGGAAGATTTGCCAGAACTGCATGGTGTGACCGGCCGCGTCGGTAATCGGATGCCAGGGCTGCAGGCCCAGCGCGAGATTCGAGTAGGCGAGCGCAAAGATGAGGATCGTCAGAATCAGTGCGATCGAAGTTCGCGGAATAACCGACGCCGGACGTTGCGTCTCCTGTGCGGCTTGTGAGATCGACTCTAGCCCGACGAACGAAACGATCGCGAGCGATGTTCCCAGCATGAGCGCATAGGGTGTCGGCCAGTTGAACTGCATCGCGTGAATCAGAAGATGCGGACGAAACGCGAAGAGAAAACCAAAACAGAGAATTAACGTCTCGCTTATAACGTCGAGCGCCGAAACGACGCCGTTGAAGGCGGTGCTCTCGCGCACCCCGATGACGTTGAGCAGGCAGAGTCCTAAAACCAATCCGAGCACGACCGAAAAATGCAGCCATGGGTGGACCGAGTTGACGAGGGCCGGAATCAGCTGGCTCATGTAATCGACCGAGCTCCACGCAAAGAGCGTCACGTCGATCGTAAAATCGAGCAGCACCGCCCAGCCCGCGATAAAACCAAAGAAATCGCCGAGCCCACGCATCACGAAGTATTGCCCGCCGCCGGCGACTGGATACGTTGCCGCGAGTTCGGTGTACGCTAGGCCGATGCAGACGTAGACGACGCCCGCAAAGAGGAACGCAACGTTCGACGCTCCGGCTGCCCACGCGAGCACGAGCCCGAGGCCGACGAAGATATCGGCGCCGACGTCGGAGTAACCCCACGAGAACGAGCCCCACGGCGTGACGCTCCGGCGAAGCTCCGGTTTTGCGCCCTTGGCGTGCGCGGCCACTATCCTACGGTCACTTAGAATGCGTTGCGATGCAAGCTTACCCGCGCACCGTCGAGCGTGACCACGTCGAAGCGTATCTTCGCAGACGGTGCCACAATTTGCGCGTAATCGGCTGCGATCCGGCGGAGCGTCGCGCGTTTTCGAGCGTTGACGGCGCGCAGCGCGGAGCCGAAGGTTTGTGTATCACGCCGTTTTACTTCGACGATGACGAGCGTCGGCCCGTCAAGACAGACCGCATCGATCTCGCCGCCTGGAACGCGAACGTTACGTGCGAGCACGCGATACCCGGAGTCGGCGAGAAACTCGCTCGCGCGATCCTCACCCAGCCGGCCCTTCGCGGCGTTATCCGACGGATGCTTCAAAAGCCTCCACCGAATCGAGACCGAGTGCGAGCTGGGCATCGCGCACGCGCGCCCAATTCGCCCGGTGATGGACGCATGGCCCATGCGTTCGCAACGCTTCCAGGTGATACGGCGTCGAATATCCTTTGTGCAGCGCGAAACCATAGCGAGCATCTTGCTTGTCGAGCTCGACCATGAGCGCGTCGCGATACACCTTCGCGACGATTGAAGCAGCGGCCACGACCGCACAGCGCGCGTCGCCGTGGATCAACGGTTCCTGCGGACCGGCAAAGGATCGGATCCGAACGGCGTCGGTGATCAGGTACTCCGGCAACGCAGGAAGCGCCGCAATGGCGCGTTCCATCGCCAAAACGCTGGCCCAATAGATGTTCAGTCGATCTATCTCGGCGACGCACGCGCTGCCGATGGCCCACGCCGCAGCCCGCACTTTGACGATTTCTGCGATTTCCAAACGCAGATCCGCGCGGACGAGCTTAGAATCGTTGAGGCCTTTGATGAAGAGCGGTTCCGTGGCGACGACGCAGGCCGCCACGACGGGTCCGGCGAGCGGGCCGCGCCCGACCTCGTCGATGCCGGCGACGAACGAAAACCCTCGCGTACGCGCCGCCGCTTCAAAACGGTGAAGACGATGCAGCCGGCGGCGTTCGCGCTCGTACGCGCTCTTGGCCTTACGCTGCTTCGGCGTCATCTGGAAACTCCAATGAAATTCGACCAAAAGCGCCTTCGTTGAAAGCGCGCAGGTACGACTGCGCCGCGTTGTGATAATCGGGCTCGCCGCCGCGTCGAAGAAAGCCGCGTTGGGTTGCAAAGGTTTGCAAGTCGGGCACCGCCGTTCGCGGGCGGCGAGCGACGAGCCAGTTGTGGAACGCCGCGGCAACTTCTTGCGGGTCGTAGCGCTCGTACGGCACGGCGCCGCAGATCGCGAGCTTCCATTGGGCTGCCCCATCTGGGATTTTCGGCGGAAGAACGCCGGGTGAATCCATTAGCTCGACGTTCGGTGCGAGCCGAAACCATTGTGGGTGCCGCGTAACGCCGGCACGGCTTTCCGTTTTTGCCGCCGCCCGCCCGAGCAATGCGTTGACGATGGTGGACTTTCCCGAGTTGGGCACGCCGACGATCATCGCGCGGGAAATGCCGGCGGCGTGTTGCCGCTGCCGCGATGCGTCCCGTATCGCAACCGCGATGCGCGCCACGCTTCCGCGGACGCGGCAGTCGACGGCGAGCGCCGGCGAGCCTTCGTCGGAGAGCCGGCGGAGCCAACCCTTCGTCGTTGCTGGATCGGCGAGGTCCTCGCGGCTCAGGGCGACGACGCGCGTTCGTTTGATCGCCATCTCATCAAGCAGCGGATTACGCCCGTTCTGGGCGATCCGGGCATCAACGACCTCGACGATGATGTCGACGGCACGTAAGAACTCACGGATCTGACGAACCGCCTTCGCCATGTGCCCTGGATACCACGCAACTTGCCGCTCCATCGTCTTATCGCACTAGTTCCCGCGTTGGCTCGAAGGGCGTCATAGCCCACCCAGCATGTGCGGCGGCCAGACTCCGGCGATGGCGCGTCCGATCAACCGATCGTCGCCGACCGGCCCGAAGAAACGCGAGTCCTCGCTCTCGGCGCGGTTGTCTCCGAGCACGTAAACCGATGACGGCGGCACCAAGACTTGTGCGAAGCTCCGCCCGTCGGCATGCGCAACATACGGTTCTTCGAGTCTGGCGCCGTTGATATAGACCTGTCCGCGGTCGATTCGAACGCGGTCGCCGGGAAGACCGATGACGCGCTTGATGAAGACGCTTCGCGCGTCGCCTTCATGCCGGAAAGCGACGATCTCATCGCGATGCGGAACACCGATTCGATATGCAAACGTGTTGATCAGAACGTACTCGCCGGAGCGGATATAGGGCTCCATCGAAAGACCGGCGACTTGCGGAAGGCGGACGAAGAAGGCGGCGACGAGGACGGCGAGCAGCGCCAGCTGCAGGGCCAGGTTCGCTACCGATCGCCGTCGCAAGAAGCGGACCACGCGCTTCGAGTTCGCTCAGGCGGTTAGAGAATCTTGGCTTGCGAGGGTGGCCAAAAAATGAGAAAGGCCCGGCCGGTGAAGCCGGCGGCGGCGCCGGCCCGCGGACCACTCGCGAAACGGCCGGTATCTTGCGCGAATCCCCAGATGTGCGAGTCCTCCGAATCGTTACGGTTGTCGCCGAACATGATGTAGCAGTTCGGCGGAATGCGATTGGGCGCGAGCCAGCGCGATCTCGGTGGGATGTTGGCATCGCTTGGATCTACGCGCTGCCAGCCCGCGCCGTAGCTGACGTAGATGCCGTAGTTGCGGACCTCCAGGCCATAGGCGGGCTTTTCGGCGACGTACGGCTCGGTCAGCTGCCTGCCGTTGAGGTAAACGCTTCCGCCGGCCACGCGTAAGGTGTCGCCGGGACGGCCAATGACGCGCTTGATGAAGTCGTCGGGCGTGGGGACAGGCGGCGGAAAGACGACGATGTCGCCCTCCCTTGGAGCGCGGAAACGGTACTCAAACTTGTCCACCAGCAAGACGTCGTGGATCTGGAGCGTCGGCAGCATCGAGCCCGACGGAATGTAGTACGTTCTCGCCACGAACGTGATCAGGACCCACGCAGCAAGCCCGGCGACGATAAAGGGATCGAGAAACTCTCGTGCGATCGCGGTACTCCGGCCCGAAGAACCGGCGACGACGGGTCGCAGCGAAAGGACCAGGCGCGCGACTCCGATCACCGCGACGATGGCTAGCAGCTGGTAGGGTGTCATACGCTTGCTATTTCGCCGGTACGCGGAGACGGCCCAGGGGCCAGAGAATCAGGAACGCTCTTCCGATGAAGCGTCCGTGCTCGCCATTTGCCGCCAGCGGGCCCGCGGCAAAGACACCGCTCGTTTGGGCGAAACCCCAAACGTGCGAGTCGTCGGAATAGTTCCGATTGTCGCCGAGCACGAAGTAAAAGCCCGATGGAATTCGGTCGGGTGCCTGCCACAAGCGCGGCGGCGGCACGTTCGCGCTGCGTGGATCGAGCGGCTTTCCGTTGACGTAGATGCCAAACTTTCGAATCGATAAGTCGTAGTTCGGCGGCTGATTTTCGTACGGCTCGCGGATCGGCTTGTCGTTTCGATAGACGGTGCCGTCCGAGATGGCGATTGAATCGCCTGGGGTACCGATGACGCGTTTGACGAAGTCGTTGCCGCCCGCAGCGACCGGCGGCGTAAAAACCGCAAGATCGCCGTTGGAGGGCGGATGCAAGCGATAGGCGATCTCGTCGACGAGCACGACGTCGCCGACCTGTAGCGTCGGAACCATCGAGACCGACGGAATGTAGAACGTTCGGATGACGAAGGTGATCAAGAAGAGCGCGACCAGCCCCGCAATAAGCAGCCCGTCGAGGTAGCCGCGAATCGCGGGCTTGGCGGAGAATACAACGCGCGCGATGCCGAGAACGCAAAGAAGCCCGACCAGCTGCAGCGGTGTCAGAGCGCGCTTCTAATTCCCCTTGGCCTTTTTTTCCTTGATTCGTGCGGCTTTGCCGACCTTCTCGCTCAGGTAGTAGAGGCGGCTGCGCGAGACGACGCCGCGTCTGCCGACTTCAATTCGCTCCACCCGAGGGCTCTGCAAGAGGAACGTCTTTTCCACGCCGACGCCATGGGCGATGCGGCGCACGGTAATCGACTCAGCCGCGCCCCCGCCTTTGCGCACGATCACCACGCCTTCGAACATCTGCGTGCGCTCTTTCCCGCCCTCGAGGACCTTGGAGAAGACCTTCACGGTATCCCCGGGGCGGAATTGCGGGACTCCGTCCTTCAGTTGATCGCGATTGAGTGCGTCTATAACGTTCATAATCTCTCTATGCCAAAGGGAAACACAACGAATAGCCGGGCGCGGGGCCCGGCAGAACCACGGTATCGTATCACGGGCTTTCCTCGCCACGCAAGGCGCCATCCTCGATGAGGTCCCGCCTGCGCGCAGCCGTTCGAAGCCTGGATTGCTCCCTTCGCCACTCCGCGATCTTGGCGTGATCGCCCGAGAGCAAGACGGGCGGCACGTCGATCCCGCGGAAACTTGCCGGCCGCGTATAGCTTGGGTAGTCGAGGAGGCCGGCGGCGAACGACTCGCTCTCGAGCGACTCGGGCCGAAGCGTTCCGGCGAGCAAACGAACCGTGGCGTCCATAAAGGCGAGAGCGGGGATCTCGCCTCCGGTCAGCACGAAGTCCCCGAGCGAGCGCTCTTCGATTTCGTAGAGCCGGCCGAGGCGATCGTCGATGCCTTCGTAGTGGCCGCAGACGATGATCAGGCGATCCAGGGTCCCCCAGCGCGCAGCGTCCGCATGGACGAATCGGGCCCCGCCGGCGCTCGGGACGACGATTACCCGGCGCTCTGCACCGGCGTCGCGCGTGATTGCATCGAGGATGCGAGCGATCGGCTCGATTCGCAACACCATCCCGGGGCCGCCGCCGAAAGGCGCGTCGTCCGCGCGCTCTCCGTCGGTGAGTTCGTCGAGCAAATGGTGATAGCGCACGCTTGCCACGCCGCGCTCAACGGCCCGGCCGACGACCGAGAGGCCGACGAACGGAGCGAAGAGTTCAGGGAAGAGCGTGACGACGTCGATCGTGAACATGGCAGGAGCGTGTTTCAGGATGATGGCCGATTTACTTGCGCGCTCCGCGCGCTCGAGCAGCGCGACTTCTTCGCCGCCGATCGCGGCTTTTCCGAGGCGCTCGCAGGCAACCGGCTCAGCTCCGCGGAGCGGGCGTTCGCTCTGAACAAACGCGGGGTTGCACGCGTCGGATTGGGGCAGCACGACCTTGCCCGCGCCGACTTTAGCGCAGCACTCGAGGCAGCGCCACGCTTTGCGCCGGCGCTAGCGAACCTTGGAAATCTGCTTCTCGACGCAGACGACGTCGACGCGGCGATCGAGCACTACGAGAGTGCAATCGCGGCGGATCCCGACTACGCCGTAGCCTACCTCAATCTGAGCGTTGCATACAAACGCTGCGGCCGCATTGCCGACGCGGTGCGCGCAATGCGTCGGTCGCAGCGGATCGAGGCGCGCGCTGCCGCTAGCGCGGCGAGTTTTTGGCGGCCGGCTCGACGCCGGTGATCTCTTCGAGATACTCGAAGAGCTGCGGCAACGTGATCTTTTCAAGGGCCGTGCGTTCGTGAATCGCGCTGCCGTCCTCGCCCTCGTCGCGGATATAACAACGAGTCTCGATGCCCTCAGGCTCGCCGCTAATGAAGGACACGGCAAAACCGCGCCCCGGCATCTCGTCGTAAATCCGCATGGTCTGCGGGTTAAGAATCTCGATCGAATGCGAGGGGCAGTTCGCGTCGAAGAAGAGGATCTTGAGATGTTCGAAGTTCGTGACTTCGATCAGCCCCACCACAAAGACGTTCTTCGTCGAAAGGAATTCGTGACCGCGTTTGCTGCGGCTCGAGACTTCATAGAAGACGCGGTGTGCAACGAACCGGTTGAGGATTTTTCGCAGGGTCGCCAGCGAAGCGAGTGTTTCGGTGCGGTTGCCGCGTGTGTAAATGATCTTCACGGGCGGGTCCTGATGCTTGCACGGCTGCGCAGGGAAGCCCTCCTGGCCAAGCGGCGGAAGTCGCGCTGCGCGGCCGAAAGAGAGCATCCTTAGGCGATGTTTTCCTTACCTGACATCCTCGTCGTCTCGGTTTTGGCGCTGTTGCTTTTCGGGCCGGAGCGCTTGCCGAAAGTCATGCGGCAAGCCGGTCGGTTCATGCGTGACGTACAAAACACGTCCCACTCCTTCATCGCCGAGATGGAACGGGCGGCCGACGCCCCGGATCCGCTCCCGCCGCCTCGTCCGGAACCCCCGGAGGAGGCTAAATATTGAAGTTCCGGCGGATTTCGCTGATTCGCTCTTGCAGCAGAACCCGGGCCTGAGAGTGCAGCCGCTGCTTCTGCTCGTCGGGCAGGCGGCGGTAAATCAGGTAGCCGGCCGCCGAAAGTAGTCCACCCAGAACGCCCACAAGGACGACTTTGCCCGCGTCGCCGGCATCATCGCCGTCCGGCACAGGCTTCTCTGCGTGGGGGTTTTGGTAGCCATTCGCGGGAGTGGTACTCGACCAGGGCTGGTCGGGGGGCGTGGTGCGGAAACTCTCAGACATCGTCGGTCCTCCTTAGGTGTGCCGGCTTTTTTACCCGTTTCAGGCGCACGTGTTTCGGAAAGCGTTCCGCGATCTGTTCGACGGCTAGTTCGGCGGTCGCGACGATCGCCCGTACGCTCTCCCAATCCCGCTGATCTTCGCGCCAGACGATCTCCAGGCTGCCGGAGCGCTGTTGCGAGGTCAGGTCCGCTTTGGCATATTCTGCCAGACCGAGCGCGGCCGCCTGAAGGATAGCCGAGACGGCCGCGCAGACCACGTCTTCGCCATGCTCCGCAAAGTCGGTGTGTCCGCGCGCAGCGAAGGCCGAGAAACGGCCCTGGCGGTCACGGTAGAATGTGACCTGCAGCATGCGCGGATGTGGGGCTACGGAAGCGTGATCTTCGTGATCTTAACTTCAGCGTAAGGCTGGCGATGGCCGTTAAGCTTGCGCACACGCTTCTTGGGCTTGTAGCGAAAAACCAGGATCTTCTTATCCTTTGCCTGGCGCAGGACCGTGCCCGAAACGAGGGCGCCGTCGAGCGTGGGCGTGCCGACCTTGAGGGCCTCGCCGCTGCCGGCCGCGATCACGCGGTCGAAGGTGACATCCGAGCCCACGTCGCTAGCGACCAGGTCGCAGCGGATAACGTCGCCTTCGGCGACTCGATATTGCTTGCCGCCGGATTCGATGATCGCGTACATAACCTTCGGTACGATACCAGGCAGCGCGGCTGTCGTCAACGAGAGCGACCCACGAGCCCCCTTGACTCGGGCTCTCAAGTCATGCTATCACAGAGTAGTCTATGAAACAGATTACTTTGGAGTCGCGACCTTTGGCGGCCTCCACATCGCGCTGCTCGGGCCGATTGGTAGCAACTTGGGGCCTTTATGGCATTGGGATGTGGCTGGTTGCTGCCCTCGCGGGTCCCAGCGTTGGGGGGCAAGTCGTCGCATGGCTTATCGCGCTGGTTATCGCCGGCCGCATGCTCCGTAGCGCGGAGTTTTAGGAAGATGGATCCGATCGATTCAGCGGTTGCGCGGGACCATCTCGAGTTAGTCGAGCGAATTCTCGCCGAGTCGCAGCCTCGGCTCTGTTCGGGCGGCGAATATTTCGTCGTTTGGGGCATCGGCTCGGCCTTCGTCACGGTGCTCTTTCAACTCGTCGACAACGGCATTCTCTCCGCCCCGGTGCTTTGGTCTGCGCCCGTCGTGCTTCTCGCATGCGCCGTTTTCTCGGTGATACGCGGCCGGCTAACGCGGGGCGAGTTGCGCCGAGCTTCGCTCGTGCAGCGCGAGTTCTTCAACGTCCTTTGGCTGACGATCGGCCTCGCGTTCGTCGTCAACGTCGCCGCCTACCGGATCTTCAGCGGAGCGGCCGCGGCCGCTATTTGGAGCGTTGCCGAAGCGATCGTTCTGCTGTACATCGGCATGCACGGAAATCGGCGCGCTCAGATCGCCGGAGTCGTGGTCGTCGTTTCGTTGATCGCCGCTAACTTCGCCCCGCCGCCTATCGTCGGCTACGTTTTGGGAGCCGGCATGCTGGTCGGTTACGCGGGATTCGGCCTTAGCGAGTTGCTCGCTCGCGACTGAATGGATGAGTTGTTGCTCTCCAAAGTCCGGCTTGGGGTCGTGGCCGAGCTTTTAAACTACGATTGGGTAGCGTTTTCGGAGCTGGCCCGTGCGCTGGATGTCAGCCATGGCAATCTCGGCGCCCACTTGGCCAAGCTCGTCGAGGCGGGCTACGTGGCGGAAGAAAAATCGTTTGTCAACCGCCGGCCCTTGACGCGCTATCGTTTAGCCCAGGCCGGCCGCGAAGCGTTCGCCGCGCACGTCGCGCAGCTGCAGGCGCTGCTGAAAACCGCCGAGACAGGATGACACCATGATTCTGACCTTTAACAACGTTGCTAAAGCGTATGGCGGCATTCGCGCTCTTGATTCGCTTTCGTTGGGAGTCGAGCGCAACGAAATCGTCGCACTGCTCGGTCCCAACGGCGCCGGCAAGACGACCACGCTCGAAATCGCCCTTGGTTTGCGCACGGCTGATGCGGGCGAAGTGCGGCTCTTCGAAGCGCCACCGCACAACGCTGCAGCCCGGCGCCGCGTCGGTGTGACGCCGCAACAGAGCGGCTTTCCTGACATGCTGCGATTGGACGAAATCATGGCACTCGTCGCCGAGCATTATCCGAACCCGGCGCCGATCCCCGAAGCGCTGGCACGTTTCGGTCTCGGCGAAATGGCGAGGCGGCGTGCCGGTACGCTCTCGGGCGGGCAATCGCGGCGTTTGGCGCTGGCGCTCGCTTTCGTCGGTAATCCGGAGTTTGTCGTGCTCGACGAACCAACGACAGGTCTCGACGTCGAATCGCGCCGTCGCCTTTGGGAGGTTGTTCGACACCTCGGACGCGGCCGGTCGATCCTCTTCACGACCCACCACCTCGAAGAGGCGCAAGCGCTGTCGACGCGCATACTCGTCGTGGACCACGGACGCCTCATCTTTGACGGCGATGCACGAGCGTTGCGCGAACGCGCCGGCGGCCGTAGCTTGACGTACGTGGGCGAAGACGGGCCGGTATCGGTCACGACCAACGATTCAGATGCCTACGTCCGCGCGATGGTCAGCGCCGGCGTGAACTTTCAGGATCTCGAAATTTCGCGCCCATCGCTCGAGGAAGCGTTCTTGTCGATCACCGGAGGTATAAAATGAGTTCGCTTTCGTTGTTGAGGGCGCACGCCCGCGCGGGTTTCCTCGACCTCGTCCGTTGGCCCGGGTACGTCGTGCCCACCGTCCTCTTCCCGGCGATGTTTTTCGCGCTCTTTGATTTGCCGTTTGCCCGAATGCGGGCCGACGTTGCCAACGCGACGACGCTCGCATTCGTTGCGTTCGCAATCGTCGGCGTCGCGCTCTACCAGTTCGGAGTCGGCATCGCGCAAGAGCGTGGCCGTCCCTGGGAGCGCTACCTGCGCACGCTACCGGTTTCGACGGCGGTTCGCTTCGCTGCGCGGATTGTGACGGCGCTGTGTTTCGGAGTGCTAACGGCGGCGGCGGTGGTTCTGGTCGCGTGCGTCTTTACGCCAATCGATCTCACCGTCGCAGCGTGGCTGCGGGTTCTGGCCTATGCGCTCTACGGTGGCGTACCTTTCGTGCTCATCGGCATCGCGATCGGCTATTGGACCTCGGCACGCGCAGCGGTCCCGATCGCGACGGCGTGCAACTTACTGCTCGCATACGCGGGCGGTCTCTGGCTGCCGCCGGGAGATCTTCCGAAGGCCGTTCAAACCATCTCACCGTTGTTGCCGACGCGCGCCCTCGCCGATCTCCTCTGGAGTGTGACCGGAGATGGAAACGCCCTGCGCGGTATTGCCGTGCTCGCGGTCTACACGGTGTTATTTGCGATTATCGCCGCGATAGGATATCGCCGCGACGAACAAACGCGCTACGCCTGAGCGCCGGCGCCCCCGTCACTCGGCTTTCAGACGCGAATCCGCCGATGAGTTGAAGCACGCAGCGAGCTCGTACGCGGCACGCAATCCGTCATCGAAGGCGCGCACTGCGTTGAGCTCGCTCGCATCCTTCGCGCCGCCGACGACGCGAAACGGAATGCCGAGCGCGCGAATCGGCTCGAGAAGCACGTCGTTGCGTTCCTGCCCCGCGGCGATCACGACGGTATCCACCGCGATCGTCCGCGAGTCGCCGCCGGCACCGCGTACGCGGATGCCGCCCGGCCCGATCGCTTCATAGCTCACGTCCGGAATGGTTTCAACGCCGGCCGTCCGGAGCGCGCGCAGCACCGCCCAGCGCGTCGTCTTGCCGATGCCTTCACCAATCGTGCTGCCGCGGCGCATTAGCGCAATTTGCTTGCGGCCGGTCACGAGAAGCGCGCCGTTGGGCGGCGCGGCCAAGCCCTGCTCGTAGAGAAAACGGGTGCTCTCGTCGGCATCGGTTTCGCCGAAACTTAAAAAATGCGCGACGTCGACGCCGATTCCGCCGGCACCGACGATCGCGACTCGCTCGCCGACGCTACAGTCGCGCAGCAACACGTCGGCGTACGAGACCACGTGCGGGAGGTCGCTGCCGGGAATCGAGACGCTGCGTGGGAGAACGCCCGTTGCGAGCACGATGCCATCGAAGCCGCGCAGCGCCGACGCATCGGCGACGCGAGTAGCGAGCCGTATGTCGACGCCCAAGCGCGCGAGCTCGTTGGTGAAGTAGCGAATCGTCTCGTCGAAATCGCGTTTGCCGGGAATGCGCCGCGCCATGCGAAACTGGCCCCCGAGCTCGCCGGCGGCCTCAAAGAGCACGACGCGATGCCCGAGTTCGGCGAGCGCACGGGCGCTCTCGATCCCGGCCGGCCCGGCGCCGATCACCGCAAACCGGCGCCCAGCGTGCGGCGGAGCAGGGCGTTGCGGAAACTCAAGCTCGCGTCCGGCGCGTGGGTTCACCATGCACGAGACGGGCGCATCGAGCAGCGAGCGGTCGATGCAGGCTTGATTGCAGGCGATGCAGGTGTTGACGAATCTTGTTTCGCCGCGCGCGGCCTTGGCAACGATCCGCGCGTCGGCCAAGAACGGTCGTGCCATCGAGATGAAATCAACGCTTCCCGCCGCGAGCACCGCATCGGCGGCCGCGAGCGAATTGATACGATTGCTCGCGATCACCGGAAGCTTGCCGACGGCCGCCTTGACGGCCGCAGCGTAGCGCACCCAGATGCCACTCGGCACGAGGTGCTGAACCGTCGGAGTTGCCGACTCGTGCCAGCCGATGCCGACGTTGAGCGCGTCGACGCCGTCGGCTGCGAGCGTTCGCGCGAACGTCAGCGTCTCTTGGGGACTCGTTGAGTTCGGCATCAGATCCAAGCCGGAGATGCGAAAGACGACCGGAAAATCGCTGCCCACGCTCGCGCGAATGGCGCGCAGCACCGCGCGCGGAAAATGCATGCGACGCTCGAGATCGCCGCCCCACTCGTCATCGCGCCGGTTCGTCACCGGCGAGAGAAATTGGTTGATCAGGTATCCCTCCGACGCCATCACCTCGACGGCGTCGTAGCCAAGCTCGCGCGCGCGCGCCGCGCCCGTCGCAAAGTTGCGAATCGTGTCGAGGATTTCGGGCACCGTCAGCGCGTGCGGCGGATCGGGCGAGAAGCGCGACGGCACCGCCGACGGCGCGACGGGCTGGATGCCGAACGACGAAAGCAACGCGTAGCGGCCGGCGTGGAAGAGCTGCAACGCAATGCGGCCGCCGGCTTCGTGCACCGCCTTCGCCGCGTGCTGCAGCGGCGCGACGCCGGCCGGCTCGTTGATGAAGCTATAGTTCCGACCCCCGGCGCCGGCGCGGTTAATGCAGGAGCCGCCGGTGACGATCAATCCAGCCCCGCCGCGGGCGCGGTCGGCATAGAATGCCGCGAG